>JGI20181J14860_1000113_pt1 | contig 14962 bp, 10 predicted proteins | sample NGESurdeep072012_5_FD_14860 | JGI IMG/M metagenome (IMG submission 14860) | reverse complement strand
TATTCGGGCCAGCGTTGGACGGGCTGGCCGGATCCGGGCCGGCCGCGTCAGGGCCGGCCCCGTCAGGGCCAGCCGCGTCAGGGCCAGCGGTATTCGGGCCAGCGCTGGACGGGCCGGCCGGATCCCGCTCAGCGGGATCGGTGCCATCGGCGGGCAGCCCCGCGGATCCCCGGCTGGTCGTGCTCGGCAGCGTCAACATGGACCTGGTGGTCCGCACCGGACACCTCCCCGTCCCCGGCGAAACCACCGCCGGAACGGACTTCGTCACGATCCCGGGTGGGAAGGGCGCGAACCAGGCGATCGCCGCGGCCAGGGCCGGCGGCCGGGTGTCCTTCGTGGGCGCGATCGGCGACGACGACTACGGACGCCGACTGGCCGGCGGACTCGTTGCTGCCGGAGTGTCCACCGCTCGACTCGGTCAGCTGCCGGGGTCGAGCGGAATCGCACTGATCACCGTGGACGACGCCGCGGAGAACACGATCGTCGTGGTTCCCGGGGCGAACGCGCAGGTGACGGTCACTGCACGCGACACCGAGCTCATCGCCGCCGCGGACATATTGCTGCTCCAGCTGGAACTGCCGTTCCCGACGGTGCTCGCCGGCGCGCGAGCGGCGGCCGGGGCGGCCGTGCCGGTGCTGTTGAATCCGTCGCCGGTCGCGCCGCTGACGGCCGAGTTGCTCGACCTGGTCACGGTTCTCGTGCTGAACGAGGGCGAGGCCGGTGCGCTGGGGCCGGCCGCCCTCACCCGGGTACCGCACGTGGTGACCACGCTGGGAGCGTCCGGGGCGCGGTACGTTGGCCCCGACGGTGATCGTTGCGAGGTTCCCGCGCCGGCGGTCGTCGCGGTGGACACCACCGGAGCCGGGGACGCCTTCACCGGTACGCTGGCCGTGGCCTGGGCGAGAGGATTGCCGCCCGCCGAGGCGGTCCGGCTGGCCTGCATCGCGGGGGCGAAGGCGACCACCTACCACGGCGCAACGGCGCCACCGGAGCCCTCGTCATACTGAACCGGCCGACGCCGGTGCGCCGCGGGCGGCGGGCGGCAACGGCAAGGGAGACGATGCGGGAATGGCCTTCAGCGCGATCTACGACCTGACGATCGACGAGCGGGACGTTCGCATCTATTCCAACGGAACCGGGGATCCGGTGCTCAGCGTGCCCGACCTCGGGTCGTCGGCGGCGACCTGGGAATGCCTGACGCACAGGGTGTGCGACGCCGATCGGCAGCTGGTCGCCATCGACCTGCCGGGTTCCGGGCACAGCGGCCCGGTGCGTGGATCGGAACTGCCGGCCTTCGTCGACCACCTCCGGCGGGTGGTCGAGCACCTGTCCACCGACCCGGTGGACGTGCTGGGCTGCGGGTTCGGGGCTCACCTGGCCGCCCGCCGTCGCGGCCAAGGACCCACAGCTGGTGCGGCGACTGGTGCTGGAACAGCCGATCGTGCCGCCGCGGTCCGGGCCGCCGGTGAGCAGCCGGATGTCACCGGGGATGGCCCTGAACGGAGCCGTGACGACGCTGCGGCGCGGGAAGATCAAGCAGAACGTGCACGGCTTCTCCCGGGCGAGGGCGGTGCTCGCCCAGCTGGCTCAGGCCGATCCCCGTTGGTGGGAGTCGCTGGCCCAGATCACCGCGCCGACGTTGATCATCGGCGGTGGCTCCGACGACGTCGGCCAGCGCGCGCTGCTGGATCTGCTGGCGGCCGCGATCCCAGGCGCGGCCCGTGCCGACCTGGGCGGTTCGCGGCGCGGGCACGCCAGCGACCCCGATTCCTTCGCCGCCGTGGTGATGCCGTTCCTGACCCGCTGACGAGCCGGCGGTCGAGTGGCCACTTTCGGCCCCTTCGCCGGCGGGGGAACGGCCGAAAGTGGCGACTCGAGGGACCCGCAGAGGCGCGGACCGGATCAGCTGTTCTCCAGCGCCTCGGCTGCGGCCAGCCATTCGGCCTCGGCAGCGAAGACCTCGGCGTGCAATTGCAGCAGCGACGCGTTCAGTTCCGCGGCGGCGACGTAGTCGGCACCGACCTCCGCCAGCTTGCCGTGTAGCTCGGACTCCTTGCGCTGCAACGATTCCAATCGGCGCTCCAGGCGCTGGAGGTCCTTGCGCAACACACGCACCGTTGCGGCGTCCTGGGCCGCGGACGACCCGCCCGCCCCGGTTGACCCTGCGGTCGAGGTCCCGCCGTTCGGCGTGCCCGCACCCGCCCTGGGCGGCTCGGCGAGTTCCGCGGCCACCGATTCCCGGCGCCGTCGGAGGTACTCGTCGACCCCACCCGGCAAGTGGGTGATCGCTCCGTCACCCATCAGCGCGTACACGTCGTCGGTCACCCGCTCGACGAGATAGCGGTCGTGGCTGACCACGATCAAGGTGCCCGGCCACGAGTCGAGCAGATCCTCCAGCGCGGACAGCGTATCGGTGTCCAGGTCGTTGGTCGGCTCGTCCAGGATCAGCACGTTGGGCTCGGCCATCAGGATGCGCAGCAACTGCAGCCGCCGCTGCTCGCCCCCGGACAGTTCGGCCACCCGTGTCCACTGCTGCGCCGGGGTGAAGCCGAAACGTTCCGCCAGAGCCGACGCCGAGACGTCCTTGTCGCCCAGCTGCACCACCGCGGCGATCTCGGTGATCGCCTCGATCAACCGGGACCGACCAGGCAGCTCAGCGACTTCCTGGGAGAGGTACCCGAGGTGCACCGTGCTGCCGGTCTTGAGCCGGCCGCGGGTCAGCGGAAGCTCGCCGACCAGGATGCGGAGCAGGGTGGACTTGCCCGACCCGTTGACCCCCACCACACCGATCCGGTCACCCGGGCCGATCCGCCAGGTGACATCGGCCAGCAACACCCGCTCGCCGTCCCCCGATGATTCCGGCGCCGAATCATCGCGCGAAGCGACCGCCGGCCCGCGAGTGGAGCCATCGGTCGAGCCGGCCGAGCTGGGTACCGATGCCCACACATCCTCGAGTTCCAGTACGATCGCCCCCAGCCTGCGGCGGGCGAAAGCGTGCAGCTCCACGGTGTTTCGTGGCTCCGGCTCACCGGCGATGATCGCCTCGGCGGCCTCGATGCGGTAGCGGGGTTTGGAGGTGCGGGCCGGCGGACCCCGCCGCAACCAAGCCAACTCCTTGCGCGCCAGGTTCTTTCGTCGTTCCTCGGCGGCCCGGTCCAGCCGCAATCGCTCGGCCCTGGCGAAAACCCAGTCGGAGTAACCGCCTTCGCGAACCAGCACCGCGCCGTCCACCACTTCCCAGGTGGTGGTCGCGATCGCGTCGAGGAACCAGCGGTCGTGGGTCACCACGACCGAGGCTCCCCGCCTGGTCTGCAGGTGCCCGGCCAGCCAGGCCACGGCCTCGATGTCCAGGTGGTTGGTGGGCTCGTCCAGCGCCAACAGATCGGCGTCGGTCACCAGTGCCGCGGCCAACGCCACCCGCCGGCGTTCGCCGCCGGACAGCGTACGCAGCGCGGTGTCCAGCCCGATGCCGGGCAGTCCCAGGCCGGAGAGCACCTCCCGCACCGCCGCGTCGGAGGCCCAGACATGTTCGGCCTCACCGAAGGTGTGCAGCACGGCCTCGCGCACCGTCCGGTCGTCCGGCAGATTCGAGGTCTGCGGCACGAACGCCACGGCGGTGTTCCGCAAGGTCGCCACCCGGCCGGAATCCGGGCGTTCGATACCGGCCAAGAGCTTGAGCAGCGTTGTCTTACCGGAGCCGTTCAGCCCGAGAACGCCGACCCGGTCGCCGGTTTGCACGCCGATGGACACCCCGTCCAGCACCGGGCGCATGCCGTGCACGACGGTGGCGGCCTCGATGTTGACCAGGTTGGCCATCAGTGCGTCCCGAGGACACGGGCGCCCTGGGCGGGGCCGGTGGCGACCCGCACCGCGCGGCAGGTCCCGGACCCGGCCAGTTCGGCCGCGATACCTCCGGCGGACTCGGCGTCGCCACACAGCAGCGCGACCGTCGGGCCGGAGCCGGAGACGATCCCGGCCAGCGCTCCCGCCGCGATTCCCGCGCGCAGCGTGCGGCGCAACCCAGGCTGCAACGAGATCGCGGCCGCCTGCAGATCGTTGCCGAGTGCCGCGGCAACGGCTGCGGCATCACCGCTGGCCAGCGCGGCCAGGATGTCCCGGACCGGACCCACTCGCGGCGGGTCGCCGGCGGCGCGCAGCCGGTCGAGCTCGGCGAACACCGCCGGAGTGGACAGACCTTCGGCGGCCAGCGCCAGCACCCAGTTCAGGGGCGTGCGGGCCAGTACGGGCGACAGCAACTCTCCCCGGCCGGTGCCGACAGCGGTACCACCGGTCAGGGCGAACGGAACATCGGAGCCGACCTCGGCGGCGATCTGCGCCAGGTCACCGCGGGCAATGTCAAGACGCCACAACGCCGCACACCCGACCAGCGCGGCTGCCGCGTCGGCACTGCCGCCGGCCATACCGCCCGCCACCGGGATGTTCTTGGTGATCTCGATGGCCACCGGTCCCCCGCCGCCACTGCGCCGCGCCAGCAGCCTTGCCGCGGCACCGGCGAGATTCTTGGCCCCGCTGGGTACGCCGTCCGAGGGCTGGGTGTGGACGGAGTGCCGTTCGGCGCGGGAGATGGTGAGTTCGTCGACCAGATCGACGGCATGGAACACGGTGACCAGCTCGTGGTACCCGTCCGGCCGCGCCGCCCCGACCGAGAGGTGCAAATTGACCTTCGCCGGGGCCTGTACCCGGATCTTGCCGACGAACATGGCTGTCGCCGAGCTCATTCGTGTTCGACCGCGTCCAGCTCGTCCAGGGCACGCGCGATGCGGGCGAAATCGTCGACGGCAAGAACCTCACCACGTGCGGTCGGATCGATGCCGGCCCTGGTCAGCACGCCTTCGGCGAACGCCGCCGAGCCCGCCCAATCGGCGAGCGCGGACCGGAGTGTCTTGCGACGCTGGGCGAACGCCGCGTCGATGACCCCGAACACCGCCGCCCGGTCATCGGTGCGGGGGTGCGGATGCAGGTCGATGGCGACCAGCGCCGAATCCACTCCGGGCACGGGCCAGAACACGGATCGGCTGACCGAGCCGGCCCGCCGGGCGGTGCCGTACCAGGCTGCCTTGGCGCTGGGCACGCCGTAGGTCCGGGACCCGGGCGGCGCCACCAGCCGATCGGCCACTTCGGATTGGACCATCACCAGCACCCGTCTCAGGGTCGCCACCTCGGCCAGCAGGTGCAGCAGTACCGGCACGGCGACGTTGTACGGCAGGTTCGCCACCAGCGCGGTCGGGTCAGGCGGCGCCGGCACGTCGTCGAGCACGGCCAACCGGTCGGCGGTGACGTCCAGCGCGTCCGCGGTGATCACCCGGAGTGCCCTGACCCTTCCCGGTGCGTGCTCGGCAACGGTCCGCGGCAGCAACTCGGCCAACCGCGGGTCGATCTCCACCGCGGTGACCTCGGCGACGGCGTCGAGCAATCCGAGGGTGAGCGAGCCAAGACCCGGGCCGACCTCGAGCACGTGGTCGGTGGATCGCAGATCGGCGGCGGCCACGATGCGCCGGACGGTGTTGCCGTCATGCACGAAGTTCTGACCCAGCGTCTTGGTCGGGTGCAGGTCCAGCTCTTCGGCCAGCCTGCGGATTTCGACAGGGCCGAGCAGGCGCACACGATCGGTCACACGGACATCCTCACACGCGCGGGGCCGCGCCGATCAACTACTCGCCCTCGAACGCCCCTGCCGATGCGGAAACGGACCCCGACACATGGTCGGGGTCCGTTTCTGTGGCTCTCGTTGGGTTGGTGCACCGGTGTCTCGGAGAAGATCAGCCGGCCGGCGGGCCGGAGGCCGCGTACCCACACAGCCAAGGCTCGAGGCCGCGGCTCTGGTACAGCAGCTTGGCCCTGATCAACTGCTCTTCCGGAGAGGCATCCAGCGGGTTACCGCTGCCGCCCACGGACGCCCAGGTCGGCACATCGAACTGGAACAGCCCGTAGGTGGAGAGGTAACCGGCGGGGTTGTTCACGGCCTTGGGGTTGTTCGTCGACTCGCAGTAGGCCATGCCGTCCCAGTTGACGCCGAACTCGGTGTCGTGGAAGAAGACACGGCTGCCCTGCCAGTCCAGCGTGGACTTGCTGCCGACGTGGGTGATCGACGGGATGGGCTCGGCGACAGTGGTCCGGGACAGTTCCTTGCGCTCGGTCTCGACGCCGTTCACGGTGGTCACCTGGGTCACCACCTGCGCCTTGCCGGGCACGCCCTGTTGCGCGACCGCCGTACTGCCCTTGTTCAGGTTGGGGTCATCCACCTGCTGGTTGGCGGGCGCGATGTCGACCGAGTCGGTGCTGGTGGTGACCGACACCCTGGACACAGCGATCTGCACGCCGTCGGTCACCGGGGTGGACGCGGCCGGGACGACGGTGTCGGTCGGGCCGAGCGGGGAGTTCAGTCCGGTGAGCACGTCAGCCACGGTGCGCGCCCCGGTCTTGACCGGGGTTGCCGCCGCGCCGGCGTCGGACAGCGACACGGTGCGCAGCGGCTCGGCCGTCACGGCCAGCCCGTCCAGCGGGATCTCCCGGGATCGGTCGGCGGACAGTTGGTACGCGTTCGGGTCCTGGCCGAGCTGGCTCAGGGCCTCGTCGACGGTCTTGGCGGTGGTCCACACCTGCCGTTGCTGACCGTCGATGGTCAGGGTCAGCAAGCGGCCGTGCACGAGCGCGATCTGCGCGCCGTCAGTGATATCGATACCTGCCGCCGGCGCCAGCACATCGTGTTCGCCGGCCTGCAGGCCGGCCGAGGACAGCGCACCGTCGACCGAACCGGCCAGCGTCGTGACCTGACGCTGCTGGCCGTCGACGGTGATGGTCACGGTCTTGGCCAGCGACGCCGCCGTTGCGCCACCCAGCGCGAGCAGTCCGATGGTCGCCGCGGCGCCCACCAGGATCGCCTTGCGGCGCAGCACGGAAGGCCGAGTGCTGGTCGTGGCGCCGGCCCGATGAGCGGTCCGGCCGCTCTGCGTGACGACGTCCTGGTTGCCGGCACTATCGGTGCCGTCAGCAGCGTCGCTGTCGGCCGAAGGGTTCATATCATTCTGGTTGTTCAGTGCATCCAGCGCATTCGTGTCATTCACGTCGTTCTGGGCGGTCGCCAGCTCGGGGCCGTCATGGCCGGGGTTGTCGTCGCGTCCGTTCACGTCACATCCGATGAGTCGGTGTTTTCCGGGCAGGGGAAGGGATTCACCGAATTCGTGTGAGGCATTGCGGCCATGACACTCAGACAGACGCGAACTCCGCTCATACATTCAGCGAGAATTCAAATCGGGCGTCCGCCCGGTAAACCCCGGGCGGTGATCTTCCATCCCGGCTTCTATCACGAAAGATAGACGGTTCAGCCATCTGATAGCAACGTTGGTTGTCTCACATGGTTGGTTGTCTCACATGGATGCCGACAACGTTATCTCTTGCGAATTGCCGATGTTAGAAGGGTCACGTTTTCCCCTGGTGACCGACGGGGAGCTGCCGATCGATCCCTGGGCGATGCGGCGGCGATGCGGCAGCTGACCAGGTGCGACGTGCACCACTCTCGCGGTCCCGGCGGCGACGCCGGTCTTGATGCTCGCGCATGAACGTTCACTCGAAAGATGCCGCGGCATCGTTGCCGGCGGGCAGTTGCCGGCGGGCAGGTGCCGGCGGGCAGGTGCCGGTAAGCCGATCGGCACCTCCTTTGCGCGGTGACCGGGATTGCGGCAAAGGCGCGCCCTCGCCGGAAGCACCCGGGGGCGATTCCCTGGCCGAATGACAAGGGGTGGACGTAGGCACGACGGCACACTGGCGGACCGTGCAATCCGGGGTAGGTTCTGGCGTGTCCCGCCCGGCCCTGGCAGGGCATCGCCGGGCAGTCATGAGACGCGTCGAAGCCCCGATCCGCATCGCGGATCGGGGCTTCGACTTGCTCAGTTCGCGCGCAGGCGACCCGATCAGTACGTGTCGATCAGGACTGTGCAACGCCCGAACGTCAGTGGTCCTGGCAATCAGCCGGCGTAACCGCAGGCCCATGGCTGGGTGCCGCGGGAAGCGGCGACGCTCTCGGCGACCGCGATCTGCTGGTCGGGGGTGGCAAGGTCCGGGCGCGAGGCGTAGGCGAGGCCGCCACCGCTCGCCCAGGTGCCGAGGTCGAACTGCAGGCCACCGTAGTAGCCGTTGCCGGTGTTGATCGACCAGTTGCCGGTGGACTCGCACTGGGCGATGCCGCTCCAGTTGATGCCGCTGGAGCCCGAGGAGACCGGCGCCGCCGAGCTGGCGGAGCTGCTGCTCGAGGAACCCGCACTGCTGGACGAACCCGCACTGCTGGAGGAATCTGCGCTGGAGGAATCTGCGCTGGAGGAACCCGCGCTGGTGCTGGAGGCGGTGGACACCGGCTTGGTACCAACAGCGATGATCCTCGGCTGGGCCGGGGTGCCCGCGGTGCGGGACACCTCGGTCTTGGCGCTCTCAGCGCCGTTGGTGGTGGTCACCTGGTAGGTCACCTGATCGGTGCCGGCGGAACCCTCCTGGGTCACGTTGGACGAACCCGCTTCCAGGTTCGCGTCCTCGACCTGCTGGTCGGCCGGCTGCGCAACCGGAACCTGCTCGGTCACCGTGGTTTGGCCGACCCGGGTGATCGCAACTGCCAGGCCCGCGCTCAACGGGGTCTCCGCGGCCGGGCTCACCGTGTCCAGCGGGCCGAGCGTGAGGCCCTGCTCGGTCAGCAGGTCGCCGACCGTGTTTGCGGCGGACTGCAGGTTGCTGACGGGGTTGACGCCGTCGGCGAGCGAGGTGGCGAAGATGGTCTCCGCGGTGACGGCCAGGCCGTCCAGCGGGAGTTTGCGTGACCGGTCGGCGGACAGGGCGAACGCGCCCGGGTTCTGGCCGAGTTCGGCCAGCGCCTCCTCGACGGTGGTCGCGGTGGTCCAGACCTGCCGCTGCTGTCCGTCGATGGTCAGGGTCAGCAGGCGGCCGCGCTCCAGCGCGATCTGCGAACCGTCGGAGATCTCGGTGTCGGCGGCGGGGGCGACGACGTCGTGCTCGGAGACCGTCAGTCCGGCCGATTCGAGCGCGCCCTCGACCGATCCGGCGTGGGTGCTCACTTCCTGCTGCTGTCCGTCAACGGTGATGGTGACGGTCTTGCCGGTCGCGGCGTAGGCGCCACCACTCAGGGCGAGTGCCACGACCAACGCCGCCACGCCGAGCAGAACCGGCTTGCGCAGGCTCCGGCCGGTCTTGGCGGCAGGGGTGGAAACGTCAACGTTGTCGTGCGAAAGGCTGTCGTCGAGAAGGTCGGTGTTCTGCGTGTCAGCGTTGGAGGCCAAGTCTCAATCCGATTTTTTGGTAGTGTCCAGGCAGGGATCAAGGCAAGGCGGTGGTATCACGCAATTTCTTGGATACCCGGGAGGTAGGTTTTAGTTTCGGCTTCCGCCGAACTAGTCGGCTCGTTTCCCGACATGCTCGGGGCACTCGGCCACTACCTCATCCGCTGCGCTTGATGATTTCCCATCCCAGCTGCTATCACGAAACAATAACGGACCCGAAACGTTTGTGATACCCCTGTGTGGGAATTGTGGCGCAGGCCTCACCGAAATCTCAGCCGTTCTGTGGCGCCCGCCACAAATCCGCCACCCATGTCAGGTGTGTCCGGGTGGCCGAGGTCACCTTTTCCCGGTTTCTCGGGTGACGGGGGTCACGTTTCGTTGCGCGGCATTGGGGAGCCCGATCCGATTGGCCGTGTCCCCGACCGTTGTCACGGCGACGTCAACGGGCCGACACCGTCCCCGCGACTCACGAGCCCCCATCACGACGCCCCCGATGGCCCCACTCGACCTCGGCCGATGACAGCGCGATGTCCATCTCGCTCCGGGGTCATTCCGGGGTCACGAGAGGAGCCAGTGCCGCTTGCTGCGGCACGGGCTCCCGTCAGGGTCGCGGTGAATCTTCCGGATCCTCGCCCGCGGGTGCCGGAATCGGGCCCGGCCCGACCCTGATCAGCCGGCCGCGTAGCCGCACGCCCACGGGGACAAACCACGGGCCGCGTAGACGCGCTCGGCGATCTGGATCTGCTGGTCCTTGCTGGCCAGGTCCGCACGCGGCGCGAACGCGCCGCCGCCGTTGCTCAGCCAGGTACCGATGTCGAACTGCAGGCCCCCGTAATAGCCGTTGCCGGTGTTGATGGACCAGTTATTGCCGGACTCGCACGTGGCGATCGCGTCCCAGTTCACGCTCCAGCCGCCGGAGTTGCTCGGAGCCGGTGCAGGTGCAGGTACGGGCTCCGGAGCCGGAGCCGGAGCGGCGACGGGCTGTGGCGGGGCGGCAGCGGTCTGCCGCGCGGGCTGCGCGGCGACGGGCTGAACCGCCGGTGCCTGCTTGGTACCCACCTTGGTGATGGTCGGAATGGCCTCTGTCAGAGTGCGGCGAGAGACCTCTTCCGGAGCGCCGGCCTGCCCGTTGGTCACCGTGGTCCGCAGGGTGATCTCCACCGAGCCCGGCCGGCCCTGCTGCACCACCGTGGTGGTGCCGGCGGCGAGCGAGCTATCGTCCTGCCGCTCGTCCGCGGGTTGGCCGACCTCCTGGGTCTGGGTGGTGGTCTGGAAGCTGATCCGGGTGAGGACGACCTGCAAGCCATCGGTGACGGGTGTTGCCACCGCCGGGGTGACCGTGTCGTCCGCACCGATGGTGACGCCCGCGGCGGCGAGCGCGTCGCCGACTGTTCCGCCCTCGACCACCTCGCGCACCGCAGGGTCACTGCCGACCGCAAGGCTGACCGTCGGCAGGGTGACCACGGAGATCGCCGCGCCATCGGTGAGCGGGGCATCCGCCGACGGAGTCACCCGGTCGGCTGCCCCGATCGTGATGCCCTGCTCCGCCAGCAGTGCGCCGACGGTGGTGGCCGACGTTTTGACCGTGGCCGCCGCTCCGCCCCGGTTGGTGAGCGTGACGGTGTGCAGGGTCAGCGCGGTCACGCTCAGACCGTCGATCGGGATGGCGCGTGCCCGATCGGCCGACAACTTGAACGCCGACGGGTTTTGGCCCAGATCGGCCAGCGCCTGTTCCACCGTTGTCGCGGTCGTCCAGACCTGCCTGGTCTGGCCGTCGACAGTCAGCGTCAGCAGCCGGCCGCGTTGCAGTGCGATCTGCGACCCGTCGGAGATGGGATCGTCCGCTCCCGGGGCGAGTGAGTCGTGCTCGGAAACCGTCAGACCGGCGGCATCCAGCGCGCCGCCGACGGAACCGGAAAACGTACTGACCTCCTGCGCTGTTCCGTCAACGGTGATGGTGACCGTCTTGTGCGTCGCGGCGTACGTGCCACCGACGACCGCCAGCACACACAGCAACGCCGCGGCTCCGATGAGAACGGGCTTGCGCCAGCGCGGAGCCCTCGCCGCGTGCGCCGGACCAGCGTCGCCGACCTCGCGGTCCGGATCGCCCTCATGGCTGACCGGGTCGTCGGCGCCCACCCCACCGCCGTCGTGGGTCAAGCTGTCGTGGGTCAAGAGGTCGCTGCCGCCGTTCGCCCGTAGGCCGTCGAGAACGCCGCCCGGGTTGACTTCCGCTGCGTCGTCACCGGTGTGGTGGGCATCCACGGGATCGCTGGTCGAGGTCACATCACGTCCGAACGTCGTGGCGACCGGGCAGGCGACCAGGCACGTCAGGCTCCACCCGGCACCGCGCAGGCGCAGCAGAGCACACAAAAGGCAGGGCTCGCCCCCATCGACCAACGCGGATTACGCCGCGCCGGCGTCGATGCCGACCAGTCCTGCCCCTGACGCACCCGGGACTTCCCCATCCCGGCTGTTATCACAGCAGGGTAACGGCGAGGGCACAGCGAGGCAACCGTCGGAATCCGTTCATAACGGTCACGGCTCGGTCAAGGTGACGAGACACGACAGATAATCATCACAAATCGGGCAGAACGTACACATTTCGTGTGGTGAGTGTCACCGAATTACACAGCTCGTCCAACGCAACCGACCGGATATCGGCCAGTGCGCGCACNGTGTAGGGCAGTGCGAANGGCTCATTCCGCTTGCCCCGGAACGGGTGTGGAGTGAGGAACGGCGCGTCNGTCTCGACCATCAGCAGCCCGTCCGGCACCACCNTTGCCGCCTCGACGAGCGAACGGGCATTGCGGAAACTCACCGGGCCCGCGAACGAGACGACGTAGCCGGCCCGGACGCACTCCTTCGCCATGGCGGCGTCCCCGGAGAAGCAGTGGAAGATCACCGTGTCCGGCGGCCCCTCGCTGCGCAGCATCGCCAGCACGTCGGCGTGCGCGTCGCGGTCGTGAATCATCAGCGGCTTGCCCAGCCGCTTCGCCAGGTCGATGTGCCAGGCGAACGCTTCGGCCTGGTCGGCCGGGCCGGCGTAGTCCCAGTAGTAATCCAAGCCGGTCTCGCCGATGGCGACCACCTTCGGGTCGGCGGCCAGCAACTCGAGCTCGGTGCGGGCGGCGTCGTCGAGCTTGTCGGCTCTGGTCGGATGCAACCCGACGGCGGCGAACACCGCCGGGTGCCAGCCGGCAGCCCGAACCACCCAGCGGGCGGAGGCCAGGTCGTCGGCCACGGTGACGACGCCCCGCACCCCGACGGCCGTCGCGCGGGCCATCGCCGCGGCGACGTCGTCGGCGTCGGTGCAGCCGCAGGCGTCAAGGTGCGTGTGCGCGTCGATGACGGGCGCGGGCAGCGGCTCGGGTGCCGGCGCCAGCGAACGGTCGGCGACCGCGGGGTGCACCTCGCCCGTCATCGTGTCGGACTGTGTCGTTGGGTTTCCGCTCGCGACGGTTGATCCGGGACTTGGGCGCGCCGGGCGGGATCTCGTCGGTGCGCGCCGGATGGCGTCGCCACGATCGTGCTCCCGCAACCGTCNTCCGACGGTGTCGGCGGGCGATCCTGCACGCTGGTCCCCGCCATCACCCGACCGGCGCCCACGGAGGGCCGGTCTCTCCGAGTTTCGGATCCAGCTTGCTGAACAGCGGAGTCGGCTTGACCAGCGGCCGGCGGGGTTCGATCTCCCGGCGGGCCCAGACCGCCTGCTCGGCCGCGTACTCACCGGTGATCACGGGGTAGTCGACCACGTCGGGCACGCCCACTCCCTCGACATCGTCGGCGAAATCGGTGACCTCGCGAATCTCCGGCTGCGCTGCCCATACCCCGTCTCCGCCCAGCGCGGCGAAAACCTGCTGGGCCGAATGCGGAATGAAAGGGGTCAGAAGGGTTTTCGCGTCGTCGACCACTTGCAGGGCGGTGTGCAGCACGGTGCCCTGACGTTCGGGGTCATCGCCGAGCTTCCATGGCTCGGACTCGGAGATGTACTTGTTGGCCAAGCTGACAATGCGCATGGCCTCGCTGGAAGCAGCCTTGAACCGGCTGCGCGCCAACAGATCTCCGACGGTGCTGAACGCCTGCGCCGACGCCCTCAGCAGTTCGCTGTCGATCTCGGAAAGAGCTGCTCGGGAAGGGATCTCGCCAAAGTTGCGGTGCGCCATGGAGATCGAGCGATTGACCAGATTCCCCCACTCGTTGGCGAGTTCGAAGTTGTTGCGCCGCACAAACTCCTCCCAGGTGAAGTCGGCGTCCTGGGTCTCCGGGCCGGCGACCGCGATGAAGTATCGGAGCGAATCCGGGCCGTACTCGCGCAGGAAATCGCCGACGTAGATCACCGTCTTACGAGAAGTGGAGAACTTCGACCCGCTCATCGTCAGGAACTCGCTGGACACCACTTCGGTGGGCAGGTTGAGCGTGCCCAGCCGCCCTGGGGCGCCTCCGCGCTCGCCCTTGCCGTCGTAGGCCAGCAGCTCCGCCGGCCAGATCTGCGAGTGGAAGGTGATGTTGTCCTTGCCCATGAAGTAGTAGGCACGGGCACCCGCGCTGTCCGGCGACCACCATTTCTCCCAGGCGTCGGGGTCTGGCCGGCCATGATCTCCGTACCGGCGTGCCCACTCGATCGAGGCGGAGAGATACCCGATGACGGCGTCGAACCAGACGTAGAGCTTCTTGTCCGGGCGTTCCCGCCACCCGTCGAGCGGGACTGGGATGCCCCAGTCGATGTCCCGGGTCATGGCTCTGGGCCGCAGGTCGTCGAGCAGATTGAGGGAGAACCGCAACACGTTGGGGCGCCAGTCGTTCCGGGTTCGAAGCCAGTCCCCCAGCGCCTGCGCAAGCGCTGGAAGGTCGAGGAACAGATGCTCGGATTCGGTGAAAACCGGTGTCTCGCCGTTGATCCGGGACCGCGGGTTGATCAGGTCGATGGGGTCGAGCTGGTTGCCGCAGTTGTCACACTGGTCGCCGCGTGCCCCGTCGTAGCCGCAGATCGGACAGGTTCCCTCGATGTACCGATCGGGCAGGGTGCGTCCGGTCGATGGCGAGATGGCCGACATCGTGGTCTTGGGCACCAGGTAGCCGTTGCGGTGCACGGTGCGGAACAGCTCCTGCACCACGGCGTAGTGATTCCGGGTGGACGTCCGCGTGAACAGGTCGTAGGACAGCCCGAGGCCCTGCAGGTCCTGCACGATCACCCGGTTGTACCGGTCGGCGAGCTCGCGCGCGGTGACCCCCTCGGCGTCGGCCTGCACCAGGATCGGCGTGCCGTGCTCGTCCGTCCCCGAGACCATCAGAACGTCGTTCCCCGCCATCCGCTGGTAGCGGGAGAAGACGTCGGCGGGTACGCCGAATCCGGACACGTGGCCGATGTGGCGGGGGCCGTTGGCGTAGGGCCAGGCCACCGCGGTGAGGACGGGGGAGCTCATTCCGATCAGGGTAGTGCGCAGCCCCGTGGGGGCGAGCCCTGATGTGGCGCCCGGCAGCCAGGACTCCCCACCCCCATGCCGAACCGACCCCCGGCGTGCCCCTTCTGGCGCGGATCAACGTCGCGGGCGCGCGTGAAGGCGTCGGTTGTGGGACGAGTGTGGCGGGAGTAGCGCATTTCATCCGCGCGACGTGCGGTTGGGCGCCGGCCGTTGGGCCCCCGCGGTTGGGCCCCC
>JGI20181J14860_1000111_pt1 | contig 15052 bp, 11 predicted proteins | sample NGESurdeep072012_5_FD_14860 | JGI IMG/M metagenome (IMG submission 14860) | reverse complement strand
CCCCGCCCGCTGACCCCCACGCTGACCACCGCGGACTCCCGAGGAGCCTGAATGTTCCTGATGCGCATCGGTGCGCCAGGTGCCGAAAAACCGATCGTCCGCATTGACGACGACAGCTACGTCGACGTGTCCGATGTCGTCACGGATTTCGACGAGTCGTTCTTCGGCGGGGCGCGGGGCGGTCTTCCGGGACTGCGAACGCTGGTCGCCGACCGGGTTGCCCGCGGCGAGGTCAGGCCCTTCGCCGGGGAGCGGATCGGGGCGCCGATCGCCCGCCCGCACCAGATCCTGTGCATCGGGCTGAACTTCTCCGACCACGCCGCAGAAACCGGGCAGCGCATCCCGGACGAGCCGATCCTGTTCACCAAGTCCCCGAACACCCTGCAGGGACCGAACGACGACGTCCGGACCCCGCGCGGATCGACCAAGCTCGACTGGGAGGTCGAGCTCGGCATCGTGATCGGCGCACGCACCAGCTACCTACCGGACAGGGCCGCCGCGGCCGCGCACATCGCCGGGTACTGCGTGGTCAACGACGTCAGCGAGCGTGCCTTCCAGATCGAGCGAGGCGGCCAGTGGTCGAAGGGAAAATCGGCCGAGACGTTCAATCCGGCCGGGCCGTATCTGGTCACCGGCGACGAGATCGGCGACGTGCTGGACCTGGGCATGTGGCTGGAGGTGAACGGGGTCCGACGGCAGACCGGGTCGACCGCGACGATGATCTTCGATCCGCTGTTCATCGTGCACTACCTCAGCCAGTTCCTGGTGCTGGAGCCCGGCGACCTGATCAACACCGGGACACCGCCCGGCGTGGGCCTCGGGATGTCGCCGCCGGTGTGGTTGCAGCCGGGTGATCTGATGACGCTGGGCATCGATGGTCTCGGTTCTCAGCGCCAGCGAGTGGTCGGCCCGCGATGACGGGTCGCAAGGAATGAAGGCGTTCGTGATCACCGGGCCGTGCGAGTGGGAGGTCCAGGACGTGGACCCGCCCGTTGCCTGGCCAGGGCAGGTCGTCGTCGAGGTGGAGCGGGTCGGCCTTTGCGGCACCGACGTGGAATTCTTCACCGGCGAGATGCCCTACCTGCACGATGGTTTCGCGAGCTACCCGATGCGCATCGGTCACGAGTGGTGCGGCACGATCGCCGCCGTCGGCGACGGCGTCGACCCGTCCTGGGTGGGCCGCCGGACGACCGGCGACACCATGCTGGGCTGCGGCCATTGCCGGCGCTGCCGCTCCGGCCTCCAGCACGTCTGCCGGGACAGGTACGAGATCGGGATCCGGGGCGGGTTCCCCGGCGCGCTGGCCGAACAGCTCGCCCTCCCGGTCAGCGCGCTGCATCCGCTTCCGGACAGTGTCGACGCGATCGCCGGGGCCATGGTGGAACCCGGCGGCAGCGCGCTGCGGGCGGTACGGGGCGCACGCCTGACTTCCGGCGATCGGTTGCTGGTCATCGGCCCGGGGACCATCGGCCTGCTGGTCGCCCAACTTGCCCGCGCCGCGGGCGCCGAGGTGCACGTCCTGGGTGTGACGGAGCGATCACTGGCATTCGCTCGAACACTCGGATTCCCCGGGGTGTGGTCCGCCGACGACCTGCCGGCACTGCCGTGGGACGCGGTGATCGACGCGTCGACCTCACCGGACGCGCCCGCGCTGGCTGTCGACCTGGTGGAACCCGGGAAGCGGGTCGTTCTTGTCGGTCTGGCGGGCACCCCCAGCCGGGTCGACACTCGAACGGTGGCGCTGAAGGACGTCACCGTGGTGGGAATCCTCAGTGCGTCAACGGGTTTGGCCGGCACCATCGAGCAGTACGCCTCCGGAGCGGTCGACCCCCGGCCGCTCGTCGCCGCCACCGTCGGTCTGCATAGCGCGGGTGCCGTGCTCGGCGGGTGGCGCCCGGCCGGCGCCGGCGACGGCCCCAAGATCCACATAGATCCGAGGATGAGATGAACGAATTCGACGGACTTGTCGCAGTGGTGACCGGTGGCGGCAGCGGGATCGGGGCGGCGACCGCGGCGTTGTTGACCGAACGCGGAGCCCGCGTCGCGATCCTGGATCGTGATGTCCCTACCGGAGTCCGGGTGGCCGCCATGTCGGTGATCTGTGACGTCACCTTCACCCCGGGGGTCGAGGGAGCGATCACGGAGGTGGCCGACACACTGGGCGGCATCGACATTGTCGTCAACAACGCGGGCATCGGCGCCACTGGTGACATCGCGGCGAACCCCGACGACGAGTGGCATCGTGTTCTCGACGTGAACGTCGTGGGCATCGCCAGGGTCAGTCGTACCGCGCTGCCGTACCTGCGCCGGTCCAGCCATGCCGCGATCGTCAACACCTGCTCGGTGGTCGCGGTGGTCGGTGTGCCGCAACGTGCTGTGTACTCCGCCAGCAAGGGGGCGGTGGCTGCGCTGACCCTGGCGATGGCGGCCGACCACGTCAAGGACGGGATCCGGGTCAANGCCGTCACTCCCGGCACCGCCGACACNCCGTGGGTGGGCCGNCTGCTCGACCAGGCNCCGGATGCCGCCGCGGCTGCGACCGCGCTGCGGGCNCGTCAACCCATGGGCCGGTTGGTCTCTGCCGCCGAAGTCGCNTACGCCATCGGCTATCTGGCCAGCCCGTTGTCGTCGGCGACGACCGGCACGCTGCTCGCCGTCGACGGCGGCATGGCCGGAGTCAGGCTTGGCTAGCTGAATCATTCGACCGCGGGCACCGGAGTGAGCACCGCTGCACGTGGCAAGGGCACGCGGACTGCCGTGGCATGGGGAGCGCTTTTCAGTCGCCGCCCAGCCTGGCATCGTTGCCGCGGCAGCCCGTTTCGCTTTCCTGCACTCGGCGGGATCGACCTCAATTCAAGGAGAAATCATGACCATCTCGACCGCTGACCTGTACGACGAACACGGCGACAATCTTCAGGTCTGCGACACTCAATTCGTCCAGTACGGCGGCCGGCACGCCTTCGACGGCCCGATCACCACAGTCCGCTGTTTCCAGGACAATGCGCTGCTCAAATCCATCCTGTCCACCCCGGGGAGCGGCGGCGTGCTGGTCGTCGACGGCGACGGATCGGTGCATACCGCGCTGTCGGGTGACGTCATCGCACAACTGGCCGTCGACAACGGGTGGGCCGGCCTGGTCATCAACGGTGCCGTCCGGGACAGCGACCTGCTGGCCGTCATGGATCTCGGTGTCAAGGCGCTCGGCACGATTCCCCGCAAGAGCGGGAAGACCGGGGCCGGTGAACGTGACGTCGACGTCACCTTCGGCGGAGCGACCTTCCGCGCCGGCGATCACCTCTGGTCCGACAACGACGGTGTTGTCGCGCTACCGGTCGACAGCACGGACCGACGGGCATGACGTGGACGGAATCGTCTTGGACACAACACCCGTCGGTACGACCTGAAGACTTGAGCACCCACGGACTGTCACGTCGGTGAACACCTCCCCGACATCGTCGAGGCTGTCCGGGATCACCGCACACCGCAGTGGTCGTCGATCCGAAAACTGAACGCCCTTCCAGCCAACCCCACGAACCAGACCCTCAGATCTGAAGCCGGCAGTTTCGATCCCGGCGCGTTGAAATCTCCCGATATTGGTCTCTTCACGACATGCCGCCTGGTCGCAGATGGATCGTTGAACTGATTTCCACCGGCAGCCGTCATGAATCCGCTGACCCGCCAAGAGGTGCCATCCGCATGTTGTCGGCCCACGCGAGGTGATCAAAGTCCTGCGCTTGCGGCGTGCTCGCGAAGGTAGTCGCGCAGATAGGGCAGGGTGTATTCGACCTGNCCGTGGCCGGCGGAATGGATCANGTCGGCCGCGATAAGACGCAGCCGATATTGAGAGGCGTAGTTGGCGTCGGCGTTCAGCCTGGCCGCGATGTCNGCCATACGGGAGGGCCCTTCGTCGACGGCCATCGCGGCCAGGAACGTTCGGTCGACGTGGGACAAGTCATGGAGGGCGGGTTCGTGGATCAGCGATCCGAGCCGGCGGCGTGCCGCCTGGACGCCGGCGGACGCTGCGGCGTCGTCAATCACGAGCGTGTCATTCGAGGCGGTATTTGTGTCGGCGAGTCTGCACATCCAGAATCCGACCAGCTGGATGAGGAAGGGATAACCGCCGGTGCCGGCGGTTGCCACCNGAAGCGCGGGGTCGGTGATGCTGTGGCCGGTGGCGTTGAGTGGAGTGCCGAGGGCATCTGCGACGTCGGCGGGATCGACTGCGCCGAGGTGGTAGCGGTCGGCGCGACGCAAGAAGGTCAAGACGTCGTCGTTCAGCAGGTCCGCGACCGCCGTCGGCAGTCCGGCGCCAGCGAACGCGATCGGGCGTTCCTCTCGGAAACAATGCTGAATGGTGGCGGCCAGTTCCCGCAGACCAGCCCGGTCAGCACGGTGCAATTCGTCAACGGTCAGCAACAGCCCGGTGCCATGGGTGGCCAGGTGATCGGAGAGCGCGGTGAGTTGGGCGCGCAGGTCGGGGCGGTGCTCTGCCGCGGGGGCTTGCCAGGTGAGGCCGCCCAGATGAAACGGGAAGGCGACTGCGGTGACCTGCCGTCCGCTCGACGATAGGTCCAGCGTTGCAGCGACTTCCGGGAGTCGGTGCGTCGTGAGCCGGTCTATCATGCCGGGGACGGCTGTCTCGGAAACGGTGACCCAGCCGCGTTGCCGCGCTTGGGTTTCGTCCTCGTTGAGCATGACTGTCTTGCCGATGCCGCGGACCCCGGTGTAAAGGGTGGCACGACCCGGCGCACCGGGACCCGAGTCAAGGGCATCACCAAACGCGAGGATCTCGGTGTCTCGCCCGGCCAGCAGCGGCGGGGTCACCCCGAACGACGGGCGGAACGGATTCGCCAACACGACTCCACTGGTTGTAGATGCTTTAGATGCCTTTAGATGCCTTTAGATGCCTTTAGACTCTAGCAAAGCCGCTGGATGCCTTTAGACACTGCATTCGTCCAGAGAGCCACAGCATCCTGCCCTGGTCCGTCGGACTGTGAGCGGGTCAGCCACGCCCGATCGCTCAACCCGTGACCCACCGCCCGCCGATTGCAGCGGTCAACTCCTGCGCGCTCCGTCGCACCGGATCGGCGAACTCCGCGAAATCACTGTGGCAGCAGTCAGTTCCGGCCTGACGATGCGCGTCCGGGCCGGTGCTGTCGGCACACCGGTGGGCGAAGGTGACGCCGAGCGCGGCGCCCGCCGCGCGCGCACCCGGTCGGGCGGGGCGAACCCCGGTACGAGTGCCGGTCGGGACCATCTGTCCGGTATACCGGACAGAACTCGCCTCTACCCCTCTCGCGCGCAGCGCCCGGACAGCATCCAATGGACGGGTGACCACCGCAGAACCCCGGACACCGCTACCGACCACACCCGAACCGGAGCGGACGACGTCGACATCGCCGGTCGGCGCAGCTCGGACGACCGCTGTCACCACCGTGGTGCTCGGGGTGGGTCCGGTCAGCTTCGACGACGTCATCGCGGTTGCCCGCGGTGGTGCCGCGGTGGCGATCGGCGCGGAATCCCGGCGCGCCATGGCCACCTCGCGATCCATCGTGGACGCACTGGCCGTCGACACCGCCCCGCACTACGGCATCTCCACCGGCTTCGGGGCGCTGGCCACCACCTCGATCGCCCCCTCGCGCCGCGCCGCCCTGCAGGCCTCGCTGATCCGCTCGCACGCCGCCGGCACCGGCACCCCGGTGGAGTCCGAGGTGGTCCGGGCGATGATGCTGCTGCGGCTGTCCACCCTGGCCACCGGCCGGACCGGCATCCGGCCGGCCACCGCGGAGGCCTACGCCGCGCTGCTCAGCGCGGGCATCACCCCGATCGTTCCGGAATACGGCTCGCTGGGCTGCTCCGGCGATCTCGCGCCGCTGGCCACCGTGGCGCTGGCACTGATCGGTGACGGCGAGGTGATCGACAATCGCGGCCGGCGGCGCCCGGCCGCAGACGCGCTCGCCGAATCCGGGCTGACCCCCGTGGTGCTCGCCGAGAAGGAGGGCCTCGCGCTGATCAACGGCACCGACGGCATGCTCGGGATGCTGATTCTCGCGCTGGCCGACCTGGCCGCCCTGCTGGACGCCGCGGATCTCGCCGCCGCGATGTCGGTGGAGGCCCTGCTGGGTACCGACCGGGTGTTCGCTCCGGAATTGCAGGCGCTGCGCCCGCAGACCGGGCAGGCGATCAGTGCGGCGCGGATGTTCGCCGCGCTGGCAGGTTCCGCGATCGTCGCGTCGCACGCCGGCCCCGGCGATACCCGCGTCCAGGACGCCTACTCGCTGCGCTGCTCACCGGCGGTGCACGGCACCGCTCGCGACACCGCCGCCCACGCGACGATGGTCGCCGGCCGAGAATTGGCCAGTGCCATCGACAATCCCGTTGTGCTGGCGGACGGCCGGGTGGAATCCAACGGCAATTTCCACGGTGCGCCGATCGCCGCCGTGCTGGATTTCCTGGCGATCTCGGTCGCCGACGTCGCCGGCATCGCCGAGCGCCGCACCGACCGGATGCTGGACAAGACCCGATCGCACGGGCTGCCACCGTTCCTGGCGCACGAGGTGGGGGTCGACTCCGGGCTGATGATCGCGCAGTACACCCAGGCCGGGATCGTGTCCGAACTCAAACGGCTGGCGGTCCCGGCCTCGGTCGACTCCATCCCGTCCTCGGCGATGCAGGAGGATCACGTCTCGATGGGCTGGCACGCCGCCCGCAAGCTTCGCCGCGCGGTGGACGGTCTGCGCCGGGTGCTGGCCATCGAAATCCTCACCGCGGCAAGGGCTCTGGACCTGCGCTTTCCGCTCGCCCCGGCACCGGTGACTGCCGCGGTTCGGGACGTGGTCCGCACCAGGGTGGCCGGGCCGGGGCCGGACCGCCACGTTGCCGCCGAGATCGACGCAGTGGTCGACCTTCTCGCCGCCGGCGCCATCACCGCTGCCGCCGATGATCGATTGCCCTCGAACGAACGACCGAATCCCGAAGAACCACCCGCCGCGCCAGAAACATTTACCGCCAAGGAGAACCGATGACGAGCCCCGCGACCGACCAGTCGGCCGGCCCCCGCCCCGTGCGAGCCGCGACGGGAACGTCGCTGACCGCGAAGAGTTGGGCCACCGAGGCGCCGCTGCGCATGCTGTGCAACAACCTGGATCCGGACGTGGCCGAGGACCCGGACAACCTGGTCGTCTACGGCGGCACCGGCAAGGCGGCCCGCGACTGGCGCAGCTTCGACACCATCTGCCGTTCGCTGACCGACCTGAAGCAGGACGAGACGCTGCTGGTGCAGTCCGGCCGGCCGGTCGGAGTGCTGCGCACCCACGAATGGGCGCCGCGGGTGCTGATCGCCAACTCGAACCTGGTGGGGGACTGGGCGAACTGGCCGGAATTCCGCCGGCTGGAGGCGCTCGGGCTGACCATGTACGGGCAGATGACCGCCGGGTCCTGGATCTACATCGGCTCGCAGGGCATCGTGCAGGGCACCTACGAGACCTTCGCCGCGGTCGCCGAGAAACTCGCCGCGGCCCGCCCTGCCAGCAGCATGGGACCGGGTCTGGCCGGCACGCTCACCATCACCGCCGGGCTCGGCGGGATGGGCGGTGCGCAGCCGCTGGCGGTCACCATGAACGGCGGCGCGGTGCTGTGCATCGAGTGCGATCCGGCCCGCGCCGAACGCCGGTTGGCCACCCGCTACCTCGATGTGCTGGCCGACAACCTCGACCAGGCAATCGATCTCGTGCTGACCGCCAAGCGCGCGAAGAAGGCGCTGTCCGTCGCGGTGATCGGCAACGCCGCCGAGGTGCTGCCGGAGCTGCTGCGCCGCGGCATCGAGGCCGACGTGGTCACCGATCAGACCAGCGCACACGACCCGCTCGCCTACCTGCCGATCGGGGTCGGCCTCGACGAATGGCACGACTACGCGGCGGCCAAGCCCGAGGAGTTCACCGACCGGGCCAGGGCGTCGATGGCCGCGCACGTCGAGGCGATGGTGGGGTTCGCCGACGCGGGCGCCGAGGTCTTCGACTACGGCAACTCGATCCGCGGCGAGGCGCAACTCGGTGGCTACCAACGTGCCTTCGATTTCCCCGGTTTCGTGCCCGCGTACATCCGGCCGTTGTTCTGCGAGGGCAGGGGCCCGTTCCGCTGGGTCGCGCTGTCCGGTGACCCCAGGGACATCTACGCCACCGACCGTGCCGTGCGGGAACTGTTCCCGGACAACGACAACCTGCAACGCTGGATGCGCCTTGCCCCCGAACGCATTGCCTTCCAGGGGCTTCCGGCCCGGATCTGCTGGCTCGGTGCCGGGGAGCGGCACCTGGCGGGGTTGCGGTTCAACGAAATGGTCGCCTCCGGCGAGTTGCGCGCGCCGGTGGTGATCGGCCGCGATCACCTGGACTCCGGGTCGGTGGCCTCGCCGTACCGGGAGACCGAGTCGATGGCCGACGGAAGCGACGCGATCGCCGACTGGCCGCTGCTCAACGCGCTGGTGAACACCGCGTCCGGGGCGAGCTGGGTGTCCATCCACCACGGCGGCGGCGTCGGTATCGGCCGGTCCATCCACGCCGGCCAGGTGTCGGTGGCCGACGGCACCGATCTGGCTGCTGTCAAACTGGAGCGCGTGCTGACCAACGACCCCGCGATGGGGGTGATCAGGCATGTCGATGCCGGCTACCCGGAGGCCAGATCGGCGGCCGACCGCCTGCACCTGGACATTCCGATGAACGCCCCGACCCCGGCGCCCACCACCATGCCCACCACCGTGCCGACCGCCGTGCCGGGATCCGGGCCGACCCTGCAGGGGAGCAGCTCATGACGTTCGGCCTCCCGCCCGCCGACGGCAGCAGGTTCGCCTCCGCCTGGGCCGACCTGGCCGGGGTGGGCCGCGACCACCGCTGGGGCGGCTACTCCCGCCACGGTTTCGACGACGCCGACTCCCAGCTCCGGCAGTGGTTCACCGAGCAGGCCACCCGGCGCGGGCTGGACGTGGAGAACGACCGGAACGGCAACGTCTGGGCCTGGTGGGGCGAGCCGGGCACGGACTGCGTGGTGACCGGCTCGCACCTGGACTCGGTGCCCGGCGGGGGAGCGTTCGATGGGCCGCTCGGGGTGGTTGCCGGTCTGCTGGCCATCGACGAGCTGAAGCTGCGCGGGGTGAGGCCGGCCCGGCCGGTCGCGGTGGCCTGTTTCGTCGAGGAGGAGGGCGGCCGATTCGGGTTGCCCTGCCTGGGATCCCGGTTGATGACCGGGGCGGTCGACCCGGACCAGGCCCGCCGGTTGCATGACCCGGACGGGGTGTCGCTGGCCGAGGCGGCCAGGAAGGCCGGCCTCGATCCGGTGGGCATGGGCCCCGATCCGGCTCGGCTGGCCTGCATCGGGACCTTCGTCGAGTTGCACATCGAGCAGGGCAGGCTGCTGGCCGCCACCGACCCGGCGGCCGTCGTCGGCATCGGCTCCGAGATCGTCGCGCACGGCCGGTGGCGGTTCACCGTCACCGGACAGGGCAACCACGCGGGCACCACGGTGTCGGCCGACCGTCACGATCCGATGATCCCCGCCGCGGCCGGGGTGCTTGCTGCCCGCCGTGAGATCGGCAATTTCCCTGGCTCGGTCGCCACCGTGGGGCGGATTCGCCCGGTTCCCGGCGGCACCAACGTCATCGCCTCGTCCGTGCAGTTCTGGCTGGACGCCCGGCACGAATCGCCGGTTGTCACCGCGAGGCTGGTCGACGCGATCGCCGCTGCGGTGCGGCAGGAAGCCGCCGCCGAGGGCTGCGCCGTGGTGGTGCAGCGCGAGTCGATGTCCGACCGGGTGGTGCTCGACCCCGGGCTCGGGCTTCAGCTCTCGGCGCTGCTGTCCGCACCGGTGATCCCGACCGGCGCCGGGCACGACGCCGGCATCCTCGCCCCGCACGTGCCCACCGCGATGCTGTTCGTGCGCAACGAATCCGGCATTTCCCACGCCCCGGAGGAATACGCCGACCTGGCCGACTGCAGGGTCGGTGTTGACGCGCTGGCCGACGTGCTGGAAGAACTGGTGAAGTGACAAAGGACGCTGCGGGCGCGGTGTTCCGCTGCGCGGCCGCGTGGATCGACGGGGCCGTGCGGCGGGACGTGCAGATCCGCGCGGTCGGCGGGGTGATCGCCTCGCTGTCCGACGCCGGCGCGCCGATCGCGACCGGTGACACCGTCGAGAGCCTTGCCGGGCTGGTCGTTCCCGGCTTCGCCGACGCGCATTCGCATGCGTTCCACCGGGCGTTGCGGGGGCTGACCCACAACAGCGGCGGCACCTTCTGGACCTGGCGCGACCTGATGTACTCACTCGCCGACCGGCTGACCCCGGACACCCTGCGGGACTTGGCATTCGCCACCTACGTGGAGCTGCTGTGCGCCGGATACACCTCCGTCGGCGAGTTCCACTACCTGCATCACCAGCCGGGCGGGCAGCGCTACGCCGACCCGAACGCGATGGGGCTGGCCGTGGCCGACGCGGCGCAGCGGGCGGGGATCGACCTGACCCTGCTGGATGTGGCCTACCTGGCCGGCGGCTTCGGCACCGCGGTGTCGGCAGTCCAGCAACGGTTCTCCGACGGCACGGTGCAGAACTGGCGGGAGCGGGTGGAGGAACTCCGGCGGGTCCCGCGGCCGGGACTGCGGGTGGGCGTCGCCGCCCATTCCGTCCGCGCCGTCCCCGCCCGTGATCTCCCGGTGGTGGCCGAAGCCGCCCTCGGCGGCCCGCTGCACGCCCACCTGTCCGAACAGCACGCGGAGAACCAGGCGGCGCTGGCCGCCACCGGGCTCACCCCTACCCAGCTGCTCGCCGAAGCCGGCGCCCTCGGTCCGGCGACGGCGCTGGTGCACGCCACCCACCTGACCAGGGACGACATCGACACGATCGGGCGGTATCGGTGCTTCGCCGTCATCTGCCCGACGACGGAGGCCGACCTCGCGGACGGCCTCGGACCGGTCGCCTCGGTGGCCCTCGCCGGCGCCAGGCTCGCCCTCGGCGGTGACCAACATGTCATCGTGGATCCGTTCGCGCAGGCGCGCGGGATCGAATATGGCGAACGGCTGTCCTCCGGTCAGCGCGGGGTGTTCTCCCCGGCCAGGTTGCTGGACATGGCAACTCGGGAATCGCACGCGGCGATCGGCTCACCGGGCGGCAGGCTGGCAGTCGGTGCACCCGCGGACCTGGTGGCGATCCGCATCGACAGCGCGCGAACCTCGGGCGCCGACTCCGGGCAGCTGGTGATGTGCGCCTCGGCGGCCGATGTCCAGACCGTGGTGGTCGGGGGTGTGGTGCGGGCTCGGTCGGGGAACCATGTGACGTACGGGGATCCAGGGCCGCTGCTGGCCGGCGCGATCGCGCGGGCCTGGCGGTGACCTCGGGCCGGTTCGAGAACCCGGACGGGGGCGGTGTGGCAGGGGTTGACGTGGCAGGGGTTGACGTGGCGGGGGTTGAGGTGGCAGGGGTTGAGGTGGCGCAGCGGGTGGCGCACCCGAAATCCGTGCTGGTCCAGGGAATCTCGGAGCTCGTGACGAACGATCCGACAGCCGGCCCCGGGCTGATCGGAAGGGTGCGCGGTGCCTCGGTGATTCTGGAGGACGGCGTCATCGGTTGGATCGGTCCCGCATCGTCCGCGCCGGCCGCGGACGCCACGGTCGACGTGGGTGGCCGCGCTGTGCTACCGGGCTGGGTGGACTCGCACTCGCATGTGGTGTTCGCCGGCGATCGGTCCGTCGAGTTCTCTGCCAGGATGTCCGGAAAGCCTTACAGCGCAGGCGGAATCGTCTCGACGGTGGCATCGACCAGGGCCGCGGACGATCCCCAGCTGCTGGCCATCGCACGACGGCACCGGGCCGAGATGATCGCCGGCGGCACCACCTGCATGGAGACCAAGACCGGCTACGGGCTGACGGTCGCCGACGAGATCCGTTCCGCGAGAACGGCGCAGGCCGCCGGATTCGACGAGATCACCTTTCTGGGAGCGCATGTCGTCCCGCCGGAGTACGCGAAGGACCCGGAGGGGTACGTGGACCTGGTCTGCGGCCCGATGCTGGACGCGGTGGCGCCGCTGGTCCGGTGGATCGATGTGTTCTGCGAGCGGGGCGCTTTCGACGGGGCGCAGTCCAAGCGGGTGCTGGCCGCAGGGATCCGCAAGGGACTGGGGTTGCGGGTGCACGGCAACCAGCTCGGTCCCGGCCTTGGCGTCCGGGTGGCGGTCGACGCGGGCGCCGCATCGGTGGATCACTGCACGCACTTGACCCGGGACGACGTCGATGCCCTGGTCGGTTCGGACACGGTGGCCACCCTGCTACCGGCCTGCGACCTGTCCACCAGACAACCCGCCGCGCCGGGCCGCCTACTGGCCGACGCGGGGGCACGGATCGCGCTGGCCTCGAACTGCAATCCCGGCTCGTCGTACACCTCGTCGATGAACCTGGTGGTCGCGCTCGCGGTCTTGCAGTGCGGGCTGACCCCGGACGAGGCGGTCCACGCGGCGACGGCGGGCGGTGGCCGGGCACTGCGCCGCGACGACGTCGGTGTGCTGAGAGTCGGGGCAAGGGCGGATCTGCACGTGCTGGACGCACCCAGCCATGATTACCTCGCCTACCGGCCAGGGGTGCCGATGACCCACGCGGTGTTCCGGCGTGGCCTCCGGGTGGCCTGACGCCTGGCGCTCTGCGTCGCGCGCGGTGGGGCCTGGGAAATCGGCTGGTCGTCGATATGGGTTCGCCCCTTGCACATCAGCGCGGTCAGGCTCGCCGAGCGGCCGGATCTGATCGAACCAGGGTGGCGTGGCGATCNAGCACGACCACGCGGTCTACGTCGGCCGACCTCCGGGGGCCTGATCCCCTGACCGCCTGATCGGCCCGTCATCGCAGCGATCAGCTCCTGGGTCGCCTGCGTCCCGGCCGTCACACTCTGGGATGGGATCATCCCGAGGTGCAGATCCCGACCTTCGATCCCCGTCCCGACATCCGGCTGATCGCCGCTGACATGGACGGCACCCTGCTCGACGACGACAACGAGTTGCACGAGCATTTCTGGCCGTTGGTGCACGAGCTGAACCGCCGGGGCATCCTGTTCTGCCCGGCGAGCGGGCGGCAGTACTTCAACCTGCGTGAACGTTTTGCCGACATCGCCGACGAGATCGTGTTCATCGCCGAGAACGGTACCTATGTCGTCCACCGGGATCGCGAGGTGAGTTCGGACTGCCTGGAGTTGTCGGATGCGCGCCGGCTGGTGTCCACCGTGCGGGAGACGGTGGCGGCCGGTGTCGACGCGGGCATCGTCGTCTGCGGGAAGCGGTCGGCGTACATCGACCGCACGGACGCACTGTTCCGTGCCGAGATCGACCGCTATTACACCCGGCTGGAGGTGGTCGACGACCTGCTGACGGTGTCCGACGACGAGGTGCTGAAGGTCTCGGTGTTCGATTTCGGATCGGCCGCGCACACCACCGCACCTGGGTTGGCCGGGTACCACCAGACTCACCTGGTCACGGTGTCGAGTGCGCACTGGGTGGACATCACCAGCCAGACCGCGAACAAGGGCAGGGCGATCCAGCACCTGCAGGACGCGTTCGCCATCATCCCGGCGCAGACCATGGTGTTCGGGGACTTTCTGAACGACCTGGAGATGATGGGCGCCGCCGACTACTCGTTCGCCATGGACAACGCGCACCCGCTGCTGCGCGAGCGGGCCAGGTACATCGCGCCGCCGAACAGCGAGAACGGCGTGGTGCGGACGATTTCATCGGTACTGGGATTGCCCTGGCTGGATTGAACCGACGCGACTGATATGGGGGCTCTTCAGAGTTGGCGGCGCTTCAGGGTTCTGGTGGGCGCCCGGGGGGGATGCGTGGGTGCAGGCGGCGCATCCGGCATTTCGGGTTCGCAGTGTTCCGGATTCCGAAGGCGACCTTCCGACGTGCTTGACGATGCTGTTGTAGCCCTCGGTGCGGCCGTCGACCTGCGCGAACAGCCCCCGGTGCGGGCCGGGTCGGTGTCGAACCGGTCGACCCAGATATTCACCTGGTCGATGGCTGGATCTCCCACCGACCCTAGCGCGCGGGTCTCGTCGGCTCGAGCACCCGGCACGGTGGCGCCCCGTCGAGCAGCATCTGGTCGGCGTATGCGGCGAACGTGTCGTGCGCGGTTTTCCACGCCCAGATCGGTGGCCGCACCTGAGGCCGGGCGGCCGTGGTCGCCATCGACTGCGCCGCCCGCCCGACGGCCAGGGGTGGTGCCGGCGTCATCGATCAGCACCGACTGGGCGACCAATCCCTCGATCCCAACGACAGCGAACTCCCCATCGTCCATGCCTTGTGGTGTTTCGGTCTGATGGTATTTCGGTCTGATTGCGTGAGAGCAACCAGTCCCGAAGGCCACGGCCCCCTTACCGACACGCCGCCCCGCGTATCAATCCCAGATTCCTTCCAGGTCTGCGCATCACCTATTTTTCGTCGATCTCGGTGCAATCCCACGAGGGTGAGGTTCTCTGCGGTTTCTTCCGCGCGATTGCCTTCTCGCCCTCGGGATGGCGTCTTTTTCCATGGAACCAATTTCACGCCAGGTAGGCGGCGGACCACACGGCACTTCATGCATACTTTCCTGCTTCGACGCTCGCCGCGTCGGTCACGGCTTCCGCAATTCGATCGCGGTCCTCGGTATTGGTCAATCAATTAGCTTCCCGCAATAGCATGCCAATGCAGGACGGATTGGGCCAGGCACGCATTGTCCTGGGAATGCACATCACCTCCTCATTCCGGCCTCGCTGGCGTGCCGCCGCCGCCGCTTGCGCGGCATCGGACCGGATCCTCTGCACGCGACAACCGGTCCCGGTCACGATGCTCATGATCCAGTCGGGAGGGGCTGGCAACAGAGTCTTCTCGCTCGAAGCGGGAGTGTCGTACCCCCGTTGTAGCGTTCTTGGTATGGGGGAATCCACGGACAAGAACACCGGCCGAGCGGCCGAGTTGATCGATGCACTCGTGCTGCACCACCGGGAGTTGGCGAAGGCGCAGGCGCGGTGCGCGGCGTTGATGATGGAATTCTCC
>JGI20181J14860_1000109_pt1 | contig 15093 bp, 15 predicted proteins | sample NGESurdeep072012_5_FD_14860 | JGI IMG/M metagenome (IMG submission 14860) | reverse complement strand
TCCTACCGGCTCGAGAACGGCAGCAGCGCGATATTGCGAGCCTGCTTGATGGCATCGGCCAGGCGACGCTGGTGCGGCGTGCACACGCCAGTCAAACGCCGGGGAACGATCTTGCCCGACTCGGCCACAAACTGCCCGAGCAGGCGCACGTCCTTGTAATTCACGCCATCAATCTTTTCGACGCAGAACTTGCAAACCTTTTTGCGGCGGAAGAACTTCCGTCCGCCTTCGCGCGGTCCGCCAGGACCGCCGCCGGGACGGCCCGCAGGCCGCGGCCCACGCGATCGCCGCCGCCCCCGCCCTCGGGACGTGAGCTCGGCCCGGAACTGCTGCTGCCGCCTTCGTTCGCGGCTACAGGAGCCGCCGTATTCGTCATTTCGTCTGCCATGTTTCTCCTTCGGGACACTGCCGGCCCCAATCAATCTCTTTGTCATCCTGAGCCAAGCGAGGCGTCAGCCAAGCGGAGTCGAAGGACCCCTAAGGGCATAACGATCTCGCGCCAGGCCAAAAACCTACACGCTTGCCGGAGCCGTATCCGCTTCCGTCGCTGCCGCTGCGGTCGCCGCAGTTTCGGCCGCAGTGGCTGCTGCAGAGGCCGCCGCGGCTTCCGCTGCCGCTGCGCGTGTTCCCTTGCCGCGGACCTTGGCGTCGCGCAACGCCTTCACTTTGGCCATGCGCTTCTGTTCTTCGTCCACGCGTACCGTGATGAACTTGATCACCGGCTCGGTCACGCGCAGGCGGCGCTCCAGCTCCTTCACCATGGCGCCATCGCCTTCCAGCACCATCAGGACATAGATTCCGTCTTGGAACTTGCGCACGACATACGCCAACCGGCGCTTGCCCATGCGTTCTACGTTCTTCACCGTGCCGCCGGCCGTGGCCACATGGCCTTCCATGGTGGCGACCAGTTTGTCCTGGTCTTCTTCCGTCATGTCCGGACGCACGATGAACATCACTTCGTAAGTACGTTGCATTCGTTTTTCTCCTGGCAATCGGTGACTGGTCACTGGTAACTGGCGACTGGTCTCGACTGCCGAATCTCTTCTATTCTCGAACTAGTGCTCTCACCAGTTACCAGTTACCAGTAACTAGCTACCTGCCGCTTCTTCCTCCGGCTTCCGATTGAAGCGGTTCATGGCCGCGTGCAACCCTTCCCCGAAGATGACATGAACGGCCTCTGCCGCCGTGTCCAGTACCTGATCGACGATCGGGTACTGCGATTTCTTGAACTGCGACAGCACATACCGCGCTCCGTCGCCCACCGGATGGTCCGGCCCAACTCCCATGCGGATGCGCATAAACTCCTGCGAATCCAACGCGCCGATCACCGACTCCACACCGTTGTGACCCGCCGAACGGCCCCGCTGCCGAATCCGCAACGTGCCGAACGGCAAGTCGAGTTCGTCGTAGAGCAGCAACAGGTCCTGTTCGGGTTGCACCTGGTACTCCTGCACCAGTTCGCGCACCGACAGGCCGCTCAAGTTCATGAAGGTTTCCGGCTTGGCCAGCACCACTTCGGTTTCGCCGATGCGGGCCCGCGCGGTCTGCGCGCGACAGTTGCGGTTGTTAACCCGCACGCCGCACTGCTCGGCTATGCGATCCACCGCAAGAAACCCCATGTTGTGCGGTGTGAACTGGTATTCGACGCCCGGATTGCCGAGCCCGACGATCAGTTTCACGCCGCCTACTTCTTCTTCTCGGACTTCTCTGCCTTGTCGCCTTTGTCGGACTTGGCGCCCTTTTCGGCTTTCTCGCCGCCGGCAGCATCGCCTTCGGTCTCCGCCTTGCCCTTCTTGATGACCTCGGGCTCGGCAGTCGTCGCCGCGGCTTCCACTCCCTCGACCGGAGTCTCCACCACAACTTCCTTCACCGCGGTCACGTGGGCTATGGCCTGGTTCTCGTCGGTGATGAACTTGATCTTCTCGTTGCGTGGCAGATCGGACACGCGAATCGTCTGGCCGAATTCCAGCGTACTGACATCGGCTTCGATGCGTCCCGGAATATCGGCCGGCAAGCACTCGATTTCGACTTCGCGCACCATCTGCTCGAGGATGCCGCCCTGCACTTTCACGCCATGCGCCTCGCCCTTCAGCGTGACCGGCACGCTGACGCGCAGAAGTTTATCCATGGCAATGCGTTTGAGATCGACGTGCAGCAACGCGCCCTTGATGGGCTCGAACTGCCAGTCCACGATCATCGCCTTGCCCGAGTCGCCGCCCGCGCTGAGATCGAAAATCGTGTTGTGACCCGACTCCGAGTTCAGGATGCGGCGCATCTGCTTGGGATCGACGGATAGGTTGAGTGGTTCCAGTCCGGCGCCGTACAGCACGGCCGGGACGAGCCCGCTCTTTCGGACGCGGCGCGCGTCGTTCTTGGTGCCGCTCTGCCGCGGCTTGGTTTCTACGTTCTTGTCTAAGGTTGTTGTCGCCATAATCTCGTTTCCTTTACAAAAACAGTCTGCTGACGGACGTCTCTTCGTGAATCGACTGGATGGCGCTGGCGATCAAGCCGGCAATCGACAACTGCCGGATCTTGGGTTCGTTGCGCCCCGCTTCCGTCAGCGGGATGGTGTTGGTCACTACCACTTCGACCAACCCCGATTTTGAAATCCGCTCGATGGCCGGTCCCGAAAGCACGGGATGCGTCGCGCAGGCATACACCTGCTTTGCGCCCGCGTCGAGCAACGCCTGGCAAGTCTTCACCAGCGTTCCGGCGGTATCGATAATGTCGTCGAGGATGAGACACGTGCGACCACCCACGTCACCGATGACGTGCATGACCTCGGTCACATCCAGATCCACCCTGCGCTTGTCGACGATAGCCAGCGCCGAATCCATTTTCTTGGCGAAGAAGCGTGCGCGCTCCACGCCGCCAGCGTCCGGAGAAACCACGGTCAGGTCCGGAAGCTGCAAATCCCTGAAAAACCCTACCAGCACCGGCGACGCGAACAAGTGGTCCACAGGAATATTGAAGAAACCCTGGATCTGCGGTGCATGCAGATCGACCACCAGTGCGCGATCGGCCCCGGCGGTCGTCAGCAGGTCCGCCACCAGCTTCGAGCTGATCGGAACTCGGGGCCGGTCCTTGCGGTCCTGCCGGGCGTAGCCGAAGTACGGAATCACCACCGTGATGCGGCGCGCCGAAGCGCGCTTCAAGGCATCGATCAAGAGCAGCAGTTGCAGCAGGTGCTCGTTCACCGGATCGCACGTTGGCTGGATCAGGAAGACGTCGGCGCCACGCACATTCTCCATGATCTGCACATACGTCTCGCCATCCGAGAACTTGGTGATGTGCGTCTGTCCCAGCGGCAGACCAAGTTTTTCGCAGACTTCCTTGGCCAGGGCGTCATTCGCCGTGCCCGAGAAGATCTTCCATTTGTCCTCGCTGCGCGTGCGCATCTGCTTGGCCTTGGCGTCCACAGCGGTTTGCTGCTTCTTGTCGGACTGCTGCGCCACAGCCGTTGCGGTTTCGCTGGCCGCTGCCGCCGCCATGCCGGGTTTTACGCCTGCTGCTTCCATAAGTTTTGCACCCCGCCAAACCTGGTTTGATTACAAGCTGGGTCGAAACTACGAACAAAACCGTAATTAGTAATTAGCAAAAAACGCTGATCGGGTCGCTCGTTGCTAACTACGCCTTTACTTCCGAAAAACTGACCACACCTTACTGGCAACCGACTACCGGTAACCGGCAACTGAATTCTGGCTGGGCGGCTAGGATTCGAACCTAGACAAGTGCCTCCAAAGGGCACTGTCCTACCATTAGACGACCGCCCAATCGGTAACTGGTAGGTGGGGACTGGCGAGAACCGGCCGCGAAACGCTGATCCCACGACCTGATCCAAGACCGCTCGCTCTTGCCAGTTACCAGTTACCAGTCACCAGTTGCCTCTTCCAATACTCTTCCCTACCCAGCGTCGTCGTTGCCACCGCCGCATGTCCCGCGACGCTCATGCGCTGTGCGGCTGACTCTGCTTCCGCGGCCGACGCGAACAACCCATACAACGTCGAGCCGGAACCCGACAACGACGCATACCGCGCGCCTTCGCGCTCAAGCACACGTTTGACCTCTCGAAGTTCGGGATACTCTGGGAAGACGACTCGTTCAAAGTCGTTTTCGATCCCGGTTCGGACGAGGTCGAGAAGCGGCGTCTCGGCCCGGTTCCCGCCACTCGCGGGAACACCGGATGCAGGTCGAACCTGCAAGGGGAAAACTCTCTCCAGCCAGGCAAACACAGTTTGACTGAATGTTGTAATTGTACCTGCCGCGCTGGGAGCGGTCAATGCAGTCTCGCTCGCAGCCTCTCGCGCAGATTCGTTTGCCAATAGCTCGTCCCATCGAGCGAAGGCCTTAGGCGTCGAAACCCCCACCGGCGGCGTCACCACCACCAGGTGCATCGCCGGAAGATCCTGCAGCGGATAGACTTCCTGGCCACGATCCACTCCAAGCACGGTCCCACCGATGAGGAACAGCGGCAGGTCGCTGCCGACGTCGGCGGCAATGCGAAGTGTTTCCTGAAGAGGAACGGACGTCTTAAGCTCACACTCCAGAGCAATCATCGTCGCGACGGCATTGGACGAAGCCGCACCCATCCCACCCTGCACCGGCAACTGTTTCTCGATGGTGATCACGACCTTGACACGCTTGCCCGCGCTTTTCAGCACTCGCTCTGCGATCTTGTAGCACGTGTTGGTCGCGTCGCACGGCACGCGCGAATCCTCGCAGCGAATTTCGATTCCCTCGCCAGGGTGCACTTCGACGCGGATCACGTCGTGCAGCGCGATGGTCTGGTAGATGGTGCGCAGCTCATGAAATCCGTCAGCGCGCGCCGCGCCGATTTTCAGCCCGAGATTGATCTTCGCGAACGAGCGGATGGAGGACATAAGAGCAGAGGCCAGTATTCAGTTGCAAGTGTAAAGCAGGGCTGAGTTTCAAGTTTTAGATTTCTAGTGCCGCGCACAAGCTCAGGCGGGTTGGTTCTGCCGGTCGCGTCCATACATCAACACCAGTGATCGTTGCGCAAACGGCATGTAAACGAGTGCTGCCGTCATTCCCAGCGCCAGGCCGCCGCTCACGTGATGAATCAGGAGGAACGGCGACAGCGCCCACAATAGGTCCATCCAGAGCAGTGCGGGAAAGAGCCGTTTGAACTTGGCTGAGAGCTGCTGAAAATCGAACACGACCGCGGTGAAAAGGAACAAGCGGACCGGGATCAACGCCACGGCGGTGATGACCAGCACTGTCGTCAGGATCGCAGGGGAAAGGATCCGGGCGTCCGCAAAGATCTCGCGAATCTCCGGAATGTTCCCCAGCGCCCCGAGGTAGAACGACAGATACATTGCCTGGGTCAGCAGCAGCAACGTCCGCACCAGTGTGCGGGGAGCTTCAGGTAGATCGTGCGGTGCTGCAAGTAAAGTGCGCGAGGAACCGTCCAGCCCGTTCTCCGCACTCGCAACCTCGAATACAGTTGGCGTGCTTTGAACCAATTCGCTCGGCGCAACTGGCTCCACAGATATTCTGGAAACAAGCTCTACGACCGTCACCTGTGCAATAAAGCGATAGCCTCGACCGGAAACCGTCTCCACATATCGCGGCCGGGACGCCACTTCGCAAACCGCTTCCCGAAGCTTATTGACCGCCGTATTCAGGCCGTGGTCGAAATCTACAACTGTGTCGTCGCCCCAAAGCCGCTGTCGCATCTCCTCGCGCGTTACCAGATCCCCAGGCCGTTCCAGCAGCATCACCAACACTTGGAATGGTTGCGAGTGCAACTTGATCCGGACGCCCTCTTTGCGCACCTCCCCGGTGGCCTCGTTCACCTCAAACGGGCCAAAGCGAAACACACGAGCTGTCGTCTGCGGTGTCATGAGCACCGTTCAGTGTAGTCGCCCGGCGCAACGGCCGCCAGACCAGATGCCATAACCATTGTCGATTTAGTCAGTTACACAGTGATGTGCAAATGAGAATCGTTTGCGTCGTCATGCATTGCGCCCTTTGCGCCCATCGCGCAAGCTGGAGCTTCGAGGTGCCCGATGGGACTGATTCTTCGAACCGCGGCAGTGATTCTGGTGCTCACGGTACCCTGCTCGTCGGCCCGGTTGAACCCACTTGCGCAGCGGGCCTTCGACACTTACGCCGCCTCGGTGGAGAATCGGCTGGCCCAGCAACACGCCAGCCCTCACACTTATCTCGCCACGTTCAACATCGCCGCCTCGAACCGTGCCGATCTCGAAGGCCAATTGCGTTCGGGAGATTTAATGATGGAGCCGGTCAACGGTGGCACCCGGCCGGTGACCGGAGGACTGCTTCACCACCGGCGCGGCGGGGCCTTCGTTCCCGGCGGACGCGCCACGGACATGCTGGCGTTGTTGCGCGATTACAACCATCTCTCCAGTTACTACGCGCCAGAGGTCGAGTCATCGCGTCTCGTCTCAGACCGCGACGGAGTCGCCACCGTCGCCATGCGTTTCAAAAAGCAGATGATGGTCACGATCGTGCTCGACACCGAGTACGACGTCCGCACCGGACTCACCGCCCCGGGCGAAGGCTACGGCGTTTCGCGCAGCACGCATATCTGGGAGGTCGAGAATCTCGGTTCGTCGCGCGAGCGCCGCATGACCGAAGGGGACGATGACGGTTTCCTGTGGCGCTTGAACACCTACTGGAGTTTTCTCGAAGTGCCTGGCGGCCTGCTGATCGAATGTGAAGCCATTTCGCTGACTCGCGATGTCCCGGCCGGATTGGGTTGGCTGGTAACCCCGATCATCCAGGACATGCCCCGGGAATCCTTGAAGTTCACTCTAACCGCTACACAAAACGCGCTCTCGTCCAACGCCCTCAAAGAGGTACGCCGATGAGCCAAGGATGTGAGCTCCCCATGAGAGAAGCAATCATTGCCGACAGAAGACAGAGCGGCTTCGTCAACCCCATGCGCATCCACAGGTCCTTGACCGCCGACGTGGAAAAGCGCGCGCTGGTCTGGATGGCCTGGCGCACCCCGGCGGCGATCAACTCCGACCACCTGACGGGCCTCGGGTTTGCATCGCAAATCCTCGCGGGGGCAAGTTACGCCCTGGCATCGCAGGGCGCGTGGGCACTGTTGACGGCGAGTTTCTTTCTCGTCCTCAACTGGCTTGGCGACAGTCTCGACGGCACGCTGGCGCGCGTCCGTGATCAGCAGCGTCCGCGTTATGGGTTTTACGTGGACCACATGGCCGACACCTTCGGAGCGCTGGCCCTTATGGCCGGACTCGCCTGCTCGCGCTATGTGCACTGGCAGATCGCGGCTGGCATGTTGGTGTGTTTCTACCTACTCTCCATCGAGAGCTACCTCACGGCCTACACTATGGGACACTTCCATCTTTCGCAAGGCCTCTTCGGTCCGACAGAAATTCGCATCCTGCTGATTGTCGGAAACACCGCGCTGCTGGTGCATCCCTATGTCGACATCGCCGGCCATCGCTTTCTGCTGTTCGACATCGGAGGCGCAGTTGCCATCGCCGGAATGATGTACATGGCCGTGGCAGCCGCAGTTCGCCACACCGCCGTGCTCTACCGCGAGGAGAAGCTGGAAGACTACTAGCATCCCGGGGATCTTCGACCCAGCCAAGTCCACGTCTTTCAACTTGAACCTAAAAACTCAAAACTTGCAACTGCTCTACTCGTACCTTAGCGCCGTCACGGGATCGAGCCTTGCCGCCTGTACTGCCGGCCACACTCCGAAGAACACGCCGATGGCCACCGACGCAAAGAACCCGGTCGTCACCGCCCATAGCGGGACTTCGGGCCGCAGCGCTGGCAAGGCGATACTCAGCAAAAACGTAATCAGGATAGAGAACAAAATGCCGATGACGCCGCCCGCTCCAGTGAGCGCCACGGCTTCGGTGAGGAATTGCAGGATCACGTCCCCGCGTCGCGCGCCGATAGCTTTGCGCACGCCAATCTCGCGGGTGCGCTCGGTCACCGACACCAGCATGATGTTCATCACCCCAATGCCGCCCACCAGCAGTCCAATGCTGGAGATCGCGACCGAGATGATGATGATCATGTTGTTGACCTGGTCGAAGCTCTTGATGATGGAGTCGGCGGTGGACAGCGCAAAGTCGTCATCGGTGCCCGCGGGCACGCCCCGCAGCTTGCGCATGGCATCGCGGACTTCTTCTACCGCATCGTCGCGCAGTCCGGTCTTGGCTTTCGCCGTAAGAAAGAAGTTGGTGGACTGTGGATAACGCATCTGCGCGGTCTGCAGCGGGATGACCACCTGGCGGTCGAAGCCGTTCTCGCCGAAGAAGCCTCCTTTGGCCGGTGCGTAAATCCCGATGATGGTGTAGGGCGCGCCGTCGATCAGCACGGTCTGCCCCAGTCCGTTGCCGGATGGGAACAGCGCGTCCGCCAGGCTCGAACCGATCAGCGCGACTTTCTCCGCGCGCTTGGCTTCCTGCTCGGTGAAGTAGCGCCCAGCCCGCAACTCGCGTGGCGCGATATCGAGCAGGTTCGAAGACTGTCCGGCGAGGGAGATGTTCTCCGTCTCGAAGGAACCGATCTTCGCGGTCAGCACGCTGCCCTCCGGCGGCAGGTAGTAGAGTGCGATGCCGATGTCGTCGATGCTGCGCACCGTGTTCCTTAGGTAGTCGGCGTCTTCCGGCTTGAGCGGCCGCCTCTTCAGTTCCTTGGGCGGCGCATTGCGTCCGCTGGGATCGCCGCTGACTCGCGCAATAAAAATATTGTTGGGCCCGAACTCTTCGAAGAACTCGACAATGCCCTTGCGCAATCCCGTCAGCAACGCTGCCACTGTCACCACCGTGGTGATGCCGATGACGATCCCGAGAATGGTGAGGCCGGAGCGGAAACGATGGCTCCAGACGGCAGTGAAGGCCAGCGAAAATGTTTCGCGAAGGCTGATACGCTTCATGCTTCGGCCCTCAAAGCGGTGATGGGATCGAGCTTGGACGCCCGGTTCGCGGGATACAGTCCCGAGGCGATGCCGACAAACGTCGAGACGAAAACCGACAGCAGCACGTAGGTCGGCGTGATCTTCAGCGTCAACTCGAACGCGACGCTGAGCGCCGCTGCGAACATCGCGCCTAGTGCGATACCGAACAGTCCGCCGGCCAGCGAGAGGAAGACCGACTCGGCGAGGAACTGGAGCAGGATCTCGCTGCGGCGCGCGCCCACGGCTTTGCGAATGCCGATTTCGCGCGTGCGCTCGGTCACCGACACCAGCATGATGTTCATGATCACGATGCCGCCCACCAGCAGCGATACGCTGGTGATCGGCACCACCACCGCCGAGATTGCGCCCAGCACCTGGTCGATGAACGAACGCACCGAATCGGGCGTGAGCGTATCGAAATTGTCTTCCTGTCCGGGCATGGCGTGGAAGCGGCTGCGCAGCGCGGTGCGCGTAAGGTCAAGCGCTTCATTCATGCCGAGCCCACTGCCCGGCCGCGGTTTGCCGAACACCGCCATGCCGGTCTGGGTGCCGTAAATCTTGTTGTAAACCGTGGTCGGAATGTACACCGGGTTGTCGAGCGTGCGCCCGAACGACGAACCTTGCCGCTCCAGCACTCCGATCACGGTGAATTCCTCACCACCCGCGCGAATGGTTTTGCCCAGCGGCTCGACCGACGGAAACAGCTTGGCGCGAATGTCGTCGCCAATCACCGCGACGGGGGCGCGCATCTGTTCTTCGGTGGCAGTAAAGAAACGGCCATTTTCCACCGGCACGTCGCGAATGTCGGGCAGCGTGGACGACGCTCCGATCAGATTGCCGGCATCGTAAACGTCGCTGCCGCCCTTAATGTCCTCGACCCGCTGTTGATACGGGCTATAGATTATGCGATCACCTGTGGCGTCGCGCAGGTAGGTCACATCGTCGGGCTGGATGCGCTTGTTGCGCCGCTGCTTGTCCGCCAATTGCCGCGAGGTGAGGCGGCCCACCGCTGCGATCTGGGCCACCAGGTAACTCTCGGTTCCGAAAGTGCGCTCGGTGATCTTGATGGAGTACGATCCGAGGCCGTCGATCGCCGCTCCCACCAGGATCACGCTGGCCACTCCGACGATGATCCCCAGCAGCGTGAGAAAGCTGCGCAGCTTATGCGCGCGGATGGAATCCAGGGCCAGCTTGCTCGCGGTGATCACTTGGCTCGTCAACATGATGGAATTAGCGACAGATGACGGTTGTCCCCGGGCCTGGTAGCAGGGCTTGTTTCCTTCCAATAATGTACGGCTCGGGATTGGGGGACCGGCCGGCGGGGCGCTGCGCTTGGTTCGTCTGCTATATGTTTTACTTTACATCGAATGAGGGCAATTTGCGCTGAGGTCGCAGGACCGGAATCATGCCAATCCTCGACGGAGTTCAACTCGAAGAGTTGCGGTTCGATCGGAACGGTGTGCGCCTGCACGCCGTCGCCACCGGTCCAATCGGCGGTCCGCTGCTGATTCTGTTGCACGGCTTCCCGGAGTTCTGGTATTCGTGGCGCAAACAGATTAAGCCGCTCGCCGACGCCGGATATCGCGTGGTCGCTCCCGATCAGCGCGGCTACAACCTCAGCAGCAAGCCTGCTGGGATATCGGACTATGCTGTTTCGAATCTGACGGCGGACGTGATCGCGATCGCCGACCAACTAGGTCATGACAAGTTTTTTCTCGCGGGACACGATTGGGGAGCGGCGGTGGCATGGGCCACTGCTCTGCAATATCCGCAGCGGCTTAAGAAGCTGGCGATCCTCAATGTGCCGCATCCTGCCGTTTTTTTGCGCACCATCAACAGCAATCCTCGGCAAATGCTGCGCAGTTGGTACATCGCGTTCTTTCAGTTGCCGCGTATTCCGGAAGCGCGCTTCTCTGCCAACAACTTTGCCATGGGAACCAAGTCGTTGGTCGCCAGCAGCCGGCCGGGTACGTTCAGCGCGGAAGATCTCAACTTATATCGCGAGGCCTGGTCGCATCGCGGAACGGTGACCGCGATGATCAACTGGTATCGCGCGTTCGCCAGGCGTCGGCCACAACCGCGTGATTCGCAGGTCCACGTGCCGACCCGCATTTTGTGGGGACAGCTCGACAAGTTTCTCTTGCCGGAGATGGCGCAGGACAGCCTGAAGTATTGCGACACTGCGGAGTTGACGTACTTCCCCAACGCAACTCACTGGCTGCAACACGAAGAGCCGGAGGCGGTGAACGCCGCCCTGATCGAGTTCTTCCGCTAGTACTACTGTGTTATAAGAACTGGCGCAGGCAGCAGGGACATCTGGGTAGAGAGCGCGCCAGGTGGGTTGCGATCTGGCGGCGCAGGCTGGCGATGGAATGCGGATTATGCCGTTCCGTTCTGATCGGCAGCGCCCCGCGGTTTCGCATTGTGTGGCAGGCGGGGTAGGCGAAGTGGGAGATTGGCGGCACGCAGCGTTGGGAAGTCGGGCGTGGGGGAAAAAAGGCATCGTTCCACCACCAGGAAGCCGTAGGCAGCAATGCAGAAGCTGGCATGGTGGTGAAAGCCACGCCAGTTCCGTCCTTCGAAGTGGCCCAGTCCAAGCTCCTGCTTCAGTTCCTCGTAGTCGCGCTCGATGCGCCAACGCAGCTTCGCTGTGGCCACCAGTTTCCGCAGGCTGATCGATGCCGGCAGGTTGGAGAGCCAGTACTTGGTCGGCTCCTTCTCGGTCTTGGGCCATTCGAGCAACAGCCATTGTTCTGGGCGCGGTTGGCTGCGCTCGTAGTCCCGATGCGCCACGCGCACCCGCAAGGCCGCAAAGCGGGAATGCATCGTGCCGCGCGTGCCTTCCCGCCAACTCACCCGGCGCAGGTCGCTTGGGCTTAGACACCAGGCTAGCTGCTTGACCGAAAGCGGGGCATGCCCCGCCTCGCGGCGAAGCAACTTCGGCGGACGTCCCATCCTGCCACCAGCCTTAGCGGGGAGCGGAGCCAAGCCCGGCGGCCACACCGAGGTCGAAGACTGCACCCCCACGGCATATTCCAGAGTCAGTTGTTGTAGGCCGTCGCGGAATCCGTTGTCGTTGCCATAGGCGGCGTCGGCCAGCACCGGGGCGTGCGGCACACCCTCTTCGATCAGCCTGCGAACCTGCTGGAGCGCCATCTCGGGCTTGGTTTGAAAGCCGATTTCTTGCGGTACACCAGCCTGCTTTCGTCGTGCTGGGTCTTGCGCCCAGATTTCAGGCAGGTACAACTGATAGGCAACCGGCAGACTGGCCTGCTCGGTGGCCAGCCACAGGCTGACCGCAACCCGGCAGTTCTCCTGCTTGCCCAGTTGCCCGCAATACTGCCGCGTCACCCCCACCGAATGGCTGCCTTTCTTGGGAAAGCCAGTGTCATCGACGATCCAGGCCGCCAGCCCATGTTTACGCGTCATGGCGGGCAGCACTTGGCAACGAACCTCACGCAGCCATGCACGGTCGCTCCAAGCCGCCTCGGCCACGATGTGGTGCAGCGACTGATGCATCTGCCGCACCTTGGCCGGCGCCAGACGCGCCGCCATGGGCTCGACGCTCTTGCGCTCGATCGGCAAGAAAAGGCCCTTGGTGTAGTTCTGCATGGGACCGATACGATCGGCGTGTCCGGCGACCTGCGATAGCTGATCCAGATAGGTAGCCAAACGCTCCGCCTGACGGCTGGACTGCTCCCGGCGAACTCTCATCGGCCCACCCTAACGCCTCGCACTTACATGCGCCACTTAAATCGCGCGGAGGAATCACACTTATAACACAGTAGTACTAGTAGGTTGCGGAAGAAGTCGATGTTTTGGTAGAGCCGGCCTTTCGAGACTACCCTGGTTACTTTCGTTTCTCGCTGCCCCCAAATTCTCTTGCGTTTGCCCTTCCGTCCCACTACAAGCAACTCTGTGAAGCTAGGGAAACGTGCCTCTGGCTGGCTCGCGGCGATACCGCGAACTCGAATTGGGACGGCAGTGCGCCAACTGCGCCCTGGAAATCCAGCTAAGTCCTACGCGCAGAGATGGATACGTATAACTAGCTAAGGAATCAATGACATGCGAACAATTTTCGCCTAACCCATTGATTCTAAAAGATCGTGAGTTTTATTTTGAAATGTTATACGCGACTACATCACCACAACACCCTTTGGTCCATCGTGTGGGTGAATACGAATCGGTTGTCGGTTCATCCTCAATTTTGATCCGTGTCATCCGTGGGAATCCATGGCTGCCGTCGTCTTTAAGCTGGGAATAACGCCTAGTTCCGGCTGCGGAACTTCGACAGCAACCGCAACAGTTCGAAGTAGAGCCACACCAGCGTGATCATCAGCGCAAAGCCGCTGTACCACTCCATGTACTTGGGAGCGTTGAAGCGCGCGCCCTGTTCGATCAGGTCGAAGTCGAGCACCAGGTTCATCGCAGCTACGCCAACCACCACGAGGCTGAAGATGATTCCGATGGGCCCAGAGCCATTGACTGCGTTGAAACGGAAACCAAAGAACCCGAGCACGAACTGGATGAGGTAGAACACGGCAATGCCGCCAGTCGCCGCCACGATGCCGAGCCGCATCCTGTCATTGACCTTAATGAGACCCGAGCGGTACGCGAGCAGCATGACGACCAGCGTGCCGAACGTCAGCGACACCGCCTGGATGGCGATTCCGTGGAAGCGCATCTCGAACATGGCCGAGACGCCTCCAAGCAGCAGGCCTTCGAGTAGCGCGTAGAGCGGCGCGGTGATCGGCGCCCATTGCTTCTTGAAGATGGTGACCATGGCCACGATGAATCCGCCAATGCCGCCAACGGCGACCAACGGAGCCATGCCCGCCATCGCTTCCTCAGGCGAGGTTGCGGCGAAGAAGCGGTTCCAGGTGAACGCGGCGCTGGCCACGCACAGCAGCACCAGGATGCCGGTCTTGTTCACGGCACCGGAAATAGTCATCCCTTCGCCGAGCGTGCTTTCGTTGGTGCGGAACGTGTCCTGGCTCAGTGCGGGATTCGAAGTTCTCATCAACTGCGGCATTCCAATTTCTCCTTGCGTCGTTCTATTGGATGATGCGGATGGGTTGTTGGATGTTCGTGCTCATTGTACCCGGTGCGAGAGGCTGCCGTTGTCCGCTAGAACAGCGTCTCCTGCCCCGCAGCATTCGTCTTCGGGCGCTTGATTCCGAAGTGCTGATACGCCAGATGCGTGGCGACCCGCCCGCGCGGGGTGCGGTCGAGAAAGCCGATCTGGATGAGGAATGGCTCGTAGATTTCTTCGATGGCGTCGGCTTCCTCCGACAGCGAGGCCGCCAGCGTGTTCACGCCCACGGGACCACCCTGGTACTTCTCGATGATGGTCAGCAGCAGCTTGCGATCCATTTCGTCGAACCCGTGGCGATCGACTTCGAGCATTTCGAGCGCGGCCTGCGCCGTGGGCTTGTCGATCTTCCCCGTGCCCCGCACCTGCGCGTAGTCGCGCACGCGCCGCAGCAGGCGGTTGGCGATGCGCGGTGTGCCGCGGCAGCGGGTCGCGATCTCAATCGCCGCAGGCTCGTCAATCGCGACGCCGAGAATTTCAGCCGAGCGCTCAAGAATGATTTTCAGGTCGGCGTGGGTGTAGAACTCCAGCCGCAGCACGATGCCGAAACGCGAGCGCAGCGGCGCCGACAGCAGCCCGGCACGCGTGGTGGCCCCGATGAAGGTGAACGGCCTCACCTCGATGGTATGGGTGCGAGCCGAAGGCCCCTGTCCGATGATGATGTCGAGCTTGTAATCTTCCAGCGCCGAGTAGAGCAGTTCTTCCAGCACCGGCTGCATTCGATGCACTTCGTCGATGAAGAGCACTTGCTTATCGCGCAGGTTGGTCAACACCGCCGTCAAGTCGCCCTTGATCTGCAGCGTGGGGCCAGACGTCTGCTGAAACGCCGCGCCCAGCTCGTTGGCGATGATGTTGGCCAGCGTGGTTTTGCCCAGTCCGGGAGGCCCGTAGAGCAGCACATGATCGAGCGCCTCGCCGCGCGAATTCGCCGCCTGGATCGCAACCTCGAGATTTTCTTTGACCTTGTTCTGCCCGATGAATTCGCGCAGCCGCTGTGGACGCAGCTTTAACTCAAACGACGCGTCGTCATCGACCGGCGCGGCCGAGACAATGCGTTCGCGATCCAGGCTGT
>JGI20181J14860_1000102_pt1 | contig 15296 bp, 19 predicted proteins | sample NGESurdeep072012_5_FD_14860 | JGI IMG/M metagenome (IMG submission 14860) | reverse complement strand
ACGCCATGGTGATTCGGAAGGTCGACGCGCTGCGGGCTCAGGTCAGTCAGGTCGAGCCGTTCGTGCAGGCCATTGGCGAGGATGCCTTCACCGAGTTGGTGCGGGAAGAGTTCTACCGCGAGCCGCGGGCCGGTGACGAGGAGATGATGCGCCGGTTTTCGGCGCCGTGATGACGGACATCCAAACCCTATCGACATCAATTGACCGACGTGCGTGAAAGAGAAATGCCCGCTACACATTGGTGAAAACGGCGGTGACGCTTCGGGACTCGAGCATCCGTTCGATGTCCGACCTATCGCTGGTGATCACGATGTCGCCCGGATCCGTGAGCAGCGCGACATGCCCGTCGACAACATCAGCCGTTCCGGTTCGCGCCAGCAGTTCACCGATGCGGCGGCCGACAGCAGTGTCGACGGAGACGATGTTCATGCCGGCAAGGGTTCTGGCCAGGTTCGCTTGACGTGCGCCGTCGCTCCAGGCCTGCGCGACGACGGCGGCGCTGGTCCGGACCGGAATGCGCTCGCGTTGGGCAATCCTGAGCAGGGCACCGACACGGCGGTCATTGTTGTCGATCGCGATAAGCCCACCGGCATCGAGCACGATCGCCACGTCAGCTCGCTCGCCGGGAGTTGGCGCCGCTGACACCGAGCACACGGGCGGCGGCGTCCAATTCGTCGTCAGTGAAGGGACCCTGCTCGGCCTCCCATACCTCCAGGGCTGCTCCGAGGAGCTCGTTGCGCAGATGATCGCTGGCCGCTTGACTGAGCCAGCGGGAGACACTGATCCCGGAACGCGCAGCGGCGTCCCTGACAGCCTGGCCCAGTTCGGGGTCCATGGTCACTGACAACCTGTCGACCTGCATACATACAGTCATATCACATACGATCGTATGCAAGCCCAAGCCCGGGTGATCGCGCGGCACCTGGCGGCCCTCCGCTTGGTCGATCAGCACACCTGCCCCGAGGGTTCGCCCTCGTCGCAGCCTGAGCGCCGGACTGTGCGAGCCGGGATGGATCAGCACCGCGCGCCGACTGCCCTGGCGTCGGCTGGACCCTGGCGTTGACGGCCGCTTGCGTGTGTGAATTGAGCATGCTGTGACAGCTGGGATTCCTGTGACGAACGCCGCGCTGGCAGGGCTCCGGATCCACGGCCCTGTCGGGGGTGGATCGTATGGTGTGACTCTCACCGAGAGGGGGTCGCGAGGTGCTTGCGACAGCGGAAACGATCGCCATGCCAACGCCAACTCCCATTGCCGCGGCCGCGGCAACGGCGATGGCCGCACGGACGAACCGTGCTCTGCCCGACCCGTTGGCGGAGGCACCCGACGGGTACCGGCACCTGCTCGAACGGCTGCTCGGCGGCGCCCGGGTCCGGTCGGAGCGGATCAACCTGGTCGACGCCGCGGCGGCGGTGTGGAGCCGACCAGGGTTCGACACCCTGATGTCGAGCCCGACCCTCACCTTCGAGCCTTTCGACTACCAGTTGCAGACCGTCGCCACGGTGCTGGGCCGCATGCGCGGCCGGGCGATCCTGGCGGACGAGGTCGGACTGGGCAAGACCATCGAGGCGGCCCTGGTGCTGTCCGAGCTACGGCTGCGCGGGCTGGCGCGACGCGTCCTCGTTATCACTCCGGCGGGTCTGGTCGACCAGTGGCGGGAGGAACTCGAGCGCAAGTTCTGCCTGCCGACGATCGTTCCGCGGCGCGGCGAATGGGAAAGCTCCGACGAATCGCCGGTCGTCGTCGTCTCGATCGCCACCGCTCGCCGCGATCCGACCAGGTCTGCCCTGGTCGGCGAACCGTGGGATCTCATCGTCGTGGACGAGGCTCATCGACTGCGGAACCCACGGTCGGCCTCCGGCAGGTTGGCCCGCGAACTCACCTCCCGCTACCTGTTGTTGTTGACCGCGACGCCGGTGGAGAACCGGCTGTCCGACCTCTACGAACTCACCAGCCTGGTCGCTCCCGGACTGCTCGGAACGCCCGCGGGCTTCCGCCGGACCTATGGCGCGGACGCCATCACGCCTCAGCTGCGACGGCTGCCGGAGTTGCGCCGCAAGGTGTCCGAGGTGACCATTCGCCACCGGCGCAGCGAGGTCGCGCTGCGGCTGCCGCATCGCCTCGCGGAGACCACGCTGATCGCGCCGTCCGCCGAGGAATCCGAGCTCTACGCAGGTATCGCCGCTCGCATTCGCCAGGAAGGCCGCGATGCGCCGGCCGGCCGACGGTTGACCTTGCGGTCGGTGGCACGACTGGCAGGTTCGAGCCCGATGGCCGCGGCGCCGACGCTGGCGAAGTTGGGGTGGACCGATCTGGCGGAGCGGGCAAGGTCCGTGGAGCGCCCGGCGAAGATCGCGACGCTGGTGCATCGGCTGCGTCCGCATGTCGAGGCTGGACGAAAGGTGCTGGTGTTCACCGCTTTCCGGGAGACGCTGGCTGCGCTGGCCGACGCGCTGGAGCGCGAGGGTATTCCGGCGGCCGTCTATCACGGAAGCCTGACCCGCACGGCGAAGGAGGCGGCGATGGCGGAGTTCCGCCACACGGTGCCGGTCCTGCTCAGCACCGAATCTGCCGGCGAGGGAAGGAATCTGCAGTTCTGCCACGTCATGATCAACGTCGACCTGCCGTGGAATCCGATGCAGATAGAACAGCGTGTCGGCCGACTGCACCGGGTCGGACAGGTCAATGACGTGCTGGTCACCAACCTGGTCGCCAGGGACACCATCGAACAGCAGATCCTGTCGGTGTTGGAGGCGAAGATCAATCTGTTCGAGCTGGTCGTCGGCGAGCTTGACATGATCCTCGGGCGGATCGACGACGACTTCGACTTCGAAACATCCGTGTTCGACGCCTTTCTCGCCGCTCGTGATGATGCAGATTTCCGAACCCGGCTCGAGGACCTCGGAGCCAAGCTGGCCGATGCCAGAAGCGACTACATCGGTGCCCGNGGCAGGATGGACGAGCTTGTCGGGAGTCAGGAATCATGACTGTCGCGGATCCGGGCCTGGACTTCTGGCTGCAGTACGTGAGTGCAGAGGGCGGCGTCCACGAGCGGTCCGGCGATTCGACGCTGGTTCTGCTGCCGGAGACCCTGCAGGACAGGCACGAGCAGCCGCAGGACATGACCATCACGACGGATCCCGAGGTCGCACGGGAGGACGGTGCACTCCTGTTGACGGCCGGCCACCCGCTGTTGGCCTCGGCGGCCGAGGCGGTGCTCGCCGACGGCGACGTCGGGTGTGTTCGGCTTGCCCGCCCGGCGGCCCGTCCACCGGACGCCGAGCAGCTGGAGGCCCGCGCCCGCGACCAGTTCGCCGCGGACCACGGGCGTATCGACCTGACGGGCGGCCCGCGACCCGCCGTTCGGACGATCCTGCGCGTCAGCTCATTGGTCACCTTCGCGCTGTCCGCCGACGATCACTTCCAGGAGCAGATCGAGTGCTGGATCGATGTCGCCTCCCGACTGCCGTTCACGGACGAGATCGGCGGCGAACTCTCCGCTCTACTGTCCGTCGAGCACGAGGAGCGAGATCAGCTCCAGCCGGACGATTCGAACCTGCTGCCTGCGCTGGCCGAGGCCGATCTGGAGATCCGCCGACGAGGAGAGCAGCGTCGAGATCTCCTGGCGGGCGGGGTTCAAAAGGCTCATCGTGAAGAGGTTCGTCGGGCCCGCGAGTACTACGAGCAGGTTGCGGACTCGCTGCGCAAACGGATGTCCGGAGCGGCCGCCGACAAGGTCGCTGCCTACGGGGCTCGCCTGGCGAGCACCGACGCGGAGCGTGACCGGCGGCTCGCGGAGATCGACGAGAAGTACAAATCCGCGTTCAGCTGCCTGCCCTTTCGCCTGCACGTCGTCGGCGTGCCCGCCCTGCGGGTCGAGGTCGACGTACGCCGCGGAAACAGGCGCTACCCGGTCGAGCTTGACTGGCTGCTTCCGCTGCGCACGTTCGCGCCGATGCGATGCCCGGATTGCGGATCGACGGACAGGCTCGTGGCCGGAAAGTCGTCGCTCGGGTGTCGCCGTTGTCAGCCGTCACGGGTGTCACAGTAAGGTGTCACCCGGCGAGTCTTCACCCGGTGCCTCGAGGGGGACTGCTCCGGGCTTCAGTGTGATCGAGAACGGCGAGTCCGGATCGTCAATCGCCTGGACCACGGCGGGACACAGTGCAGGAGGAACGTATGTGCGGCCGTCGGCCGTCGATACGAAACCCCATTCGTCCAGTTGGTCGACGATGTTCAGGACCAGGGTGAAGGCGATTCGGCTGATCGCCTCGGAGAGATCTTCCGGGACATCTACCGACAGCTCCTCGGGGAGATGTCCCGACTTGTTGTCGTGCATCGGTCTGGCCAACGACCTGAGCAAGGACAGGTCGGCTCCGTCGGGTCGGCACAGGGAGGCAAGCACCGCCAGCAGGAGGCCGACGACGGTGTCGTCGATCCAGGGCAAGTCGCTGCCGGCATAGATCAGGCCGTCCAGCAGCGAATCGACAGCCCCTCTGGCACCAAGTATTTGAACGGACAGATCAGTGGCACTGAAGATGTCGGAATTCGGACCAGGACGCGCCGTGGTGCTCGAAATGTCGATCATTCCGATGGCTTCGGCAACGCTCCAGGGCGCGGCCAATTCGGGCCAGTCCCACATCGAGTTCGGGGCGGCGCCTTCGGTGGTTGCCACGCCGAACCGGCGGCCCCATTCCGCGGTGTCGCCCCGGCGCATCGCCCCGGTCGAGGTGACCTTCCGGCCTGGACGGGTCCATTCGGCCAATGCGAGTATCCGCGTCAACAGCGGGGTGCGCAGCAGGGCGGCGAGTTCCGACCGAGCATCCGGCACGGTGATCCGCAGTGGCTTGTCGACATCGAAGCCGATCGCCGCGATTCCGGCATCGATTGTTGCCCGCAGGTCAGCCAGGATGTCCTCAGCGCCGAACGCCCCCACGCCTCCGACTTCTTCGTTGTCCGATTCTTCGTTGTCCGATTCTTCATCCCACAACCACGGATCGTCGGATCTCAGATTGTCAGGGAGATGCGGCAGCATGCCCGGTCCATCGGTGAGCCGCTTCCGCCACTCGTAGGGCATGTCGTTGTAGCGCTGCATGAATCCATCGATGGCGCCTGCCTCGGTGATATCGATTCCTTCGTCGACGGCGAGCTGCATCAACCGGCCGGCCATCGACAGCCGGCCCGGGTCGTTGAATCGTCGGGGAAGATCGTCACCGAGACCGGACAGGGCGGCGCGGGTCGCGTCGGCGTCGTTGTGCGATTTCCACCGACCGGTCACCACCAGGAAGTCGATATAAGTCAGCATGGCGGGCACCAACGTCGCGATGTAGCGGTCGTCGACGCCGACGACCTTGCGCGGAATGACCTGCCCGACCACCTCTGCAGCGGTCACCGGGTTCCAATCCGCCGGGTTGGGTTCGCCGAGATAGCTGCTCTTCAGCTCGCACGCCATGCGGACGATGTCCGCGGTCTCGCCGAACTGTTGCGGGTTCGGCTCACGTTCGGCCAGCCAGCGATCGAAGGCACCGAGCACGCGGTCGATCATGTGTTCGGCCGTCTCGGGCGTCTCGGGGGCGCTGGTCCGCGAGTGCCGCTTCTTTGTTCGTTTGGTCGCCACTGGAGTCCTGTGATCGGGGGTCATTGCCGGTCGTCAGGCTATCGGGGAAGGTAGATGGCCGAGGGACCAGCCGTCCCCCAGAACCGCGGACAGTCGATATGCATAGGCATATCTGTCGGATATGCTGGTATGCATGCGGACGACGATGAACCTTCCGGACTCGCTGATGCAGCAGGTACGCAAGCGCGCAGAAAGCGACCGCCGGACGGTCACCAGCATTGTCGAGCAAGCCCTTCGCGAGTTGCTGGCCCGCGATGAAGGCGTTCCCGAGAAGGACGATCTCTTGCCGACCTATCGTGCGCCGGGAAGTCACCCGCTGGTCGACATCGACGACCGCGATACGCTCTACGCCGCCTTGGACGCCGAGCGTCCCGGGTGATCCTGCCCGATGTCAACGTCCTCATCTACGCCTTCTACGAGAACGCCGACGAACACCTTGCGTATGCGCGTTGGCTCAACCAGGCGCGTCGGGACGGCGAGGAGTTGCTCTACCCAGACGGAGTTCTCCTTGGCTTCCTGCGGATCGTGACGAGTGCGCGGATATATTCCCAACCCGCCCCGCTCGGTCAGGCTCTGGCCTTCACCACCGCGCTCCGTCGAGGCCGCCGATCACGAACAGTCGAGGACCACGAGTCGGTGTGGTCGGCTTTCGATCGCCTGGTCGCGGGGGATGGCCAGATCCGAGGCCCTATGGTCCCGGATGCCTACCTGGCCGCCGTGGCAATCAGCCATAAGGCGCGACTGGCAACCCGCGATCGCGGGTTCTCCCGATTCCCCGGGCTGAATTGGTTCGACCCCGGAATATGAATCGCCAGATGAATCCTCGACCGGGCGGCACTTCGGTGGGCAGGCCGGGCGGGTTCACCAGTGGGCGCCGGCGCGGTGGGAAGGTGACGATCGGTCGAAGCGGCGTTCGTACCATCGACCGCAGCGCGGCCCGGATGGTCGGGTCGCCCCGCCATTTGGTCGGCTCACCGCGGCAACCGGAGCCGATGGGCGATGTCGGTGGGCGATTCCGCCAGGCCTGCCGCCAGCAGGCGGCTGTCGGCGCTGACCAAAGGTATCTCGAGAGCGCCCGCCGCAGCCGCCCATGACGCGTCGTAAAAGGACAGCCGGTGCTCGCCGGCGAGGTTGGCCGCGAGACGGAACCAGTCGGCGGTCATTGTCAACGGCGCACCACAAATGGTCAGCAGGTCGTCGAGCTGATCAGCGACGTCCTTGGACGGCCACCGCAAGGCTCGGAGAAGAACATTGCCAACCTCATAGAAGGCCAGGTCGATGATTCGCGCCTCGACGTCACCCGCGAGGTGTGCCGCGCGTATCGATCGCGCTGCCTGGATCTCGGTCTCGCCGTCGCTGTGTAGCCACTTGATCAACACTGAACTGTCGATCAGCAACCTCGTCACGGACGGGAATCCCGTTCGTTGCGGATGAGTTCGGCAGCATCGAAGGCACCGGACCGTCGAAAGCGCTTCTCCGAGCGGGTGATCGCCTGCGCGACCTCCTCGGAATCCCGACGTTCGAGCTCGCGGCTGGCCGCCAGCGCCAACAGTGCGCTGCGGCTCGTTGCGCGCCGCTTCGCTTCGCGGTCGATCCGCGCGAGCAGGTCGTCGGGAATCGAGACCATCACCTTGGACATACTCGGAGTATAGCTGCAAGTATTGCCAGTGCTGCACTTGGTCAACGATCGCCGTCGCCTGCACGTGCCGTTGGTCCGGCCGCAGCACCTCAAGTCCTACCGACCCGGATTTCCGCTGTTCTCAGGCCAGTCCCCGACGGGAACGACCTCGTATAGGGACATGTCGTGACGCCTGATTCGATACAGCACCCAACTCCAGAACAAGGGACCGGTCGGGCGCATCACGCCGCGAAATGCCGGCCGAGCGCCGCCAATCACCGCTCGGGCGCTGCCGGCCACCGTCCCACCCAGCGGCTTGCCCGCTGCGGTGCACGGCGCCAGTTCGACCCCGTCGGTGTGCGCGAGTCGCTTGGCCTTCCCGCTGTCGGCGGCGGTGACGAAATAGGCCCGACCGTCGTTGACGGCGAGGCTGACCGGGCTCGTCACCGGTTGCCCGGTACGCCGAAACGTGGTGAGCAACGCGGTGCGTGACCGCGCCAGGGTCGCGAACGTGGTGGAGTCGAACGTCTCGGTCATCAGCCGATCGTGCGCCATTAGTTGACCATTGTCAACGAATTAGCATGTCAATGAATGTGGTGATCAAGTATCCGCTAGGGTGACGAATGTGAGCGGTCACGAACAGCCACCCGGTCGAACCGAGCCTGCCCTGACCGAGGCGTGGCGGCTGCTGATGGGCCTGGTCCTCGACCAGCGGATGCGGTGGTCCGAGGTCGCGGCAGAGCTGGGCATCTCTCAGGCCGGTCTGCGCGCACTGCTGGCGATCGATCCCGCTCACCCAGGTCCACAACGTGAACTCGCCAAGGCTTTGGATTGCGATCCGTCCTACGTCACCGGGATGGTCGACGAACTGGAGCGGGCCGGCTTCGCGCTTCGCCGGACCGAGCCCGCCGACCGTCGGCTGAAGACCATTGCGCTGACCAACGCCGGGATTGCCGCACTGCGGGCCGCCAGCGACGGCCTGTTCTCGCCGCCGAGCCAATTCGCGCGCCTCCCACCGGGCGACCAACGCGAGCTCGCCCGCATTCTCCGGAGCGCGATCACCGGCACTCCAACTGATTCGCCGAGTCCGCCGGCGCCCCGGCCCCGTCGGCAGAAGGGATCGGCACCGCCGATCGAGCGGAGTCGCTGATGTCTTACGCGCCCGCGAGATTCAACAGCCAACCCGACGTCGACAAGAGGTCCACGGGGTGACGTGACCCCCTGCGCTCGGCGGCCCCTCTGGGCCCTTGTCCGCGAAGAGGCGCCACGTGCTTGCTCAACCACTGGCGTTTGTCCGCGCATGACGGATCGTCCAGGCGGGCGCCGCTGTCGGCCATCGAGAGGTAGACTAAGCGAACTAACCGGGATTGGACGAGGCAATGAAGGGTGGCACACGTGGTTCGGATAGTGAACATGCACGAAGCAAAAACCCACTTGTCCCGTCTCGTGGACGAAGAGTTCATCATCGCTCGGGATGGGCGCCCAGTCGCTCGAGTCGTTCCTATTCGTGATGAACCGCGGACACCAAGGATCGGCTTCATGCCTGAAATCACCGTTCCCGACGATTTTGATCAGATGGGTTCGGCGGCGATCGGCTCGTTGTTCGGCGCGCCTTGACAGCCTATTTGCTGGATACCCACGTACTTCTCTGGGCAGCGCAGAACTCGCCGTCGATGGGTACTCAGGCGCGCGACATCATCACGAATCCGGCCAATGACATCCTGATCAGCGTTGCGAGCATATGGGAGGTGGTGATCAAGAACGGCCTTGGCCGGCCAGACTTCAGCGTGGATCCGGTACGACTCAGGGAACAAGCATTGCACGCCGGATTCGGTGAGCTTCCGGTCCGAGCACCGCATGTTCTCGAAGTTGGCGCCCTCCCGTCGCTGCATTCCGATCCGTTTGATCGAATCCTGCTGGCGCAAGCGCGAATCGAGCAAATGGTTCTGCTCACCAACGACCAGAAGCTCCTGGAGTACGGGAGTCCGGCCCAAGGGGTGTGAGCGGGATCGCCTTGAGTCGTCGGGCATCTCGCCTGATCGACCCTGCCGGGCGCATCGAGTCGCCACTTTCGGTCCTACCACGGCACGTTTGAGCGCCGATTGTGGATACTCGATTGCCTCACTCTGAGGGATCACGCGCTACGTGAGCCGCGGGTAGACCTGTTCCCCGCGGATCCAGGTCTCGGCGACCCGCACCTGGTCGATCTCATCCGGGTCGATGGTGAAGATGTCCCGGTCGAGCACGACAAAGCTTCCCTCGTAGCCCTTTTCGATCAGGCCAACCTCATCGAGAGGCGCGACGTGACGAGCCCGGCCGGTATACAGCAGCAGCGCCTGCGGCACGGTGATGGCCTCGGCCTGCCCGATGTCCGCGCCGTTGTAGGCCCGCCGGAGCACAGCGGCCTTGATGGAGACGAACACGTTGTCGGCGTCGGCCCAGGCGGTGGCGGGGCTGTCCGAGGACAGTGCGGTGAACGGCACTTGCTCGTAGAATGACCTTATGGGGTAGGCGATCTCGAATTGCTGCGGCGAGAGGCTGCGCTGGTAGCTGTCGTACTCCGCGAACAGGAAGATGGAATGGCTGACGACTGCAAAGGACATCCGCGCCGAGTTGAGCCGGTCGATCATCGAGCGGGAGAAGAGGGTCGCGTGCTCGAGCCGGATCGAGGGCAGGGGGTCCATCCACGGTTCCTCGTCGGCGAACATGTCCAGCACGTGGTTCAGAGCGCGATCACCCATGGCGTGCACTGCGACCTGAACATGGTTGCGCCGCGCCCAGGTCACCGCACTGCGGAGTTCGTCGTCGGTCAGCGTGTGAATGCCGTGGTCGCCGGATCCTGGGTACGCGTCCTCGGTCCAGGCGGTCCGGTTCGAGTAGGCGCCGTCCATGAACAGTTTCAGGCCGGCAATCTTCATCCGGCCGGTGCGATCGTCATCCGTGAGGTCGGGCAGATCCGCCGCAGCCGGCCAGCCGTAGTACAACGCACACTGGACCCGCAGGCCGGCCTTCTCGGCGGCGCGGAACGTCGTGAGCGGGGCCGGCATCATCGTGGCCAGTAGGTCGCCCACCGCGACGATCCCACGCTCGACGAAATGCTCGTTCAGCCGGGCCAGATTCCGCACCTGCTGGGCGTCATCGGGAACCGGAATCGGCGCCGCCACAGCATCTGTCGCGTTGCTCTCGATCAGCAGACCGTTGAGCCGTCCATCACCGTCCCGGCCGTATCGGGCGCCNGGCGGGTCCGGGGTGTNGTGGGTGATGCCGGCGAGNTCGAGNGCGCGGTGGTTACAGGCCGAGGANTGGCCGTCGCACCGCTGNACGAACACCGGNTGNGTGNNGCTGACNNGGTCGAGGTCGTCGGCGNTNGGTNCNCGNNCCTCCGGGTACTTCGACTCGTCGTACCCGAAGCCCTGGATCCAGGCATCGTTTCCGCGGCCCAGATCTGGGTGAGTGCGCAGCTTCTCGAGTAGCCCGGCCAGGGAGTTGACCTCGGGCGGCAGGCACATCGCGGCGTCGACCAACGTCGCCATGAACGCCGGATGGGTATGCACGTCCAGGAATCCTGGCACCACGGTTCGACCCTGCAAATCCACCGCCTGCTGGCCGGCGACCTCGGCTCCGTCGCCGACCCACGAGAACACCCCGTCGGTGATCCGGAACGCGGTGGCGAAGTCGTCCTCCCCGCGCCCGGTGAACACCTCGCCGTTGATATAGAGCTGGCTGGTCATGATCTCCTTTACCACGAAAGCGAGTGGTGACGCGGATCAGGCGTGCTCTGTCGGGAAACGATACTGGTCTTGGTTGCCGAGGACGCCATGTCCATCAAGTCAGGCGAGAAGTTCGACCGTGCAACGCAATCCGGGTGCACCGGCAAGTCGCTCGTCGGCCGTCAGCAGAGCGACGTCGAGTGCCTCCGCCAGCGCGACGTAGGAGGCGTCGTAACTGGTCAAGTTGTGTCGTAGTTCCCAACAGCGCCTGAGAAGTGGGCGATGGGGGGCTCTTTGCAGCGGCAATTCGATCAGGTCCCGCATCGCTTCCGTGCCGCGTTGGGCGGTCACTGACCCAGAGGCAACGTTGCGCCGAAGTACCGATAGCACTTCCAAGTCGATCAATTCCGGGGCTGACAACACCTCGCCGCGTAGACGTTGCCTGGCCATGGTGCCTTGTGCCCCGTCGCCCCCCAACGCAACGGCCAAGACGGAGGCATCAACGACGATCACGGTCGTCCCGCAAAGCCTGGACCGCCTGGGAGAAGCCGAGCGTCCCGCCGGTTCGGTTGTCGGCGCGATCGAGGACCTCGTCAAGTGTGGGCGAGTTCGCCTCCCGCACCAGCAGGCCGAGCAGATACTCCTGAAGAGACTGGTGAGCCCGCGCCGCGCGCTGCCGCAGCACCGCGTGCGTCTCTTCTGGTACCCCTTTGATCTGGACACTCGTCATGGCGCCATTCTGGCGTCGTTGGCGCCAAAATGCAAGCCGTGCTGTGTCCACGTGAATCACGGCGATGAGTTCGGCCGATGGTTGCGGTCTATCCGGCACGTGTCGAGTCGAGGGAGCAGCGATGAACGTACAGACCGCGAATGCCGTCACCGGGTTGCGGACCGTGGCGGTACCGGTGACCGACCAGGACCGTGCCGTGGAGTTCTACGTCGGTCGGTTGGGATTCGAGGTCAGGGTGGACGCGCCGCTCGATGAGATCGGTGGCCGGTGGATCGAACTGGCCCCGGCGGGGTCGGGGACGACGATCGCATTGGCCCCGGCGCAGGGCGACGATACGGCCGGCGTATCGACCGGTATCCGATTGACCACCGATGACGCGGTCCGTCTGCACGATGAGCTGAGTGATCAACGAGTGGATGTCGACGACGTGCTCAACTGGCCCGGCGTGCCACCCATGTTCGAGTTCCGGGACCCGGACGGCAATGGCCTGGTCATCGTCGAAGAATCCGCCAACGGCAATGCGGACGCAGCCACCGGACCGAGCGTCGCGATTGACCGGTCGGTCGGCGGGGAATCGCTGCCGGCCGCACGACCTGACGTCGTCTCGGCCGCGGAATGGCAAGAGGCCCGGGACAGTTTGCTGGTCGCCGAGAAGGAAGCCACCCGCGTTCAGGACGCCCTTGCCGCTCGCCGCCGGCGCCTTCCGATGGTCAAGTTCACCAACGACTACGCCTTCACCACGCCCGACGGCCCGAGGAGCTTGCCGGAATTGTTCGACGGCCGGACCCAGTTGGTCGTGTACCAATTCATGGACAATGGACCGGAGGACTATTGCCCGGGCTGCACCTGGTTCACCAAGAATGTCCCGGCGGCAGGCCCGGCGGCGCTCGCTGCCAACGGCGTCACCTGGGTGACGGTGTCGGACATGCCCCTCGCGCAGATCGAGGCCTACAAGTCGCGGATGGGCTGGTCGGTGCCGTTCGTGTCGTCGCGGGGCACCTCGTTCAGCGAGGACTGCGGCGCCGGGGGTGGATTCATGCTCAGCGTGTTCCTGCGGGACGGCGACGATGTCTACCGGACCTACAACACCACCTCCCGCGGAGTGGACGGACTCGTTTTCGTTAACAAGATCCTGGATGTCACGCCGTACGGCCGTCAGGAGGACTGGGAGGACTCCCCGGCAGGGTGGCCGCAGCACCCCACCTACGGATAGCAATCGTCGCGTCGGCCTCGGGGCCGCTGTCCGGGTTTGCACCGAGTCGTTTGCCCGCCAGGCAGTAGGGACCGAGGTGCCAGAACTAGCGTGATCAACCTGCCAAAGGTAGCGTAGAACTCCTGCCAAAGGTAGCGTAGCGGGATGGCCGAGTACCTGCGGCGGGTTGTCGACAGCGATCTCGACGCGCTGATGCCTGAACTTGCGGCCATCAGCCTTGACGGCCCGAAGGGCGTCGGCAAGACGATGACCGCTCGACGACGGGCATCGTCGGTCATCGCGTTGGACGATCCGAATCAGGTCGCGCTGCTCGCTGCCGATCCTGGGCGGCTTTCCCGGTTGCCCGGGCCGGTGCTCATCGACGAGTGGCAGCGTTTCCCGGGTGTGTGGGATCTGGTGCGTCGGCAGGTGGACGACAACCCGTCGGGCGGTCGTTTCCTGCTGACCGGTAGTGCCCAACCGGTCGCGACACCGGTGCATTCGGGCGCCGGACGAATATTGCGAGTCCGGTTGCGACCATTTGCGCTGTGCGAGCGAGGGTTGTTGCAGCCGACAGTCAGTCTTTCCGAGCTCGCATCCGGTCGACGGCTTGCCATTGGCGGCGAATCGCCGATGGGGTTGCTCGACTATGCCGAGGAGATAGTTGGGTCCGGATTCCCGGGAATCCGGACCCTTTCGGCGAGGGCTCGCCGAGCGCAGTTGGACGGGTATCTCGACATGATCGTCGAACGGGAGTTCGCCGAGCAGGGCCGACCCGTGCGTCGACCCGCCACCTTGCGTGCCTGGCTCGCGGCCTACGCCGCCGCCACGGGCACCAGCACGTCGTACATCTCGATCCTCGACGCGGCAACTCCAGGGGATGCCGACAAGCCCGCCAAGACAACAACTATCGCCTACCGAGACGTCCTGACTCAGCTGTGGCTGCTGGACCCGGTTCCGGGATGGCTCCCGGTCGGCCATCCCCTATCCCGACTGGCGCAAGCGCCCAAGCATCACCTTGCCGATCCGGGTCTTGCTGCGCGCTTGTTGGGCGTCGACGCGCATGCGCTCGTCACGGGGGTCAGGCCCCCAGCTGGAGGCCATCTCGCAGCGACCGGAACGCTGTTGGGGCGCCTGTTCGAGTCCCTGGTGACCCTCTCCGTGCGGGTCTGCGCGCAGGCGATCGAAGCAGAAACATTCCATCTGAGAACCAAGAACGGCGATCACGAAGTTGACATCATCGTCCAACGCGACGACGGGGGAGTGCTCGCCTTCGAGGTGATGCTCGGGACGAGCGTCCAGGATGCGGACGTGATCCACCTGAAGTGGCTGCAGCAAATGTTGGGTGATCAGCTGCTGGATGCCGCGGTCGTCACGACCGGCCCGACCGCTTACCGAAGAACAGATGGCATCGCGGTCGTGCCCGCAGCGCTGCTGGGTCCGTAAGGTCTCGCGATCCCTTCGAGGGTGGCTCAAGAATGACAGTTATCCGTACCCACTTTCGAAGATCGGCTGATTGAGTTCATTGACGTCACGGGGATGAGAGTCTTCACTTGTGGCTCCGTCGGGGGAGCGCCACAATGGATCGCTCGGCGACGGCGAGGAGGCCGCGATGGACGATGTCGACGCCTTCACGGCCACCGTCGTTCCGCTGCTCCACGACGACATCGTCGGCCTGCAGAACGGGGACATCGCGCCGCGGTTGGCGCTGTGGTCGCCGAACGAGCCGGTCACCCTGTTCGGTGCCGAGCTGACCGGTCGCGGCTGGGACGAGATCGGGCCAGCCTTCGAGCGGTTGGCCGCGAGCTTCACCGGCAGCCAATCCTGTGAGTACGAGGTCCTCGCCGCTGGGGCCAGCGGCGACCTCGGCTACGTGGTCGCGATCGAGCACTCGGTGGCGGCCAGCTACGGGGGAGAGCCGGAGAAGTACGCGCTTCGGGTCACCACCATCTTCCGGCGGGAGAACGGCGCGTGGAAGGTCGTCCACCGGCATGGTGATCCGAAAGGTGTTGCCGCCCGGGACATGTTGGCGGACCGGGCGAGGGTCAGCGGCGCAGCGGATGGCGAGACCGGCCTGGGTCGCTGACGTGATCTGCTGTCTCAGAGCACGGAGTAATTCTTCGGCAGTGGTCGTCGGCCGGTGAGGCCGAGCAGCAGCTCTTCGCCGTCGCCCTTCAGCAGGGCGAGCTTGGCCGCCAGGTCCAATGCGTCGCCGAGCGGTTCGGCGGGGGCAGTTACGGCCCGTCCCAAGGCCGCGGCGATGTCCAGGGTGTGCACGGTCAGTTCGAAGATGCGGGTGGGAAGGTAGGCGCTGACGTGCATTCCGCCGGCGATGGTCTCGATGATCGGGTCGCCGTCGACCTGCCGGATGGCGGTCACGGCGTCGTCACGGAGAAGTCGGACGGCGGCGGCCGGGTCCTCCCCCAGTGCG
>JGI20181J14860_1000097_pt1 | contig 15521 bp, 8 predicted proteins | sample NGESurdeep072012_5_FD_14860 | JGI IMG/M metagenome (IMG submission 14860) | reverse complement strand
TTCGCCGCCGTGCTCACCGCCGCCCGCAGCCGCTGCATCGACCTCACCGAGGTCGTCCAGTGGATGTCGCGCGGGCCCGCCGATCTTGCCGGGTTGGAGCACAAGGGCCGCATCGAGATCGGCGCCGACGCGGACCTGGTCGCCCTCGCTGTCGACGACACCTTCACGGTGACAACCGATCTCATTCGTCACCGGCACCCCGTCACGCCCTACCTCGGCAAGGAGCTCCGGGGGGTGGTGCGGGCCCGATGGCTGCGCGGGACAGAATTGACCGACCAGATGGTGGCCGGCCGGCTGCTGACCCGCGACGTGTTCGGTGGAGTAGACCGATGAAGCGGACCGACCTTGATCTGGCGAGTCGGGCGCTCGGCGGGTCCGTCCGGTACGTCAGCGACGAGTTCTTCGCCGCCTGCGAGGCGCTGCTGATGCCAGCGCCGCCGGTGCACGACACCACCACGTTCGGCCCGCACGGAAAGATCTATGACGGCTGGGAGACCCGCCGGCGCCGCAGTCCCGGCTTCGACTGGGCGGTGGTCGCGCTCGGCGTCCCGGGCGTGCTGCACGAGATCGTCGTGGACACCTCGTTCTTCCTCGGCAATTACCCCCCGGAAGTCTCCGTTGAGGCGACCTGGGTGGACGGTGCACCGGACCGGGCCACCCTCGAGCGCGCCGACTGGGTCACCGTGGTGCCGAACTCGGCGGCCAGGGGAAACACCGCCAACACCTATCGTGTCTACAACAGCCAGGCCTTCACCCACGTGCGGCTGAACATCTATCCGGACGGTGGCGTCGCCCGGCTGCGGGTGTACGGCTCGGCGGTGCCCGATCCGCGGGTGCTGGGCGACCGGATCGACTTGGCGGCTATTCATCATGGCGGCGATATCGCCGAATGCTCCGATATGTTCTATTCCGACGCGCGACATGTTCTCTATCCGGGGGTGGCCCGCACGATGGCCGAGGGGTGGGAAACCGCCCGCCGCAGAACCGCTGGGAACGACTACATGGTGGTCACGCTGGCCGGTCCCGCCCGATTGTCGTTCGTCACCCTGGACACCGGGTATTTCCTGGGTAACGCACCCGGCCGGGTGCGCATCTCGGCTCGCTCCGACGACTCCGACCCGTGGCACGAGATCCTGGCAGAGACGGCGATCTCGCCCGACGCGCGCAATCGGTTCCGGCTATCCGATTCGGACGTCACTGCGGAGGCGACCGCGGAGGTCACCGCCGTCAGGGTGGACGTGTATCCGGACGGTGGTTTCTCCCGCCTCCATCTCATGGGGCAGCTGTCCCCGCAGGCACTGTCGGCGGCGATCTCGCAGTGGTTGCTGCGGTTGCCGGCACAAGCGTCCGCCCGGGTGCTGCTCGGCGCCGGGCTGAGCGGTGTCCCGGTCCGGGAACTGACCGACAAGCAACTGCTCTCACTGGCCTGGTAATCAGCGTGCTGCGTGCGGCGTCATCGATTACCGGTCCTCGTGCTGTTCCCGTTTGCTTCGCGGCAGGTCCCGCCCGGTAGGCGGCCGGAATCGTGCCCGATCGCTGCTCCCTCAGGAGGCAATGCTGCGTTCCATCCCAGATATAGCCCGATGCGTCGCAGACATATCCGCTGTGTCACCGGGACGCAACAATTGGTGATTACGTTTCGGCGTGTTCACCAGTCGGGGTGGAGCGCGGCGCAGCGCCCACCTGCCGGTAGCCGGCATTGCCGTGCCGCCCGTCCCAGGTTCGCGCGGCCCCTTTCCCGCCTCCGGCGGTAGGCGATGATGCCTGCGTGCCAACAGCTTTCGCGTTGCGCCGAGTTTCCCCTCTTCCGTCAGGAGCTACACCATGACCGACATCACGTCGCCGCCGGCCGCTGGCGGCGCCGAACCCGGGGGCGACGTTCTCGTCGACACCGGTGAACACCACCATCTGGCCGGAGCCGGTGTCATCAATCCGGGGTACGCCCCGCGGTTGACGAACGAGGACCTGGCCCCGCTGCGCAAGCAGACCTGGGGTTCGTACAACTTCTTCGCGTTCTGGATGTCCGACGTGCACAGCGTCGGGGGTTATGTCACCGCGGGGAGTTTGTTCGCGTTGGGGTTGGCGGCGTGGCAGGTGTTGGTGGCGTTGCTGGTCGGCATCACCATTGTGTATTTCTTGTGCAACCTGGTGGCCCGGCCCAGTCAAGCGACCGGCACGCCGTATCCGGTGGCGTCCCGCATTTCCTTCGGGGTGCTGGGCGCGAACATTCCCGCGATCATCCGCGGGCTGATCGCGGTGGCCTGGTACGGCATCCAGACCTACCTGGCGTCGGTGGCGCTGGTGTTGTTGGCGATCAAGCTGTGGCCGGGGTTGGCGCCGTACGCGGAGGTTAGCGCGCACGGGTTCGCCGGGTTGTCGCTGCTGGGCTGGATCGGCTTCGGGATCATGTGGATCGCCCAGGCGGTCGTGTTCTGGCGGGGCATGGACGCGATCCGCAAGTTCATCGACTTCTGCGGCCCCGCCGTGTACGTGGTGATGTTCCTGCTCGCCGGGTACCTGGTCATCGAGGCGGGCCGGGAGAACATCGACTTCAACCTGGCCGACGGCGGGATCACCCTGACCGGGTGGGCGGTGCTGCCGGTGTTGCTGTCCGCGATCGCCCTGGTGGTGTCCTATTTCTCCGGGCCGATGCTGAACTACGGCGACTTCGCCCGCTACGGCAAGAGCTTCGCCGCGATCAAGAAGGGCAACTTCCTGGGTCTGCCGGTCAACTTCCTGGTGTTCTCGCTGCTGGTCGTCATCACCGCCGCCGCTGCCAGGCCGGTGTTCGGTGAGCTGATCATCGACCCGGTGCACACCGTGGCGCGGCTGGACAACGTGTACGCCGTCATCCTGGGCGCGCTGACCTTCATGATCGCCACCGTCGGCATCAACATCGTGGCCAACTTCGTCTCCCCGGCGTTCGACTTCTCCAACGTCAACCCGCAGAAGATCTCCTGGCGGATGGGCGGCATGATCGCCGCCGTCGGATCGGTGTTGATCACCCAGTGGAATCTGTACAACAGCCCCGCCACGATTCACCACACGCTGGACACCCTTGGTGCGTTCATCGGCCCGCTGTACGGGGTGCTGATCGCCGACTATTACCTGGTCAAACGGCGCCGCGTGGTGGTCGACGACCTGTACACCCTGAACGCCGACGGCCGCTACCACTCCAAGAAGGGGTACAACCCGATTGCGAATGCCGCCACCGCGATCTCGGCCATCGTCGGGATGATCGTGGTGTTCTTCGGATCCTCCGAAGCCGCCACCTACACCTGGTTCATCGGCGCCGGACTCGCCTTCGTGCTGTACATGTCCGGCAGCCGGTTCCTCGGCGCCAAGGCCAACTATCCCGACGTCTCGCAGACCGAGGTGCGGGCGTAGCGGCTGCTAGCTCCGCAACGGTCGGTGCCGCCGGGTCGCAACACCGGACTCGGCGGCACCGGCGTCCGTGTTCGCGCCATCGGAAGATTGGACACGGGACCAACCCGTCTTGAAGGGCGGCCATTTCTTGTTGATCAAGGTGATCAATCCAACACCACGGCTTCGATGACCGAGAAGATCGGTGACTGCGCCCGGGCCGTCGCAATGACGGGCACCACCATTCACGCGGTGAATCCGGCCATGGGCCCGGTCTCCATCGAGAGTCACTACGACGAGGCGCTCGCCGTGCCCGGGTTGCTCGATGAGATCGCCAAGGGCGAACGAGCTGGCGCTGACGGGTACGTCATCGCCTGTTTCGGCGATCCCGGGCTGGACGCCGCACGCGAATTGGCTGTCGGCCCCGTCGTGGCGATCGCCGAGGCGGCCATGCGGACCGCCACCTTCCTCGGTCGCGGTTTCTCGGTGGTGACAACACTCGGCCGCACGGCCGGTCGGGCCTGGGATCTCGCGGCGCAGTACGGCGTCAAGGATTTCTGCCGGAATGTGCGCGCCTGTGAGATCCCGGTGCTGGATCTCGAAATCCCCGGCTCCGCCGCGCGTGCGGTGATCACCGCGGAATGTGCCAGGGCAGGCGAGGACGACTGCGATGTGATCGTTCTCGGATGCGCAGGCATGGCGGACCTGGCCGCCGACATCAGCGGGCGCATCGGCATACCAGTGGTGGACGGGGTTGCCGTCGCGACCAGCACGGTGCAATCGCTGGTGTCCATGGGACTGTGCACCAGTTCGCGTTCAGAATTCGCTCGGCCGCTCTCCAAGCAGATGGACGGGCTGCTCGCGGGGTTCAGCCTCGGCGCGCCAGCGGTGACCGACGGTCGACAAGCGGTTCAGGGCTGAACCGGGGATCCAGGAGATCCGGCGGTCACCGCTTTCTGAATCACCGCTCTCTAAATCACCGCTCTCTAAATCACCGCTCTCTAAATCACCGCTCGCCGAATCGACGGCGCCGGGAGATCAGCAGCAGACCACAGCCGAGGATCAGCAAGGAAATGCCGCTCAGCAGGTAATCAAGGACGTCAACACCGGTGTTCGGAAGTTGGCCGGAGGAGCCACCTCCGGTGTCAGTGGGCTCGGTCGGCGGGATCGCTGGGACAGCGAAGTCCGCCGAGCCGGTGTTGTTGGTGGAGTCTGCATCGTTGCCACCGGTCACCGTCGCCGTGTTGGTGACGGTGATCCCGGGATCCGCGGTGACCGTGGTGATCAATTCCACGGTGCTCTGCGCGCCGACGGCGAGCGTCCCCTGATAGGTGCAGGTGACCAGCTGCCCGGCCACCGCACACAGCCAGCCGTCACCGCTCGCGGCGACATAGCTCAGCCCGGCCGGGAGGTCGTCGGTCACCGTGATAGGGCCCTGCGCCTCGTTAGGCCCGAGGTTCTGCACCACGATCTGCCACATCACCTGGTCCCCGTCGGCCGAGGACACCGACTTCGTCAGCGACAGGTCGACCAGCGGGGTGATCGGCGCCGGGTCGGTCGCGGTGTTGTTGGACGGGTCCAGATCCTCGGCCGGAGAGCTGACCGTGGCCGTGTTGGTCACCGACTGGTACGCCTCGGGCTGTACGTCGACGGTCAGCGCGATGGAACTCGACGCGCCGACGGCCAAGCCCGCGGCCAGATCGCACGTGATGTCCTGACCCGTCGCCGAGCATTGCCAGCCGTCGCCCGTCGCGGACACGTAGCTCAGGCCCGCCGGCAGCGTGTCGTTCACGGTGATCGGGCCGGGATCGTCGGTCGGTCCGTTGTTGACCACGCTCAGGGAGTACTGGGCGGTGGAGCCGACCACGAAGTCACCGGTGTGCGTCTTGGTGATGGCCAGATCCACCTGCGCCGGGACCGCCACGATGTCGGTGCTGGAGTTGTCGGTCGGGTCCGGATCGGTGACCGGGCTGCCGACTGTCGACGTGTTCGCCACCGTCGGGTAGGCCTCGACGCCGACGGTGAACGTCAGTGCGAGCGGGGGAGCGTCGGTGTCCGGTGGCAGCGGGTCGGCGAGCGCGCAGGTCACCGTGGCCGCTGTCGCGGTGCACGTCCAGGCCGGATCGGAACCAGTCGCATCCTGGTAGGTCAGCCCGGTCGGAATGTCGTCGGTGACGACGACATCTGTTGCGGTGGAAGGACCGTCGTTACGCACGGCGAGAGAGAAGGTCAGCGGGTCACCGATGTGGGCGGTCGCGGTGTGCGACTTGACGATCGACAGATCGGCGGCGGCGGTGACATCCACCACGTCCGTGGCGGTGTTGTTGCCCGGGTCTGGGTCGACGGTCGGCGAGGTCACCACGCCCGTGTTGGTGTAGGCGCCTTCGGGAGCGGCCGGGTCGATCGCGACCGTCATCGTCAACGCGGGAGCGTCGGTCCCGGCGAGCACCGGAGTCGATCCGTCGAGGGTGCAGGTGACGTCCTGTCCGGTATCAGTGGCCGGATCGGCGACGCAACTCCAGCCGCCTCCCGCGGCGACATATGTCAGCCCGACGGGCAGGTGATCGTCGACGACCACCGGGGCGATCGCGTCTGACGGTCCGGCGTTGTTCACGGCGAGGGTGAAGGGCACCGTTCCGCCCGCCAGCACCGGGCCGCCGGGGTGCGTCTTGGTCAGCGACAGATCGGCCTCTGCCCGGACCAGCACGTCGACCGTAGAGCTGTTGTCGTCGGGGTTGTCGCCCGGTGTCGAGGTGCTGACGGTCGCGGTGTTCGTCAGCGTGGTGCCGTCGGGTGTGCTGTTCGCAGTGGTCACGATGACGGTGATGTCCGTGTCGGCGGACGATCCCACCACCAGCGACGGACGGGTGCAGACCAACACGTCGGTGCTCGCGCACGTCCAACCGACTCCGGTTGCGGACACCAGGGTGGTGAAGGCGGGCAGCGGGTCGGAGACGATCACGTCGTCGGCGGTCGACGGTCCGTCGTTGGCCACATGCAGCACGTACGTGATGTTCTCCCCGGCCAGGACCTCCGTCGCCGTCGCGGACTTCACGATCGAGACGTTCGTCAGGTCGTTGACCCTGGTCGGGTCGGAATCGTGATCATTTTCCGGGACGGGATCGACCAGCGGGCCGTCAACGCTCGCGGTGTTCACGATGATGTCCGGCCCGGCATCCTCCGCGACCAAGACCACCAGTGCGATCGGTGGCGCACTCGCGCCGCTGGCCAGCACAGTCGCCCTGGTGCAGGTCACCAACCCGGAGGACTCCGCGCAGCTCCAGTCGGTGCCTGCCGCCGACACGTAGCTCATGCCCAACGGGATGGGGTCGGTCACGGCGATCGTTCCGGGGCTGTCGGAGGGGCCGTTGTTGGTGACCAGAAGCTGATAGGTGAGTTGCGAACCCGCGGTGGCATCGCCGGTATGTGACTTGACGATCTGCAGATCAGCCTGGGTGATGAACTCGGTCGTATCGGTGTCGGTGTTGTTGCCCGGGTTGGGATCCGGGGTGGGCGATGCCACGGTGGCGGTGTTCAGGATGGTCCCCGTTGCGCTGGCGTCCAGATCGACGCCGATCTGCACGGTGGCATGCTCGCCGGCGGCGAGCGGACCGTCGAGGCTGCAGACAACGGTGGTGGTGCCCGTGCAGGCCCAGCTGCCGACCACGGAGGTGACGGTGCCGTTGAAGGTGAGTCCGGCGGGCAGTGGGTCGGTGATGGTGACCGGCGCGGCGGCATCCGACGGGCCGTAGTTGTCGGCGCGGAACTGGTAGGTGCCGGAAGATCCGGCGATCAGGTCGCCGATGTGTTCCTTGAGCACGCCCAGGTCGGCCTCGGTGGTCAGCGGGACCGGGTCGGTTGACGTGTTGTTGCCGGGGACGGGATCGGGCGTGGTGCCGGTGACACCCGCGGTGTTGCTGATGGTTTGCGTCTGGTCGGAGTCCACCACCACGTCGAGCCGGATCGACGGCCCGCTGCTCCCGGCCGCCAGGGTCTCGGCTCTGGTGCAGGACACCTTCCTGGTCGGGACGTCGTACCCGCACACCCACCCGTCACCTTCGGCGGCGGTGAAGCTGACGCCGGCGGGCAGGGTATCGGTCACCGTGATCGGTCCTACCGAATCGGACGGCCCGAGGTTGCGCACGTCGATGGTCCAGGTGAGGGGATTACCGGCGACCGCGTTCGAGCTGTGCCGCTTGACGATCTCCAGGTCGGCGGCGGTGGTGATGGTCACCGTGTCGGAATCGGTGTTGTTCGCCAGGTTCGGGTCGTAGGTGCGGTCGGTCACCTGGACCTGATTGGTGTACGTGGTACCCGACGGCGTCGACGGACTGATCCGGACCGTCAGGGTGATCACCGGGAACGCCGCACCCGACGCGAGCGTCTCGTTGGCATCGGTGCGTCTACACGTGAGCGGGGCACCGGGCACGCAGTTCCAGCCGGTGCCCGCCGCAGACAGCAGGGTGACCCCGGGCGGCACCGTGTCCGTCACGGTGAAAGGCCCGACCGCGGTGTCCGGTCCGGCATTGGACACCAGGACGGTCCACCGGCCGGTACTGCCGGCGACAAACGTGTCGGTGTGCGACTTGTCGACCACCAGGTCCGCCATGGCGATGTGCGCCGCGGCCGTGGCGCTGCCCGACCCGTAGGGTCCGGTCTGGTTGCCGGAGGCGCCGGTCGCGTCCTCGGCGGCGGTGGTCACAGTGTTGGTGTGGCTCACGCTCAAGCCAGCGCCGGGATCGATGACGGCATCCGGTCCCGGCGTCGCCGTATACGTCACCACTATCGCCTGGGTCGGCGGAGTGGCGCCAAGGTTGGTCCAGGTCAGAGTGTGGGTGACCGCCGCGACGGTGTCGGTGGGCTCGACCGGGGTCGCCGGCCCGCCGTTGACCGACACCCGCGCCGAACCCGCGTCGTAGGTCCAGTTCGGCGGCAGCACGTCGGTGGCGTCGACACCGTAGGCGGTGCCGTTGCCGCTGTTCGTCAACGTCAACGTCCACCCGAAAGGCGTTCCCACATAGGCGATGTCGCCGTTGGTCACCGCCTTGGCCGGGGTGACGTGCGGGAAGGCCGGGGTGACGGTCGCGGTCGCGCTGGGCCCGGTGTACGTCCGCCCACCGTCCGGCAGGCTCTTGTACGACTCCACCGTCACGGTATTGGTCATCGCTGCCGTGCCCAAAGTCGTGAAGTTGCCGAGGNTGGCCTGATACCCGAGTACGGCGCTGTCGCCGGGAGCGATCGGACCGGGCAGCGTCCAGGTGACGGTGCCCGCCGCGGCATCGAGGTCACCGCTCGCGGTGATGGTGCCCGGGGTGACCACGACGCCCGCGGGGATGTGGTCGACGACAACGGCGTCGTAGGCGTTGCTGACGGTCGCGCCGGTGGCGTTGTTGACCGTCACTTGGTAATTGAACGTCTGGCCCGGCTCCGGGGTGGTGTCGTCGACCGTCTTGGCGATGGACAACGACGGCTCGATGACGGTGACCGTCGCCGTCGCGGGTGTCCCGCTGCGATCAAAGGTGGCGTCGGCGCTGGTGGGGTCAGGGCCCTCGGCGAGATTCCACTTGTTCTGCACGGAGTTCGTCAGGGTGTGCCCGGCGGTGTTGGCCGGGATGTCCTGCACCACGGCGTTGTACTCGACGACGATGAAGCGCACCAGCGGGTTGCTCGTTACCGTCCCGCCGAACCAGCCCACGAGGGTCGAACCGTCGGGCTGGGGCGCCGGAGTGAGGGCTGAACCGTCGCCGCTGAGCGTGTCCGCGCAACTCGTGGCATCGATATACAGGCAGACGAACCTGGAGCGCACCAAGCTGGATGGGTCGATACCGGCCGGTAGCTGGTCGATGATCGCGGAGTCGTAGAAGTTGACGTCGGGTGGGATGACGGAGACCACCGTGTAGAACACACGTTGACCGANGGTGGCCCGGCTCGGGGTGACAATCTTGAGCAGACCCGCGCCCAGTACCTCGATCACGTTCTGGGCCTGCGAGACGAAGGTCCGCTCGTCCGGGTTGTCGGGATCGGTGGGATCGGTCTTGCCGTCCTCCAACGTGCCAGCGGTCAGGGTGGCCAGGTTGGCGTATATCGCCCCACCGGCGGCGGTGGGTTCGACGGTCATGGTGTAGGTGAGGGTCTGGTTCGCTCCGCCTGCGAGAGTGCCCACGTCCCAGAGCAAACGGGTGGTACCGGACACACAGCCGTTGGTCCCGTCTCCGGGTACAGGGCTTTGGGTGGTGCCCTGGGTCGGTGTGCCGTACGCGATGAACGCCAGGCCGGTGGGAACGCAGTCGACGACGATGGTGTCGTGGGCCGGCGGCCGGCCTGCCGGGTTCGTGGCCGTGAGGGTGTACGTGACCACTTGTCCACCGATGACGACGCCGTTCGTCGAGTTGTTCGCCTTCTGCAGCAACGGATCGGGCGCGACAACGGTGATCGGGTAGGTCGCGGTCCTCGGGGAGATTGGGCTGCCACCCGTTTCCGCGGTGTCGCTGGCGAAGGTCGCGGTGTTGCTCCGAACCACGCCGTTGATGTTGCTGCTCTCGGTGGTCACCAGGGCGACGATCGTCACCTCGAACAGCTGATCGGTCGCGGTGTCATTGTCGTAAGTCGCCGGGAAGGTCAGCGCTCCGGTCGCGGGATCCAGCGTGACGCCGGTCGGCAACGGCGCCGTCGCGGGCGACACACCGGTCGCCGAATAGCCGGCCGATGCGCTGACGAAGCCGATCCCGGTAGTCAACGGGTCGGTCAGGGTGGCGTTGAAGACCGTTGTCTGGGCAGGTATCCGGGCGCTGATGGNGTAGGTGACCAGCTCACCGACGACTGCCTGGTTCGGCGTGTTGTTGTTCTGCTCGGTGATCGAGGTCGTGCCGGTCTTGGTGATCAGCACATCGGGGACCACGACCGAGGAGGTGTCCGAGACGGGCGGGGCGTTCTGTTCGGACGGCACGACGGCCTGGTCGATGTTCGACGTCGGGAAGAACGTGGAGGTACGCGGCACACCGCCCTCGACGATGTCGTTGTCCACCTCGTACCGGCTGACGGCGGCGGTGTTCGTCAGCACGGTGGACACCGACTCCACCGTCGGGACGGTCATCGTGTACGTCAGCGGTGCCCGGGTGGCGCCCGGTGCGATGGTGTCGGTGGGTGGCAGCGTCCAGTCCAGCACCGCTGCGGTCGCGGGCAGCACGTTCGGCCGGCCAAGAGCACCGGCGTCGAAGCACGACCCGCCGTCGCTGATCGCCGAAATGTCGGCGCAGGTGATCCCGGCGGGCAGTGCGTCCAGCACCCGCAGCGACCTGACAGTTTGGTCGNTACCGGCCGGAGCGGTGCCGTTGTTGGAGATGTCGATGCGGAACCCGACCTGCGCGCCCTGCGTCACCGGCACGTTGTCCACATTCGGCGGGTTCCCACCGGCGGGCACACCGTTCACCGACGCGACGCCCTTGAGCAGCGCCAGCGGCGGCGGCGGCGCCACCTGGAACTGCAGCTTGTCACGCCGGGAAATGGCCTGGCCCAGCGTGTTCTGCGCGCGACCCTTCACCAGGTTCTCCAGAACCTGAGGCGCCGCGGGATTGTTGCCGGTGGCGATCACGATCGCGCTGAGCTCGACCTCGAACACCGCGCCCGGATCGACCAACCGCCCGCCGGCGCCGTCATCCCTGCCCAGCAGCCAGGTCGGGTCCTCCAACTGAGCCGCTGCCGCCCCCTCGTTGAAGCTGATCTCGTCCGCCGGCAGGGTCGTGGCAGGGGTGACGAACGCCGAACGCGGCTCGTAGCGCGTGCCCTTCGGGAGATAGTCCGTCAGGACAGGGTTGCGCGTCGGATTGTCCGGACCGGAAACCACCCGCAGCCGGAAGCAGACCCGGTCACCCAACTGGAAGATGGGGCGGGTATCCGGCGACGTCGTCGGGTCGAAGAAGGGTGCGGACGCGCAGTCCATCGGGACCGCTCTGGCTGCGACCTGCTTGTCCAGCGACCCGCCTCGCGAGGTCTGGGTGGCGGACGATTCGTCGTGCACGACGACGTCCGGCGCCGGATCCGGTGGGTTCGGACCGGGCAGCGCGGCGGAATTCCCGTCCACGGTCGCGCTGTTGGTGAACGAGTCGCCCTGTGCGGTCGGTTTGCCGGTGAGGTTGGGTCCACCGGCCGGCCCGGTGCCGGTGTACGTCGACCGCATCCGGCCCTGGTAGGTGATCGTCAGGGTGTCGTTCGCGCCCATGTCCGCAGTCGGGATCAGCGCAAGGCTGAAGGTGCCGTCCGGGTGCTGGATGACCGAATCGATGGTGGCGTTCGTCGGCGCGAAACCCGGCTCGGGAGCGCAGTCCGCGGGTGCGCCGGTCACGTAGTTCGTGGTGGTCGAGAGTGGGCACACCCCGTTGGGTAGCACGTCGGTGATGATCAGGCCGTTGACCTGGCGGTATTCCCCGGTGCGCAGGACGAGCGTGTAGGTGGCCACCTCGTTACGGATGAAGGTCGCCGGGGATACCGACTTCTGCATCGCCAGGTCCTCCGCCGTGACCGACGCGTCGGTCTCGGCGGTGACGGTGGAACCGCCGCCGACCACCGAGCCCTCGTAGCTGCCGGATGCGCGGACGTAGTTCGTCAGGCCCAGCTCGGACGCACCCTCGGCGGTCGAGGCTCCCGTGTTGTTGTCCAGGTTCGCCCCCTGGTCGCCGCTGTCGGCAGTCGGACGACTGTTCGGCCAGGTGTCGGTGTTGGACTGCAACGGGATACCGGCCCGGTAGGTGATCGTGGTGGTGCCGCCGGCGGCCAGGTCGCCGACCGTCCAGGTGACCGCGGTGTAGACACCGGCGGCTAGCCCGGCGGGATTGGTGACGGTGTCCACGCTGTCCGGCGTCCGGCAGTCCGGTCCGGCGGCCGGGACCGCCGTCAGGCTGGGCGCGCCGGCGTATTCCGGTTGCTGATTGGTGGTGTTGTCGACGCCGCCGCAGGCCAGGAACTCCAGACCGGCGGGGACGTAGTCGACGACAACGATGCCGTCGGTGGGCAGACCGGGGTTGTTCCGCACGTTCAGCGTGTAGACGGTGGTGTTGTCGTGCACTCCCCGCAGCAGCTCGCCCTCCGGGCTCGGCTCCGACTTGGTGACCTCGAACGCCGACACCGTTGTCGGTGAACTGGTCGCGGAGTCGGAGCCGGTGTAGGAGTCGGTGCCGGGAACGACGGTGCCGTCCGGATTGAACGCAGGGACGTTGCGAGCGTTGGAATTGACATAGGCGTCGGCGGTGTTGGTGACGGTCGCGCCGACCGGGTAGCTGGCCGGGTCCGGGAGCGCCTGGAAGCTGAGCGTGTAGGAGCCGTTCGGCGGCGGGTCGGCGACGTTGCTCCAGATCAGCGTGCTCTGCCTGAGGGTCGGCTGATCGGCGATCAGCGTCGGGTCCCCGACGTCGGCCGGGGTGGTCGAGCCGGGAACGTACGTCATGCCGACAGGAAGAACGTCACGCAGTGACAGGTTGAAGGCAGGCACCGCGCCCGCGGGATTGCTCACAGTCAGGGTGTAAGTGACCGGCTCGCCGACCAGCACCGAGCCAGGCGCGCTCTTGGACAGTGAAATGTCAGGCGTACCGTCCGCCGCGGCGGGCACGGCAGGCAACAGGATGGTGAAGCCGGAGGCCAAAGCGAGGCATAGGGACGTGACCATCGCGACGAACTGCGTGCTGCGTCGCGGACGGGCACGCCCTGAAGCCTTACTCCGATGTCGACGCGGGGGTTGCTCGGGTCTCCCGTGGATCACGTCACCGCCCCCTCATTCACACAGCAAACTACGAGGCAACCCCGACAGCAACTACAACGGCGGGCCCGGCAGCCGGCGAGCGGCCGAGCGGAGTCCCGTGGGTCGGTCCGATGCAGCAGGGGGCGGTCCCGGTCAGCGGTGCGGGTGCCTTTTCGCGAAAGTTGATCGCGAACGACGAGACACGAGTCACCAGACAGGAGTCAGTGGCCTCTCGGGCGTCCACCGGCCGGGAAACGGCGGACCATCGTTGACAGCTGCTCGGCGTTTGCTCGCTGATGCGGGTGGCTGGACGACAGCTGCCCGAGCCTGGCGGTGATGGACTCGCGAGCGTAGGCCGTGAATCCACGGCCATCGACGCCCGGCCAACTCAGCACCGCCTTCGCCAGCCCGAGTTCCGCTGCCCACTCGACGTCCGCGGGTGCTGCCGCTCCGCCACCGAACAATTCGGACGCCAGGGCTCTGGCCAACGGTAGGTAGAGCCGGAACACCCGGTCCTCGGCGGCGGCGATGGCGTCGGGCCGGTCACCCAGCCGCGCCCGGTGTAGGCCGGCCCATGCGGGGTCCGCTCCGGCGTCGGCAATGGTCCACCCAACCGCCGTCCCGTCCGTCGCGACGGCGTGCCGTGGCGTGGCGTGCATAGGGCCCCTCCGTCCGGGTACGACATCTGGCGGACTCACCACCGAAAGATCGAACTGTGCCGTCAGGAGTGCGTTTCCGGCCAGTGCCGAAAGTCCCAGTGCCGGGTTGACCGTGAACTGCGGCGGGCCTGATCCACCCGAAATCGCTCCCTGCCCTTCGCGTCAGATCGGCTGCGGTGGTGAGGATCTGGCATCCTTCCGGATGCGTTAGACCTGCGTCCGCGCCTGTCGATTCGATCGGTGTGAAATAGCGCACCTTTCATTACGGAAGCACCGGGTCGGTGATCAACGGGGGATTCGGGCTCCGACATGCTGAGCCATCGCGACGCCGCGACGGTGGTGGGCCTTTGGGCCCTGTGAATGAGCCGAATCGCCGGACTACTGTCCTGATGCGGGCTCTTCCGGTCGCGCAGCGACCCGGTATGCGCCCACATCCCCGGGGCCGCCGCGGTCCCGGCGATCGACCACCTCGGAGGCGGAGCATGTCCCAGCCAGCGGCACCGGCCAAGAAGGGCCTGAGCGGAAGGGCGATCGGCGGCATCGTCATCGCCGTTGTGGTGCTGATCTTCATCTTCACCAATTGGCAGAGCGTCGACGTGAAGTTCCTCTTCCTCTCACCGACGATGCCGCTCGCGATAGCGTTGGCCATCGCGGCGGCCGGCGGGTTCATCGCGGGTTTCCTGATCGGCCGCAACCGCTACAAGAAGTAACCGCCCACCGTCGGCTGCCGGAGGGTCGGCGGCGAGGCGGTGGGGAGGGAGAATACCGCGCGAGCAGTTGGTCGTCGCGATCTGGCGGCCGCCGGGCACGGCCCAATTCCAGCCGAAAGGTCAGATGTCATGAGGACTCTGCTCGACATTTGGCTGTCGTCGTTGCGGATGGCCGTCAGCATTCGCATGTCCGGCCTCACTGTCGGCTTCATTCGCCTGGTCAGGCTGCTGTTCCCGGTGGTCCCCAAGTCCAACATTCCCGGCCCGGCGGTCGGCGGCCGCCGGGTGGCGGGTATGTGGGTCATGTCTCCTGAGACGACCAGTGCCGTCTTCCTGGCGAGCGCTGGCCTGACCGTGGCCCGCCGTCACCACCTGCTGCGTCGGTCGGGCAACCGGCCTTCGTGACATCCGCGGCCACGGGGCTGATCATCGCAGGGCTGATCATCCAGGAACTGACCGCCGCGGACCGACCGGTTCGGGCCACCGAATCGTGGTCCTGTGGTGGCGTAGGTTTTCCGGGTATGACCACGGGACCTACCGCCACTCCCGTCATCAACCGGCTGAGCACCCATGTCCTTGACACCACCGCCGGCCGCCCGGCAGCCGGCATTCCCGCGACCCTGGAAGCTGTCGGCCCGGATGGCACGCCGACCGCCTGCGGCAGCGGTGTGACGGACAGCGACGGCCGGATCCAGCAGATCAACACCAGCGCGCTGACGCCAGGGGAATACCGGTTGGTCCTGTCCACGGCCGGGTATTTCGGTGCATCCCACGGCGCCACCTTCTACCCGAGCATTGCCATTCAATTCCTGCTCGACGGCGGCCGGCCGCACTATCACATTGCCGTGCTCGCCAGCACCTACTCGTACGCCACCTACTTGGGCAGCTGATCGCCCGACCGGCTCAAGATCGATCGAGCGGGTGTCACAGGACGCCTGGCCATCTCGTCATCAGGGGTAGCCCGCATCAGCGGGCACGACGAGAGGAGCTGTGATGCGAGTGCTCGTGGCCGGCGTGGCCGGCGTGGCCGGCGTGGCCGGCGTGGCCGGCGTGGCCGGC
>JGI20181J14860_1000094_pt1 | contig 15657 bp, 13 predicted proteins | sample NGESurdeep072012_5_FD_14860 | JGI IMG/M metagenome (IMG submission 14860) | reverse complement strand
TCAAGGCCAGCTGACCCCCGCGTTCGCGGGCATTCCTACGTGAGGCACCGATCAGCTTTCGCGGGCATCTTGACGTGAGGCACCACGGTGGTCGAACGCGACGGCACCATCCTTGGCGCTGGCCAGACATCGTTGCGCCGGGGGCCCGTCGGACCAGTGCGTCTGTCCTCACTCCCTACCCTGGGTCGAGCGAGGCTCGGCTCACTGGTCCGTAGTCTGGCCACGACCCATCCCGAAAGGACATCGATGGCTGCACAACGGTTCCGCATCCTGGCGCTGACCGCACTGATGATGCTCGCCGTGGCCGCCTGCAACTCGTCCGTTGACCGCAGGCTCGTCGAGGGAGCAGTCGAAGAGATCACCGAATCGCCGTTCTACACGCTGCCCTCGCCGGTGCCCAGCGGTCAACCGGGTGACATCATCCGCATCGAACGGCTGTCCAGCGCACCCGACGGCTCGATCGGCTGGCGAGTGCTCTACCACACCACCGATGTCACCGGAGCGGACATCGTCGCCTCCGGCGTGATCGTCGCTCCGGACGCCCCGGCGCCCGCCAGTGGACGGACGGTCGTCGGGTGGGGGCATCCGACGACGGGGGCAGCGGCGACATGCGCACCGTCCAACGGCATCGACCAGTTCGACCTCATCGAGGGCCTCCGGGCGCTGCTGACCGCGGGCCACGTCGTCGCGGCGACCGACTTCCCTGGCATGGGCGTGCATGGGCCCCAATTCCTACCTGATCGGGCGGAGCGAGGGCAACAGTGTGCTGGACGCCGTCCGGGCGGCGCAGAACATGGCGGACACGGGCACGACCGTCAGCAATGACGTGCTGCTCTGGGGGCATTCGCAGGGCGGCCACGCCGTCCTGTTCGCCGCCCAGGATGCACCCAGCTATGCACCCGAGCTTCGCCTACGCGGGGTGGCCGTAGCCGCACCGGCCGCCGATCTCGGCACCCTGTTCGATGACGACATCCCCGACGCGTCGGGCGTCACCATCGGCTCTTATGCGTTCGCCGCCTACCAATCCGTTTACGCCGCAACGATTCCGGGACTGTCGTTGGACTCGATACTGACCCCGGAGGGCGTCGCGGCCACGCCCGGCATGGCGCAGCTGTGCCTGTTCGGGCAGCACACCACGATCCACGCGGACGCCCTCGCGCTGGTCGGCCACTACACCCGCAACGATCCTGCCACCACCGCGCCGTGGGCCGATCTGCTCACTCAGAACACCCCAGGGGCGTCTCCGCTGGGCGTTCCGCTGTTCGTCGCGCAGGGCGCTACCGACACCCTCGTGCGACCCAGCGCGACCCAACAATTCGTCGCGCAGGAATGCGCGAAGGGCGAGCACGTGACTTTTCAGCTCTATCCCGACACCGGTCACGGGCTGATCGCGTTGAAGGCTGTCCGGCCGTCACGTCGTTCTTCACCGATGTGATCAACGGGGCGCCTCCGGCCTCGAGCTGCTGAACGTCGGTGTGCCCGGCTCGGCCGCCGAGGGGAGGAGCGGCCGCGCCGGGCACCATTCGCCGAAAGGTCAGTCCTTGTCGACGATCTCGAAGCCGACCGTGACATCCGGCTCGACGAACGGGACACGGCAGTAGTCGGTCCCATCGAACCCGTCGAGCTTGTCGATCGAGCCGTCCTGGACCGGAACACCGAACAGGTCATTGCTCGCCAAGCGGTCGTTACCGGTGCCGCCGCGCAGGTCGTCGGCCCCGAGCCCATCGATCAGCACGTCATCGCCGTCGAAGCCTTCGAAGATGTTCGCCTTGTCGTCGCCGATCATGGTGTCGGGACCGCGGCCGCCCTGGATGATCTCGGCGTTGGTGATCTTGTCGCCCTCGCCCGCCTCGCCGTCGTTCGGCTGGTCGTCCAAGATCACCACCACCCGAGCGGTGCGGCCCTCGTAGGCCACCACGTCACCGGTGCCTGAGCCCGCGTTCATCTTGTCCGCGCCGAGGCCGCCGACGAGCCGGTCGTTGCCGGTGCCGCCGATCAGCGTGTCGCTGCCCGGTCCGGCCTGCAGGATGTCCAGTTCCGGCCCACCGTCCAGGACGTCCGCGCCGCCCCCAGCTGCAGTGCTCTCGGTGTTCAGATCGTCATGTCCGCCGTTGCCGCGCAACGTGTCGCTGCCAGCCGAATCCCGGAGGATGTCGCCGAAGCTGCCCCCGTTGAGGATGTCGTTCCCGGCTCCGCCGTCGGCCCGCATGGCGGCGGGCGCGAAGTTGGTGATGGTGTCGTCACCGCCGCCGCCGTCGACCGAGAAGCTCCGGAACTGCGTGCCGCCGCTGCCCGGCAGGGCTCGGCACTGGACGCCGAACAGCCCGGCCTGGACGGGCACAGCGGCACAGCCGGTGTCGGCGCTGATCGGAGCGGTGTCCGTGACCAGGAACAGGTTCTGGCCCGACACCGCCCGCACGGTGACCTTGTTCGGGCCACCGAGCCCGGTAACGCGCATGCCCTGCGCGTCCGAGATGGCCGACGCGTTGGGCGCCGGCGCCGCCGCGCTTGCCGAGGCAGCGCTCGCCGGGGCAGAGCTTGCCGAGGCAGAGTTCGCGCCCGCGATGGAACCGAGCAGCATCGCCCCCCCGACGGCGGTCAGCACGGCGATCTTCCGTAGGCCAGGCGCTGATGCGAGATTTCGCATGTCTGGATCCCTTTCACATTCGTGGCCGCCCAGTGCGGCCTCGAAGAAGAGGGCACGCTCGATCCGTCCGCGGGACCTTGTTCCACAGAAATGCGCAACGGGACCGGGATCGCGAGAAGTCGGTGCTGGCAGAAAATCACCGGGTCCGACCGCGGTCGCATGGCCACGGGGGCGGGGCCTACCGCATCAACCAGGTGTCCTTCGATCCCCCGCCCCGCGACGAATTCACCAGCAGCCCATCGGATTCCAGAGCGACCCGGGACAATGCCACCTCGGGTATGGCCACGGCACCGTCGGCTCCCGCCAGCGCGAACACTCGTAGGTCGACATGCCGCGGTGCCAGCCCGAGGGGAGTCAGCGTCGGGTGCGAGGAGAACCGGATCACTTCCTGGGCGATGAAGCGCTCGGGCGCAGCCGCCACCGACACCTGCATCTGCCGGATCTGCTCATCGGTCATCTCGGGCCCGATCATCACCCCCGCTCCCCCGGATCCGTCGACGGGCTTGACCACCAACTCAGCAAGCCTGTCCCGAACCGCCTCGTACTGGCCCGGATCTGCCAGCACCCAGGTTCCGACATCGGCGATGACAGGCTTCTCGGCGAGGTAATAGTCGATCATGGTGTGGACGAACGCATAGGTTGCCTTGTCGTCGGCGACGCCGTTGCCCGGCGCATTCGCGATCGACACCGTCCCGGCGCGAGAAGCCGCCTGCAGCAACAGGTTCACCTCGGGCGAGACCGCAGGGCCGGCGATGATCTCGTCGTCCGCCAGCCGCCGATAGAGCACGTCGATGCCGATCGACCGGCCGTCCACCATCGCGGTGATCCCGTCGGCGTCGCCGGCCAGGTCGGCGGGGGTGACGACAGGAACGCCCATCGCCCGCGCCAGCAGCGTGTGCTCGTACCAGGCCGAGTTGGCCGGCCCGTCGGACAGCAGGGCCACTTGCGGCGTTTCCCGCCGGCACCGCGGCGGCGCCGCGGCCGTCAACGCCTCGAGCAGCATCGCACCAACGTGCTCCGGCGATCGCACGCCGTCCCAGGGGTACAGCATTGGCAGCGCCGCCGCCGCGGTTCGCCGGTTGGCCACTGCGTACCCCAGTCCGGACGGAACCCGCAGGTTGTCCTCGAGCACCACCCACTCACCCGACGGCGGGTGCAGCAGGTCGAAACCGAGCACGGTTGCGCGCGGCCGACCGCCGGGCGCAAGGTCCCGCGCGCCCGGGAGAAAGCCCGGGCATTGCTGGACCACCCAGTCCGGCATCAGCCCGTCCCTGACGATCTGGGCCTGGTCGTAGACGTCGTCGAGAAACGCGTTCAGCGCCCGGGTGCGCTGCCGCAGCCCCGCGCTGATCCGCGCCCAGTCCGCTCCGGACAGTAGCCGCGGTATCGGATCCAGCGGGAAGGGCTGCTCCTGCACGACCCCGTCGATGTCGGTGGTGAACACGATGCCTTCGGCGGCCCGCAGCCGGTCGAGTTCCGTCGCGGCGTCGCGGAGCCCGCTGATACCGGCACCGTCCAACGCGGCGATGACGTCGACGTAGCCGGGCCGGATCTGTCCGTCCGGGTCGACCGCCTCGTCGAGCGGCCCGGCCGGATAACCACGCAGCACACCCGTCACCCGATCCACCGTTCGTGCCACCTGGTCACCACTTTCGACAATTCGATCCGGGCCGCGCGGCCGACGATGGTGTGGCCCTCACCGGGTAGCAACAACAATTCGGTCGGCACGCCGGACACGGACAGCGCGTCGTGCGCGCGCACCGATTCGATCACCGGCACGTTGGTGTCCTGTTCACCGTGCACCAACAAGGTGGGTGCCAGCACCTCGTGCATCCGGTGCAATGGCGAAAGGTCGTAGAGCATCTCGGCATCCGCTCGAGGGTCGCCGTACTCCGTCACCGAGGCTGCGGCCATCCACGACTCGGTTTCGGCGAAGAAGGCCGCGAAGTCGGACATTCCTGCGTGGGACGACCCGGAGGCGAACATCTTCGGACAGCGGGTGAGCGCGGTCAGCGCGAGGTACCCGCCGTAGGACCAGCCGTGCACGCCGATCTGGCCGGGAATTGCCAGGCCCGCGTCGACCAGGAAGTTCACGGTCGCCGGCACGTCCTGGAACGAGGACTCCCTGGCGCCGAGATCGTCCATCGCGGTGAATGTCCGGCCGTACCCCGTCGAACCGCGGACGTTGGGTGCGATCACCGCGAACCCGGCCGCCACCAGCGACTGGATCAGGATCGAGAATGCCGGGCGCTCCTGGCTTTCCGGGCCACCATGCAGCACCACCACGGTCGGCATCGGGCCGGCTGCGCCGTCCGGGCGGTACAGCCAGCCGGTGAGCGACAATCCGTCCAGGGACGGATACCGGACCTGCTCGGGTTCGGCCATGGACTCCCGCGGGAGATCGGCGGCCGGCATCCCGACGAGCGGATGCGGGCCGCTGTGACTCGTCGCGAATTCCGGGGCCCGGGAATCGAAACGGTGATCGGGATCGGGCACAGGATCAGGACTGTCCCAATCCAGCCGGTACAGGCTCCGGGGTCGGGTCGGCGAGGTCAGTTCCACGACGGCGGACCGCCCGTCCGGACGCACCGACCAGCCCGGCATCACCTGCGCGCCGAGGTCGAACTGGTAGCCGTTGCCGGTGACCAGATTCCGGATTTCCGGAACGCTGCTGCCATCGACATTCCAGACCAGGAAGACGCTGTGCCCACCGGACAGCACCGCGTAGGACTCGAGGTCGGCATCCGCCCGCTCGGCCAGCACCCGGCATGGTCCCGGGCTGCCGTCGGCGGCGAGCGCGACCACCGCCAGCACAGTCCGCTCCCGCCCGGCGTTGGTCCGCAGATAGACGGCCGAACCATCCGCACTGAATCGTCCGTCCTCGGCCAGATCCGTTCCCTCGTCAGGGAAGTCGGCGGCGAGCAATCGCTGAACGGTCCCGGCGCTGCCGTGGGCGTCGTCGATGTCAGTGATGTCGGCGATGACCAGGTGCCGACGCCCCCGCGAACCCCGGCGCGCGATGATCCGGGAGGCATCCGGGGACACCGACGTCACCGTGAGGAAGCCGCCGCTGGCGACGGTGCGCAACTCTCCAGTGACGACGTCGACCAGGCAGACGTCGGCTCCGGGTCCTTGACCGTCGGCGACGGAGAACGCATAGGTGTTCGGCACAGTCGTCCAGCAGCCGGCGAAAACCGTTGCCAGGTAGTTCATCCCGGCCAGCGCCCGGGCTCCGCTGCCGTCCGGTCTAACGACATGCAATTCGGCGCGGATCAGTCCGTTCGGTGACACCAGGTACGCAAGCCACTGCCCGTCCGGTGACCAGGCGACCGAGACGACCTCCTCGTCGGGTAGCGACACCTGCCGCGGAACTGGAGTGACATCCGTTGCCAGGCTGAGCACTTCGAGCCTGGGCAGGCCCGACCGGTCGGTGACGTAGGCAACCTGCTCGCCGTCCGGGGACAACGACGGGCACCAGGCGCCGGCCACTCCGGCGATCTCCGCCACCCGATCGGTGGTTCGGCCGGCCACCCTGCCGCCGATGGGCTCGGGCGGCGCCGCAGTGGGAGTCACGGTGTCGGTTACAGAGGGAGTATCGAACACCCGCTCAGCCGATACCGTGCCGCTGCAGCCACATCTCCAGCAGGCCCAGCTGCCAGAGCTGGTTGGAACCCAAGGTGGTCCGGTTCTTGTTGGGATCGGCCAGCAGCATCTCGACGTAGTCCGGCCGGAACAGGTCCCGCTGCTTGGCCGGGGGCGCGGCCAGCGCGTCCCGCACACGTTCCAGGTAGAGGCCTTCCAGGTTGATGATCGCCGGCACCGGGAAATGGCCCTTCTTGCGGTCGATCACCGCCGCGGGCAACACCTTTCGGGACGCCTCCTTCAGCACCCCTTTGCCGCCGTGCGCCAGTTTCAGCTCCGGCGGGCAGGCCGCTGCGACCTCCGCGAACTGGTGGTCCAGGAACGGTGTCCTGGCCTCGAGGCCCCAGGCCATCGTCATGTTGTCCACCCGCTTGACCGGGTCGTCGACCAGCATGATCTGCGAGTCCAGCCGCAGCACCTTGTCCAGCGCAGTCGTCGCCCCCGGCCGATCCAGGTGTTCGCGGGCGAACTCCCGGCTCGGGTCGTTGTCCGTCATCCAGCGCGGTTGCAGGATCTTGGCCAGGGTGGCGCGGTCGCGGTCGAAGAAATAGGCGGCGTAGACCCCCAGCGCCTGCTCGGGCGGCACGTCGGCCAGCGGCGGGTACCAGTCGTAGCCGGCCAGCAGCTCGTCGGCCCCCTGGCCGGACTGCACGACCGTCAGATGCTGCGACACCGCCTGGGAGAGAAGGTAGAACGCGATGCAGTCATGGCTGACCATCGGTTCGCTCATCGCCCCGACGGCACCGTCCAGGCCGTCCAGCACCGTGCTCGAGGGCATCAGCAATTGGTGATGGTGCGTGTCGAATTCCTTGGCGACCAGATCGGAGAACTCGAATTCGTCGCCTTCCCGGTCGCCGACCCGTTCGAACCCGATGCTGAACGTCTGCAGCCCGTGCTGACCGGCGTCGGCCAGCAGCGCCACGATGACACTCGAATCGATGCCACCGGAGAGCAGCACCCCGACCGGCACGTCGGCGACCATCCGCCGCTGCACCGCGGTCTGCAAGGTGGACAGCACCAGGTCCTGCCAGTCGGACTCGGACATCCCGGCGTACTTGTCCTGCCTGGTGTGCTCCGGCGACCAGTAGGTCAGGTCGGAGAACCGGCCGTCCGGTTCGTAGCTGCGCACCGTTGCCGGCGGGAGTTTGCGAACGCCGGCCAGGATGGTCAGTGGGGCCGGGACCACGGCGTGGAACGTCATGTAGTGGTTCAGCGCCACCGGGTCGATCGAGGTGTCGATGTCGCCGCCGGCCAGCAGCGCGGGCAGCGAGGAGGCGAAACGCAGCCGGCCCGGACGTTCGGCCAGGTAGAGCGGCTTGATCCCGAGCCGGTCGCGGCCCAGCACCAGCCGGCCGCTCTCCCGCTCCAGAACCGCGAACGCGAACATCCCGAAGAAGTGATCGACGCAGCGTTTGCCCCACCGGTGGTAGGACTTCGCGACCACCTCGGTATCGGAGGTGGAGAAGAAGCGGTAGCCGTAGCCGCGGAGCTCTTCGCGCAGGTCCTGGTAGTTGTAGATGCAGCCGTTGAAGACCGTCACCAGGCCCAGTTCGTGGTCCACCATGGGCTGGGCACCGGTCTGCGACAGGTCGATGATCGCGAGTCGGCGGTGCGCCAGCGCGACCGGACCCTCATGCCAGAGGCCGTGCCCGTCCGGGCCGCGCGGGGCCATCACCTCGGACACGCAGGCCAGCGCATCGACATCAGGAATGCCGCCGTCGAACCGGATCTCGCCGCTCAAGCCGCACACGATGTGATCCCCCTCGTGATGTGGGCGCGCGGAACGCCCGGTTTGATGCACCGAAGCTACCCGCGGGATATGCCCGTGAGGTTTCGGGTTCAAACGATCACGGTCAGTCATCGGCCGACGTGACCGCCCGGCGCGGCCAGCGCGGAGGTCGGTCAGGCCAGCCCCAGTGACTTCATCCGCTCGGCGTGACCCATCTGCAGGCGGCGGAACAGCGCCGCGATACCGGCAAGATCACCGGACCCGGTGACGATGAGCTCGGCCAGCTTGTCCCGGTCGGCGACCACGTACTGGGCCTGGGTGAGCGCCTCGCCCAGCAACCGCCGGCCCCACAGCGCCAGCGGCCCGGTCAGCCGCGGGTCGGCCTGGCAGGCCTTGCGCACCTCGCGGACGGCGAAGGCCGAGTGACCCGAATCACCCAGCACCTCGACGACCAGGTCACGGGTCTCCGGGTCGATCCACTCGGCGATCTCCCGGTAGAAATCGGCCGCCAAGCCGTCACCGACGTGTGCCTTGACCAGCGACTCCAGCCAGGAATGCGGCGCGGTCGAATCGTGGAACGCGTCGAACGGCGCGATGAACGGCGCCATCGCATCCTCGGCGGCGATGCCCTTGGCCTCCAGGTGGCGGACCAGGGCGCGGAAGTGTCCCATCTCCGCGACCGCCATCTGCGACAAGGCGACCCGGCCGGACAAGGTAGGGGCATAGCGGGCGTCCGCCGCCATCCGGTCGAACGCCGACAGTTCGCCATAGGCAAGCACACCGAGCAGATCGATGACGGCCTGCTCCGGGGGATGCTTCTCGGTGCGTGCCGCCCGCTGCGCGTCCGTCATGACCACTCCGTCCAAGATTCCGCCTGTGCGGGGCAGTGAACCCTGGTGTCGAGTCCGCCGCACCGCCGACATCACCAACGAGCGTAGAGGGCGCCTTCGCCTCCCGAGGCCAGAACCGGATCGGGTCTTGTCATGGGATCCAACAATGGGATCGACGCTGTGTGATCGAACAAATGCGTTTGAGCAGGTAGAATGGTGGTGACAAGCGGTGCACCTACGGCGCCGCTGCACTGTGCGCGCGTCGCCCACCGCTCGATCCGAACGATCGAACCCACGGTGCGGCCGTACGGCTCGGGTTCGGCTTGCATGCCCTGTGAGATGCCAAGAACCGCCCTTCGCCTGCAGCGTGAACGCGCGCTGACGCGAGGAAGGCCCTACCCACCGAAAATGACCAGCCCAACATCGAACCCGACAGCGAACCCGACAGCGAGTACGTCACCGAGCGCAGTACCGATCCCGGAATCGATCCCAAGTACGGGCATTCCGGACCCCGACGGTGTGATCGCCGACGCCGCCATCGACCCGGCCGACGCAGCCATCTCCCACCCGCTGATCGGTGACGCCAAGGTCGAGGAACAGGCCCCCACCTTCGTCGAACTCGGCGTCGACCCACGCATCGTCCGTGCGCTGAACGAATCCGGCATCGAGCGGACCTTCGCCATCCAGGCGTTGACCCTGCCGATCGCACTGGGCGGCGCCGACCTGATCGGCCAGGCTCGCACCGGCATGGGGAAGACTCTCGGCTTCGGCGTCCCGCTGCTGCAGCGGCTCGCCCTGGACGACGGCCTGACGCTGACCGCCAACGGAAAGCTGCCCGCCGGGCGCGCCCCCCGCGCGCTGGTGATGGTGCCGACCCGCGAGCTGTGCGTACAGGTCACCCGCGACCTGCACCAGGCCGCCAAGTACATGGGGCTCGCGGTGACCTCGGTGTACGGCGGTCGCGCCTACGAACCGCAGATCACCGCCCTGCACAACGGAGTTGATCTGGTTGTCGGCACCCCGGGCCGGCTCCTGGACCTGGCCAACGGCGGCCATCTGGTGCTGGGCGCCGTCAAGGTGCTGGTGCTGGACGAGGCGGACGAGATGCTCGACCTCGGTTTCCTGCCGGACATGGAGCGGGTGCTCGGCATGGTGCCGGACGTGAAGCAGACCATGCTGTTCTCGGCGACCATGCCGGGCCCGATTCTCACCCTGGCGCGCACCTTCATGGCCCAGCCGACGCACATCCGCGCCGAGCTGGCTGCCGAGGGCCAGACGCACACGCTGACCAAGCAGTACGCCTACCGGGCGCACGCGCTGGACAAGGTGGAGATGCTGGCCAGGGTCTTGCAGGCCAGGAACCGGGGTCTGACGATGGTGTTCACCCGCACCAAGCGCACCGCCGCGAAGGTGGCCGACGATCTGATCGAACGGGGCTTCGCCGCCGCCGCCGTGCACGGCGACCTCGGCCAGGGCGCTCGCGAGCAGGCGCTGCGTGCGTTCCGCTCCGGCAAGGTCGACGTGCTGGTCGCGACCGACGTCGCGGCCCGCGGTATCGACGTCGACGACGTCACGCACGTCATCAACTACCAGTGTCCGGAAGAGGACAAGACCTACATCCACCGCATCGGGCGCACCGGGCGGGCCGGCAAGACCGGGGTCGCCGTCGCGTTCATCGATTGGGACGACGTCCCGCGCTGGAAGTTGATCAACGAGTCGCTTGGCCTGGACATGGCCGACCCGCTGGAGACCTATTCCACCTCCAAGCACCTGTACGAGGAACTGGACATCCCCGAAGGCGTCACCGGCCGATTGCCACGAGCCCAGCGCACCAGGGCCGGGCTGGACGCCGAGGTGGTCGAGGATCTCGGCGAGACCGGTGGGCACCGCAGCCGACCGTCCGGAGCTACCCGCGGACGCGGCACCGGCTCGGGGCGGACGCGTACCCGCACCAGCAGCGCTTCCACGGAGACGCCCCCGGTCGCCCCGCAGGCCGCTGCGCAAGGCGCGGCATCGGTGGACGCCGATGCAGCCCCCGCCCGCCGCCGCCGTCCCCGTCGGCGGACCCGTGGCGGCGCGCCCGCCGACGCGCAGAGCGCGGCCGGCTGAACCAGCTCACTCAGCAGTGTTGCGTAGGCTCGCGCGGTGACCATGAGCCCTGGCCGCCGTCGGCGGATCGACCGGCTCGTGGCCGCGGTCATCGCTGTGCTGGTGGTCGGTGTCGGGGTCGCGGTGTATCTGAACAGCGACGTCCGCGCGACGACCTCGGTGCTCGGCCCGACCACGCCGGCCCCGGACGTTCCCGACACGGTGCCGAACACGCTGACGCAGCGCTGGAGCCTGGCCACCAACCCCGACCTGGGATCGGTGGCCTCACCGTACGGCGTGGTGATCACCGCCGACGACCACACGGTGACCGGGCACGACGCCGTCACCGGCGAGTTCCGCTGGTCCTACGGCAGGGAGAACCTGCCGCTCTGCGCGATCGGGTCCGGTGACGTGGACGCCCCAGGGGTGACCAGGCGCGGCAAGGTGCGCGGCGTCATGGTGCTGTCGGAGAAGAACGGCTATTGCTCGCAGGTCATGTTGCTCGACCCGGACACCGGGGCACGGCACTACTACCGGACGAGCCCCAACCAGGTCGGCGGATCGCTGGCGTTCGGCGGGCCCTACGCGGCCTGGATGGGCCCCACCCTGGTCGAACTCTGGCGGGACGACCTGGTGCGCACCATCCAGTACGGCGACGAACCGACCCCGCCCAAGCCGAACGCCACCCACACCGGCTGCACCTTCACCGACATCGCGCTGGCCGACGATCAGTTCGCCACCGTCGAGCACTGTGTTGATGAAAATGCGGCTGGTGAAAATGCGGCTGATGAAAATGCGGCTGATGGAGGTGCAGTTGATGGAAATGCGGCCGGACAGGGCGGCAACGCGCGGTTGGTGGTCAACTGGGCGACCCCCGACTCCGCTCCCGACAAGCCCGACGGCCAGGACGTGTTCAAGCACGAGCCGCGGGCGGACATCGACACCGGCTCCCCCGCGGCCCGGATCGTCGGAATCACCGCCGACCGGGTGGCCGTGCTGGTGTCCGCACCCGAGCCAGCGGTAGTGGTGTACGACAGCTCCGGCGCGGAGAAGTCCCGCGAGGTTGTTGACATTCCCGCCGAGCAGATCGTCGCCGCCGACCAACTCACGGCGGCCGGCGGCACCTCGCCGACCCCGTCGGTGGTCAACGGCGATGCGCGGTACTCCCTCATCGGCGACCACCTCATCGCGGTGACGAGCCAGCAGATCACCACCGATGCCCCCGCGACATCCTCGACGACGGCACCGGAAAGCCGCGAGCCGCCGACCATTTCGGTGTTCGCCACCTCCACCGCGACGTCGGGGTCGGAATCAGGATCGGAGCCGCCCGCCCAGGTTCAGGTCGATGACCTGGACTTCGCCTGGAGCAAGGCCGGTGCGTTGGGCCTGCCCGCGGTGATCGGCGACCGGCTGCTGATGCCCGTCGACGCCGGGCTGGCGGTGTTCGCGGCCGCGAACGGCAACCCCGGTATCGTGCCTGTGACCATCCCGGTCGACCGCGGCGAGTACGCGGGCCGGGTCGACGCGACAGCGGTCGGGGGCATGATCATCGAGGCCCGCGGCGGCCAGGTCGTCGGGTTGTCATGACGGACCGGCAGGGCCAAGCAGACACGCGTTCGGGCCCTCGAACGGCCCGCGGAACTGGCCCTGTCGCTGCGCGGCCGGCTCAGCGCCACCACACCCAACCGACGACGGCCAAACAGCCGACGATCACCGCCAGGTCGGCGGCCGCCCGCGCACCTGGCGGCCAGCGGCGTCCCAGCCGCACCACGAGCTCCCCGACCGCGCCGACCAGCAGCTGAGCGAACACCCGCGACCAGCCCGGTCCGTCCGCCGCGCCCAGCCCTGCCCGGTCCAGCACGGTTGGCGCGGTGGCGGCCATCACCAGCAACGCCAGCCCCACCACCACAGTTCCCGCGCTGAACAAACCGGCGACGACGTCCAGCATCCGCACGGCTCGCCCTGGCGTGCTCACACCGGCGAGCCGACCGGGCCGACCGGAGGGGTGACCCCGCTGGTTCGCGAGATCAGTTCGGCCAGAGTTTCCGCGGTGGTCGTCTCCTGGCCAAGCCGCAGTTTCTTGTTGTGACCGTGGTAGTCCGACGATCCGGTGGTGAGCAGCCCGAGCCCGGCGGCGATGGACCGCAGTTCCGCGCGTTCGGTCTCGTCATGATCGGGATGGTCGACCTCCAACCCGGCGAGGCCGCGTGCGGCCAGGTCCCGGATCTTCTCGACGGTCAGGGCACGGAACTCGCCGCGGCCTCTCGGGTGGGCGATCACGCTCACCCCACCGGCCGCGTCGATCATCTCGATCGCGGTGAACAGGTCGGTGTCCGCCTTCGGCACGTAGTAGGGCCCGCGGCCGGCCAGGTACGACTCGAACGCCTCGTTGACGCTGGACACCACGCCGGAATCGACCAGTGCCCGCCCGATGTGCGGCCGCCCGACGGGGGCGCCGTCGGCGATCTCCATCACCTGCTCGGCGGAGATCGGCACACCAGCGGCGACCATCTTCGCCACGATGGCCATGCCGCGGTGCAGCCGTTCGCCACGCAGCCTGGCCTGTTCGCTGACGATCGCGGGGTGCAGCGGGTCGAACAGGTAGCCCAGCAGGTGCACGCTGACCGTGCGGGGGCCGACCGGCACCACGGTCGAGAACTCGGCGCCGCGGATCAGCGTGAGATGGTCGGGACGGGTCTGCAGCGCGGGCTCCCAGCCGCTTGTGTTGTCGTGGTCGGTGATCGCCAGTACGTCGAGACCCGCACCGTCCGCGGCAGCCATCAGTTCGGCGGGCGAGTCCGTGCCGTCCGAGGCGGTCGAGTGGGCGTGCAGGTCGATGATCATCGCGACCATCCTGCCCGGCGGCGCTGTGCGCCCGCGCCTCGGGGCACGTCAGTGGGCCGATCCCGGGCTCGCGGGTAGCCTGACCTGTGCAGACGCGCACCGGTGCGCGCCCTTCGGATGAAGGAGGCTGTTCATGGCCGTGCTGCCGTCCTTGCCGTCGTTGCCATCGTTCGTGCCGAGCGTGCACCGACGGCCCGCGCAGCTGACGCTGCCGATCGTGCCGCGCGATGTCATCGTCGATTGCGCCGCCTATGTCGACGGCGTCCGGGTGCCCGGTTGCCACGACCCGCTGCGGGCCATCGAAATGGTCCGCCGGCAGCACCGCGGGTTCGTCTGGATCGGCCTGCACGAACCGGACACCGACGAGATGGCCGAGGTGGCCAAGCTTTTCGGGCTGCACGAGCTGGCCGTCGAGGACGCGGTGCATGCCTACCAGCGGCCCAAGCTCGACCGGTACAACAGTTCGCTGTTCCTGGTGCTCAAGACGGTGTGTTACGTCGACCACCAGACCGGGACGGACGCCGTCCAGATCGTGGAGAACGGCGAGATCATGCTGTTCCTCGGCAAGGACTTCATCGTGTCGGTGCGGCACGGCTCGCACTCCCAGCTCACCGGCGTGCGCGCCCGGCTGGAGGCGGACCCGGAACAACTGGCCATCGGCCCGGCCGCGGTGATGCACGCGATCGCCGACCGGATCGTCGACGAGTACGTCACCGTCATCGAGCAGGTCGAGGACGACGTCGACGAGATGGAGAACGCGGTCTTCACCACGTCGAAGCCGGTCGACATCGAGCAGATCTACCTGCTGAAGCGGGAGATCCTCGGCCTCCGGCGATCCGTCGCGCCGCTGGCCGCGCCGCTGCGGGCGCTGTCCGGCACCCCGCACCCGCTGGTGCCCGCGGAGATCCGCGAGTACTTCACCGACGTCGAGGATCACCTCGCGGTGGTGTCCGAACGGGTGAGCACCTTCGACGAGATGCTGACCACGCTGGTGAGCGCTTCCCTGGCCGAAGTGACGACGCGGCAGAACGAGGACATGCGGAAAATCTCGGCGTGGGCGGCGATCGCGCTGGTGCCGACCGCGATCGCCGGCATCTACGGGATGAACTTCGAGAACATGCCCGAACTGACCTGGACCTACGGGTACCCACTGGCGCTCGGGTTCATCGCCACGGTGTGCGTGCTGCTGTACATGTTGCTGCGAAGACGCGGCTGGCTCTGAGCGCTCTCGCTCGACCGAAGAGACCCCGTACGGCTGTTACCGAACTGCAACTCGGCGAAACGTGAGATGGCGCACGACTGCGGTGCGTCTGCACGATTCATTCACCGAACGGTGCGACTATTCCCGGCGGAACGGGCGTGATCGCGCCCGGATCTGGCTGGATCGGACTCACGGACAGCCGGTCAGCACCAATTCACGACCCGGGCACACCGGGTCGTCGACCCGAAGGACCTGGTATGGACAACTTCTGGAGCATCATCTGGATCGTCATCTGGAGCTTTGTCTTCGTGGCGTACCTGTTCGTGCTCTTCTACATCCTGACCGACCTGTTCAGGGACCGGGAACTCAGTGGCTGGTGGAAGGCGCTCTGGATCATCTTCCTGATCTTCGCGCCGTACCTCACGGCGCTGGTCTACATCATCGCGCGTGGCAGGGGCATGTCCGAGCGTCAGATGGCAGCGGCCAAGGAAGCCCGCAGCGAGACGGACGCCTACATCAAGCAGGTGGCCGGCGCGTCTGCCGGTGGCGGTGGCAAGTCTCCGGCCGAGCACATCGCCGAGGCCAAGAAGCTGCTCGACTCCGGCACGATCAACCAGGCCGAGTTCGACCAGCTGAAGGCCAAGGCCCTCGCCTGANCNGAGCTCCTGACTCGGCC
>JGI20181J14860_1000093_pt1 | contig 15663 bp, 15 predicted proteins | sample NGESurdeep072012_5_FD_14860 | JGI IMG/M metagenome (IMG submission 14860) | reverse complement strand
GTTATGTCGCGCAGTTCCTCTACGAGGGCGACTCCCCGCTGGCCGAGCGGCGGGCGGCCGCGCTGACCGTGGATCCGACGCTGCTGGCCGAATTGCTCGGTCACGGCGACGGTCTGGCCCTGCGGGACCTGCTGGATCCGCAGGCACTGGCCGACACCGAGGCGGAGCTGCAGCGCCTGGCGGAGAACCGCCGCGCCCGGAACGCGGACGAGATCGCCGACCTGTTGAGGATTCTCGGGCCGCTGACGACGGCCGAGGTCGATCTGCGCAGCTCGGTGGACGACGTGCAGGCCGAGCTGGCCGCGCTAACAGGAACCCGACGCGCCATCGAGGTGCGGATCGGCGGCGCGGTCCGGTGGGCCGACCCGGCGGACGCCGCGGTGCTCCGGGACGCGCTGGGCACCGCGCTGCCGCCGGGGATCGCGGAGTCGCTGCTCGAACAGGTCCCGGACCCGCTCGGCCGGCTGCTCGGCCGGTACGCCCGCACCCACGGTCCCTTCGTTCCCGCCGAGCCGGCGGCGCGCTTCGGACTGGGCGTCGCGGTCGTCACCGATGCACTGCGCCGGCTCACCGGCTCCGGGCGGCTGGCCGAAGGCGAGTTCCGCCCGCTGGGTGCCGGCGGTACCCAGGGTCCGGTGGGGCGGGAGTTCGTCGACGCCGAGGTGCTGCGGTTGCTCCGGCGCAGGTCGCTGGCCGCGCTGCGGGCCGAGGTCGAACCGGTGGAAAGGCAAGCGCTGGCACGGTTTCTGCCGGCCTGGAACGGGATCGGGATCGTCCGGGGGGTGGCGGCGCTGCGCGGGGTCGACGGGCTGCTCCGGGCCGTCGAACAGCTGGCCGGGGCGCTGGTCCCGGCATCGGCGCTGGAGTCGCTGATCCTGCCGGCCCGGGTCCCCGGTTACACCTCGGCGATGCTCGACGAACTGACCAGCGCCGGCGATGTGGTGTGGACCGGCCACGGCAGCCTGCCCGGCGACGACGGGTGGGTGAGCCTGCACCCCGCGGACTCGCTGGCCCTGACCCTGCCGGTGCCCGGCCCCGACGCCGTCGAACGGTCGTCGTGGGGTGAGGTGCACCGGGCGATCCTGGAGATGCTGGCCGGCGGCGGCGCGCACTTCTTCCGGTCGCTGGCCGATGCCGTGACGACGGCGGTCGCGGGCACCCACCCCACTGGGGCCGACCCGATCGGCGCGGCATCGCCGGCGGCGCGCGGCGGATCCGTCTCCGACCCTGCGATCGCGGAAGCGTTGTGGGACTTGGTGTTTGCCGGGCTGGTCACCAGCGACACGCTGGCGCCGTTGCGAGCCAGGCTGACCGGCGGGAAGACCGCGCACCGGTCACGCGCACCCGTGCCGAGGGCTCGGCTGCGCGGGCCGTCCGGCCTGGCGCTGCTCTCTGCCGGTCGCGCGGGCCGGGCGGGTGGGTCGGGTCGCTCGGGTTCAGTGGCCGGCGGGGTGCGGCGCGGAACGCCGCCGTCGGTGGTGGGCCGGTGGTCGCTGGTGCCCGACCCGGAAACCGACCCGACGGTGCGCGCCGCCGCGGCGGCCGAGGTCCTGCTCGACCGGCACGGCATCGTCACCCGCGGTGCCGTGGTCGCCGAGGGCACCCCGGGTGGGTTCGCCGGGGTGTACCGGGTGCTGGCGACCCTGGAGGAGACCGGGCGAATCCGGCGCGGGTATTTCGTCGAGGGGCTGGGTGCCGCGCAGTTCGCCTCGGCCGGTGCGGTGGACCGGGTGCGTGGGTTCGCCGGCCGGCCCGATCAGGAGCAGACCGCGGGCCGCGGCCTGGTGCTGGCCGCCGCCGATCCCGCCAACCCGTACGGGGCGGCACTGCCCTGGCCGGATCGCGGTTCCGCCGAGCCGTCATCCGCCGCCGACGCCACCGAGGTCGTCACCAAGAACTCCGCGACCAACGTGACCAACGTGACCAACGTGACCAACGCGGCCAATGCGGCCAGCGTGGAGCGGCACCGAGCCGCTCGCCGGGCCGGCGCCCTGGTCGTGCTCGTCGACGGGGCCGCGGTGCTGTACGCCGAACGCGGCGGGCGGTCGTTGCTGTCATTCACCGCGGACCGGGACGCGCTGGACGCGGCGGCGGCCGCGCTGGCCGAGCGGGTCGCCTCCGGGCGGATCGGGTCGCTGACCGTTGCCCGGATCGACGGCACGGAGGCACTGACCGTCGGCGGGCCGGTGCCGGAGGCGTTGACCGGCGCGGGCTTCATCATGACGCCCCGCGGTCTGCGATTGCGCAGTGTGCCCAGGTGAGCGGCGGTCAGCTGCTCGGCCGGATGACGGGACCGGTGTTCGGCGAGGTGATCAATGCCCGAGGGTGACACCGTGCTGCGCACGGCACGCCGGCTGCATCTCGCGTTGGCCGGGCGGTCGCTGGTCCGCGGCGAACTGCGCTGGCCCGGTCTGGGTGAGGCGGACCTGGCCGGCCGGCAGGTCCTCGAGGTGGTGGCCTACGGCAAGCACATCCTGACCCGGATCGCCGCCGCCGACCCGGCGCTGACGGTCCCCCGGATACCGACGGTGCTGCCCGAGCCGCTCACGCTGCGGTCACACCTGCGGATGGAGGGCAGCTGGTACGTGCACGCCCGGGACGCGCAGCCGTGGCCGGCGCGCAACAGGGTCAGTGTCCGCGCCGTGCTCGGCGGTGCGGAATGGACCGCCATCGGGAACTGGCTGGGGCTGCTCGACCTCGTTCCGACCACCGCCGAGGGCACGCTGATCGGCCATCTGGGCCCGGACATCATGGCGGACGACTTCGAGCCCGGCGGCGGCGCGGAGGCGGTGCGACGGCTCGGCGTCGATCCGTCGCGGGAGGTGGGCGCGGCGCTGCTGGACCAGACCACGGTGGCCGGGATCGGCACCATGTACATGGCCGAAGCGCTGTTCGTGCAACGGATCTCGCCGTGGACCCCGATCGGTGAGGTCGATGTTCCCGCCCTGCTATCCACCGTTCGCCGGCTGTTGCTGCGCGGCGCCACCCAGGCCGTGCCGGGCACCACCGGCAATCCTCGCCGCGGGCTGGAGACGTGGGTGCACGGCAGGTCGGGCCGGCCCTGCCAACGGTGCGGCGCGGTGGTGAGGGTCGCGGCAATCGGGCCGCCGCTGAAGGAGCGGACGGCCTTTTACTGCCCGGCTTGCCAGCCCGGACCGACGCCCACCGACGACGGTCGCCCGCAACGCCCGCTCGGCGCCAGCCCCTCCACGCGTGAGGAGGGGCAGCCGTCGGGATATCGCCGAGGTTGAGCCGCTGGACCGTCTGTCCGGCGTCCGGACCGGACGCCGTCAGAGTGCCGGAGGCGGTCCTGGTCGTCGGTGACCGGGAGCCCTGATCCTGGCGGACCGCGACGTTGCCGCGCGCGACGCGCGGATGCGCGCGTCGACCTGAGCACTCGACCTGAGCACTCGACCTGAGCACTCGACCTGAGCACTCGACCTGAGCACTCGACCTGAGCACTCGACCTGAGCACTCGGCCTGAGCGCCCCGTGGACGCAGGGCCGATGATGACCGGGCGCAGTGGCACACACCGACCTGCCGAGAAGGCGAAGGGGAGGCGATGACGACCGTCCGCTGGTACCGGCTGGCCATCGGCGTGGTGCTGGTCGTGGTTCCGCTGTGGATCCTGCTCAGCAGACTGGACGCGATCTGGAACGGGCACCCGGCCTACCCGGCGACCCTGCTGGTGACGATCGCGGTCGGGCTGACCCTGATCGCGTTCGCGCTCTGGCCGTGGCGGCGCGATCCCGAACCACAAGGCCCGCCGTGGGAGAGCGACGACCTGGAGCCGACCGGCGCGCAGTCGGAAGGGCCGGTCGACGATGACGCCGAGGCGGGCCGTCGATCCGACCGGCCGGCCGCGGGTCACGCGGTGGCACCCGGACGGTCGTCGTCTGCGCCGGGGCAGCGCGGCACGTGGCGGGTGGTGCGCCGGGTGGTGGCGGCTGTGCTGGTGATCGGGTGGGTCGCGGTCCTGGCCTGGCTGCGGCCGTTCACCGCCGGTCCGGACGCCCTGGCCGCGCNGGGCGCGGCCGGCGCGGCGGGCGAACGCGTGGAGGGCGGCAGCGCTGACCCAGGCGCAGTCCTCGTCACCGACAACCCGACAACCATCGAGTTGGCGCCGACCGCCGGCCCGGCACCGACCACGGGCCTGGTGTTCACCCCCGGCGCTCGGGTCGACTCCCGCGCGTACGCCGAGTTGTTGCGTCCGGTGGCCGAGTCCGGCTACCTGGTCGTCATCCTCAAGTCGCCGTACGGCATCGCGTTTGCCCAGCCCGGTCAATCCGCCGGACCCATTACCGATCATCCAGGGATCACCACGTGGGTGGTCGGCGGGCACTCGCTCGGCGGCGTAGTCGCAGCCGGCTACGCCGGAGATCATGCCGACACCGTCACCGGTCTGCTGCTGTACGCCTCGTACCCGAACACCGACCTGTCCGGGGACACGGACCTGCAGGTCGAGTCGATCTCCGGCAGCAACGACGGTCTGACCACCCCTGCGGACATCGCCCGCACCAAGGAACTGCTGCCGGCCGACACCGAGTTCACCGTCATCGACGGCGGGGTGCATGCCTTCTTCGGCGACTACGGCGAGCAGCCGGGTGACGGTCGGCCCACCGTCAGCAGGGAGCAGGCGACTGCCGAGATCGTCGCCGCCACGACGGCGTTCCTCGAACGGGTGCAGCGCGCCGGACCCGGGTGATCGACCGGTGGGCGGTGGCCGTCAGCCCGCCCGGTAGCTCTCCAGCGTCTCGCTCAACGCCTGCTCGATCGGCGTCGCACGAACCCCCAGCCGGGTGGCGATCTTCGTGCTGTCGACCACGAACGGCTCCGCGTAGAGGTACTGCATTTCCAGCAGNTCACGCATCATGGGGTTGAACAGCCCCATGGCGCGCAGCACNANGGTGGGGACCGTCTTGAGCTTCGTCTCGGGTCGGCCGGCGTCACGGAAGATGATCTCGACCAGCTGCCGGGTGGTCCGAGTCTCCGGGTCGTTCGGCAGGTGCCAGATCTCGCCGGGCGCGTCGGGATGCTCGCCGAGTACGGCCAGGCCCTCCCCGATGTCGGGAATGAAGGTGTAGGTGTGCGGCTGGTCGGGGTCGCCGAGCACCGAAGCCGATTTGCCGCCCAGCGCCGGGCGGAAGACCCGGTCGCCGAGGTTGGACTGGGCGCCGCCGCGTGGACCGAAATAGTCCGAGGCGCGGCCGATCGCCACCTCGACCCGCCCGTCGCGGTGGGCGGCCAGCAGGTCGTCCGCCATCCGGCCACGCAGCTGCCCCTTCTTCGTCTGCGCGGCGTTGGGCAGATCCTCGGTCAGCACCCGACCCGCCGCCGGGCCGTACATGTACACGTTCTCCATGCTGACCATCCGGGCGCTCGACTTCTCCGCGGCCGCCAGCACCCCGGACTGCAGGGCCGGGAATTTGTCCGACCATTCGGCGTACGGGGGATTGAGGGTCTGGTAGATCACCCGAGCGCCCTGCGCGACCTCGATGCTGAACGCAGGGTCTGCGGCATCTCCTCCGACAACCTCCACGTCCGCCGGCACCGAGGCGACTCCGGAGGTGTTGACCATCCGCACTGTCTCTCCGCGTTTGGTCAATGCCGCCAGCAGGGCCCGGCCAACCGCGCCGGTGCCGAAGATGACGTGCGGAGGGGTTTTCGTCATGCGAGGACCTCGTTCGGGTTGGTCGTGGTGAGCGGGGGAATCTGGGCGGGATCAGGGTCGGGGATGGGGCGGGAGATCGGAGCCGGACCTGGGGGTGACCAGCTCATTCAACCGGAGATGCGCGCCGCCGGAGCGATCATCGGCCCGGCGGCCGGCTGAGCAGGCGAGCGGTGACCACGGAGCAGCACCACAGCCATGCCGACCAGCCAGAGACTCCATACGACATATCCGGCGAAATTGGTCAGGTCGGTGGCCGGTACCTCCAGCGGCACGAGCACGCCGGTCGCGATCAACCCGGCGGCGGCGAATCCGGCAATCGTGAACCAGCGTCCGGCGAAGGCCCGACCCAGACCCACGGTCACCAGCACCGTCCACAGCGCGGTGAGGGTGTACCCGAGCGTCTCGCCGATCGTGGTGCCCAGGACCTGGTTCAGCGTGCGGAACGTCTCTTCCGCGGCGGTGCTGGTGGCGGGGTCGGCGGCGCGTCCGGCGAGCGAGGGCACCAGCAGCGGCCAGCGCAGCAGGCCGACGACCTGGACGGTGGCGGCCGCCACGCCGACCCAGACCGACAACCGAAGCGCTCGCGACGAGCCCAGCCGGCCGACCAGAACGGCAATCGGGGCGAGCAGCGCGGCGCCCAACGCCAGCACCAGGAACCAGCCGACGACGGCCCCCTGGTGCTCCCGGAACGACGCGAGGACCTGTGCCGCCGGGTGGTCGAGAACTGCGGGGTAGTCGAAGACCGCTCCCAGTCCCAGGAACGCCAGGTTCAGCGTGGCCGCCCCGGCAATGAGGAACGCGGCGGTCGTCCGGCGCCCGCGTCGGGAGTTGATCGTCATGGCATCTCCTATGTTGTACGGCGTACAGAATTTGTACTGTGTACAGTGAAACTCGTGTCGGAGCAGATGTCAAGGGTCGAATCGAAACCGCGTCGGGGTCCGCGCCGGAGCCTGGATGTCGAGCAGGTGGTCGACGCGGCGGTCGCGGTCGTCGACGAGGGCGGGCCCGACGCGCTGTCCGTGCGCGCGGTCGCCGGCCGGTTGGGGCTGAACCCCAACGCGCTCTATACCTACGTGCCCAGCCGCGCCGCGCTCGAGAAGGTGGTCGTCGAAAGAGTTCTCGGCGAATCGGATCGCGGACTGCTGGCCGGGCAGGCGGAGCGGTGGCGTCAGCGGATCGCGTCGTACGCCGGCTCGCTGCGCGCGGCGCTGTTGACCCACCCCGGTGCCGCGCGGTTGTTGATGACGGCGCCGATGGACGGGCCGAACGCACTGCAGGTGGGGGAGGGGCTGATGGGCGCGCTGGTCGATGCCGGGCTATCCGACGACGATGCCGCGCGCGCCTGCTATTCGATCATCGTGCAGGTGTTGGGTGCGGTGGCCCTCGAGGTGGCCGAGACCGACGGCCGGCCGCCGCTGGCGCCGGAAGCCGACCGGGTCGCGGGGCGGCGCGAAGCCCTGACCGGGGTTGACGCCGAGTGCTGGCCGCACACCGCGGCCGCGATTGATGTGATGGCGCAATGGATTTCGACCGAGCAGTTCGACTGGTCGCTGGCCCGGCTGCTAGATGGCCTGGCCGGGGCTGCGGCGGTCAGACGAACTGGTCGGGATAGAGCGCCTTGATGACCCCGAAAGAGAATGACGAGGTGGGGGTGGTGAAGTTGGTCGATTCGTTCGCCACCGCCGCGATGGTCACGTCGACCTGGGGCCTGCGCATCACCACTGTGCTGAATCCGAGAATCGCGCCGTTGTGCCCGACGAATTCGTTCAGCGTTTCGCAGCCGAGCCCGTAGCCGATGTTGATCTTCTGGCCCGGGAACGGCCGGGACGCGAGCCGGGTGGCCTGGGTGGCCGGGCTCAACAGCGTTCCCGACGCGAGCTCGCCGCCCCACACTCGCAGATCGTCGAGGGTGGAGATCATCGCCCCCGCGGTTGCCCCCACCGCGGGGTTCAGTTCGGTCACGACCGCCGGTGGCTGGGCAGCATTGTCGAACTGTGCGTTCGGGTCTGTGACCGGCGGAACATAGCCTGTGGGATGTGGGTCCGGAATGGCCGTCGTCGTGGGGTAACTGGTCTGCGGCAGGGCGAGCTTGTCGATGACCGCCGAGGTGATGATCTCCCCGGCCGGCTTGCCGGTGACCTTCTCGACCACCATGCCGAGCAGCACGTAGTTCGAGTCGCAGTAGGACAGTTCGGCGCCGGGGGCGAACAGCGGGTCGTGCCGAGCGATGATCTCCAGGGTCTTGGCGTCGGACCACGGCATCGTCGGGTCCGCGGCGAACGCGGCCAGGAAGGCGTCGTCGGAGGTGAAATCGTAGATACCGGAGGTCATTCCGAGCAGGTTCTGCACCGTGATCTGGCCGCCGTTGGCCACCCCGGGGACGAAGGACTCCAACGTGTCGGCGAGCGCGATGGCGCCCTGATCGACCAACTGCAACACCGCGGTTGCCGTGTACGACTTCGTGATGCTGGCGATCCGCACATGATCCGACGGGCGGAACGGGGCCTTGGTGGCGAGGTCGGCGTATCCGGCGGAACGGAGCCAGGAGTCCGCGCCGATCCAGACGCCCGCGGCCATCCCGGCGACACCGGTCGAGGCGAACACCTTGTCGGACAAGGTGTTCAGGACCTGATCGGTGCTGTCGTCGAGCACCACGGCAGCACCGGGAACGGCGCTTTGGTGGCTGGTCGAGTTGACCGCCGCCGCCGATGACGCGCTCGATGACGCGCTCGGTGACGTCGAGGTCGACGCTGCGCCGGACTGCCCGCCTCCGGAGCATCCGGCCAGGAATGCTCCGAGCCCCAGCGCCCCACCGACGCCGAACGCCTGTCGCCGTGTCAGCTGGCGAGAGGGGAGATTCGGACTGGTCGACATGACGACAGTGTGCGNTACGGCACCGCATCCCGTCGATGGGCGGTGCCGTCACGCCAGCGAGCATGCCGTTTCCGGCGGTGATTCAGCGGGTGCCGCCAACGTTGTACGCCAGGGAACCGAGCGCGAACTCGCCGTAGGTCCATGGCCCGTCGCCGGAGTTCCATCTGACCTCGGCCCTGGTGGCGACGCGAGCGGGCCCGACGTCGGCGTAGTCGTGAGCGGGCGTGGTCCAGCGCATAGGGATGTACTCGCGGCCGCCCGGCGAGATCGCGGTCCGGTCGTCGGAGACGAAATCGACCAGTTCGTCGGCGTCGTTGAAATGAAGTTCGGCGGTGATCGTGTTGACGCCCAGGGTGAAGTGTCCCAATGCCGCGTGGTCGTCGATGGGTTCGAAGGTCACGAACGGCAAGGTCAACGAGCCTGGGGAGTACAGGCAAAGGTCATTGAACATCGTCACTGTTTCCCCGCGGGTCAGCTCCGGGCCCTTCGCATCGACCATCGGGAACATCGACAGCACCTTGACCCGCATGGTGGCGCCGTTCTCGTCGAAGGCGTGCAGCACGTCCACCGGCAGGTGCTTCATGGTCGCGTCCATCAGGAAGAACCGTCGCGGCGTGTCGATCGTGTTGAACTGATCGGCGGTGAACTCCATCCATTCACTCGAGGCGTCCGCCCTGATCCGTCCGGTCCAGCTCATGCGGAAGTCGTGCACCCGCGGTCGGCCGACGGCACCGGACCGACGGACGTAGCGCTGCACCGGTTCCGGTAGGGACGCCAGGTCGGCTTCGGTCACCACCGGCGAGGGGGCTGACGACGGGCCAGTTGAGTTCTGGATGGCATGGCGCAGGTCGTGAGCGAACTCTGTGCTCAAGCTCAGCGGTCCGCTCGAGGCGAATCCATACACCACCGCGACCANCAGCAGCACGGTGATGATCGTCCCGAACTTGGCGTCGGTCCACGAGGTGACGATGACGATCTGCGAAAGGACGATCGCGGACGCGCCGACCGCCCACCACCAGCGCGGCGCGAGGAACAGCGCACCCGCGGTCACCCAGCAGAGCGCAGCGGCGGCCAGCCAGACCAGGCCGGCGGGGTGGGAGATCGGCTGGGTCAGCGCGGAGAACTCGGCCAACCCGAAGGCCTTGGCGAAGCCCATGAACAGGATGAGGCCGTGCACGACGAACAGTGCCGCGGTTGCTGTGCGGATCAAGGTGCGGGTCAGGGTGCGGTTCGAGGTGGGATTCGAGGTGCGGTTCGAGGTGCGGTTCGAGGTGCGGGTCGAGCTGTGGATCATGGTGCGCTCCCGGTTGGGATGAGGTTGCCGAGCCAGCGGCCCAGCAGATGCCCGAGGGCAGCCACGTCGGTGGCGTCGAGTCCCTCGAAGATGGTGGCGAACAGTCGCTGCTCGTGCTGCTGCGCGGCGGGGCTGTCGAACGATTCGGCGACCTTCGCGGTCGGGTGCAACCGGATCGCCCTGGCGTCCGCCGGGTCGGTCCTGAGTTCGAGGTAGCCGCGGTCGACGAGTTGACGGGCAACCTGTTTGACGTTCTGCCGCGACGTTCCGTAGGTAGCGGCGGCCTCGCTGAGCGTCGGCGCCTCGCCCTGGTGGCGGGAGATCACGGCCAGCAGCAGCCATTGGCTGGTCGTCAGCCCCAACGGCTCCAACTCGGCGTTGGTTCGCCGGGTCAGGTGCTGGGCGAGCACGAAGACCTGCCCGAACACCTCCGCCCGCACCGCCAACCCGCCGCTCGCCATATACGTAATATATTACCTATTCGGCCGCACAGCCAGCCGGGGCCGGGGTTTGTCGCGCGAATCACCCCGCCGAGGTCCCCCGTTGATGGCGCGGATCAACATCGTCGGCGCGGCTGAAATAGGCAACTCGCGCCCCACCAGTCCCATAACCGCGACCTTCATGCGCGCTGGCGAAGTTGATCCGCGCCGGAAACGGGGGGGCGACGTGCGCGCGGGGCGGGCGGCTGACGGGGCCATCAGCCGCCCGGGCAGGGCTCAGCGGTCGGAGACGATCGGCGCGTCGGCCGGCTCGAGCTGCAGCGAGACGCCGTTGATGCAGTAGCGCTGGTCGGTGGGGGTGCCGAAACCCTCACCGGCGAACACGTGGCCGAGGTGCGACCCGCAGTTCGCGCAGCGCACCTCCGTCCGGACCGACCCGAACGATCGGTCCTCGATCAGTTCCACCCGATCCTCGGCGAGCGGGGTGTAGAACGCCGGCCATCCGCAGTGCGCGTCGAACTTGTGCTCGCTACGGAACAACTCGGTGCCGCAAGCGCGGCACCGGTACACACCGACAGTCTCGTCGGTCTCGTAGGGGCTGGAGAACGGACGCTCCGTCCCGGCCTGCCGCAGTACCCGGTACTCCTGCGGGCTGAGCTCGGAACGCCATTCCTTGTCGGACTTCTGTACTGGATAGGTCATGCCATACACAACACCGCGACGCCTGGCGACGTTCCCGGCCAGTCCTTACGCGTCCGTGACGAGCACGGACGAAGGCCGGTAGGTTGCCAGGATGGCGCGCACCACACCAGCGGTCGAACTCGAGGTCGGCGGACGCACGGTCCGGGTCAGCAATCCCGAGAAGGTCTACTTCGCCGACCGCGGGATCACGAAACTCGATGTGGTGCAGTACTTCCTGTCCGTCGGCGACGGCATCCTCGGAGCCCTCAGGGAGCGGCCGACCACTTTGGAACGCTGGCCGGGCGGGGTGTTCGAGGGCGCGAAGCTCTCCACCAGGATGGACAACCGCGGTGACGCCTTCTACCAGAAACGGGTGCCGCAGAACGCCCCTGACTACGTGCAGACGGCGCGGATCGCGTTCCCCAGCGGGCGGCCCGCGGACGAGGTCTGCCCCACCGAACTCGCCGTCGTCGCTTGGTGCGCGAACCTCGGGACGCTGACCTTCCATCCCTGGCCGGTCCGCCGCGGCGAGGTCGACTGCCCCGATCAGCTCCGGATCGACCTGGACCCCCAGCCCGGCACCGACTTCACCCACGCCGTGATGGTCTCCGCGCAGCTCCGCGAATTGCTACACGAGCTCGGGATGGAAGGCCACCCGAAGACCTCCGGCGGACGCGGCCTGCACGTCTACCTGCCCATCGAGCCGCGGTGGACCTTCGTCGAGGCGCGCCGGGCGGTGATCGCGCTCGGCCGCGAGTTGGCCAGGCGAATGCCCGAGCAGGTCACAATGAATTGGTGGAAGGAGGAGCGCGGCGAACGGATCTTCATCGACTACAACCAGATGGCCCGCGATCGGACGATCGCCTCCGCGTATTCGATCCGCGCGAACCCGAGGGCGACGGTGTCCGCGCCGCTGCGCTGGGACGAGGTGCCGGACGTCGCGCCGAACGATTTCGACGTGACGACCATGCCGGCCCGGTTCGTCGCGGTCGGCGACCCGCACGCCGCACTGAACGAGCGCGCGTATTCGATCGAGCTCCTGCTGGAGATGGCCGAGCGGGACCTGGCCGATCGCGGCGAAGGCGACCTGCCGTACCCCCCGGAGTACCCGAAGATGCCCGGGGAACCCAAGCGGGTCCAGCCCAGCCGGGACACCGACCGGCACCTCCGGCGAGAATGATCCGATGGACGGATCCAATCTTCGGCAGTCTGCCCGTGCCTGCAGCAGATTCCTGACCACCGCCCTGGACCGTGACTGGGACGGGAAGATCCCCGACATGGACTGGACGGTCCGGCAGGCGGTCGCGCACATCGCCACGACCTTGTTGTGGTACGCCGTCGACCTGTCCGCCGGCCCGAAAGAGCTGAGCTCACTGGAACTCTCGGTCCGCCCGACCGAGGATCCGGATAGCCTGGTGGCGACCCTGACCACGGCGGCGACGGTGCTCGGACACATCGTCGACTCGGTCCAGCCGGGTCAGCGGGGCTGGCACCCGGCAGGCATGGCCGACGCCTCGGGCTTCGCCGCCATGGGATGCGACGAGCTGTTGATCCACACGTATGACGCGGCAGGGGGTCTCGGCCTGACGTTCGATCCGCCGACGGTGCTGAGCACGCTGGTNCTGCGCCGGCTGTTCCCGNCGGCGCCGGAGGACACCGATTCCTGGCAGACCCTGCTGTGGGCCAACGGCCGGATCGCCCTCGAGGACCGGCCGCGGCAGGCCGAGTGGCACCCGCACCCAGCCCCGTTGAACGAGCCGCTGAACGGATAGATTCGGGCGGCATGCGGCTGTGGGTCAGATCGCAGGATCCGGTGACGCCCGGTGACACGCTGCTGCGCAGCGTAAGGTCTCCCTCGAGGAGCTGACCAGCGCGCCACCGGCGAAAGACGAGGTCGTGACCACCACCGACCCGCAGCAAACGCCGGCCAAGAGGAAGCCCCTGCTCCTGTTGCTGGGGGGAGCGCTGGCCCTGCTCGTTGCCTTGGCGGTGCCCATCGTGGCGCTGGATCACTTCGTGTCCGCCGGGGTCGCGGTGGCGTTCCTGCTCGGCGTGGTGCTGTTCGGGCCGATCCGGTTGCATCATCTGCCGCGCACCGCGCTGCTGGTCGCCGCGGTCGCCGGGCCCGTCGTCGCGCTCTCCGGACTGCTCGGCGACCACGCCTGGGCGTTGGCAGCGTTGATCGCGCTGACCTCGTTTGCGGCCGGGTACTCCGCCCAGCACGCCCTGCACACGGCCATCGTGTTCATCCCGATTGCCGCTGCGGTGCTTGCCACCGCTGCTCCACTGGAAACCGCTGCCGCGCAGGGCTTTGCGTTGTTCGTCGGCGCTGCCTACGGGATCGCGCTGCTCGGCGTGCTCAAGGTGCCGACGACCGCGGCGGAGACTCCGGTCCCGCGCCCGGTGGCCGTCTTCTACGGCGCGGTGCTGGCGATCCTGGCCGGCATCGCTACCTTCGGGGTCGCCTCGCTGCAGCTCGACCACGGTTACTGGGTGACGCTGACGGTGCTTGCGGTGGTCCAGCCCTCGTTGACGACCTCCCGCCGGCGGGCCTTCTCCCGGGTGGCCGGCACCACGGTGGGCGCACTGGTGGCGGTGGTCTTCGCCTCAGTGGTGACCAACGAGGACGTGCTACTGGCCGTCGGGATGATCTTCGCCGTGGCCTCGCTCGCCCTCGCCCGCAGCTACGCCGTCAAGATCGGGTTGATGACGGTCGCGCTGGTGACGCTGGCCGGCGGCCATGCCGGAGCGGCGTCGATCGCCGGCCAGCGGTTCGGCCTCACGCTGATCGGCGGGATCGCCGTGCTCGCCGCGTGCCTGATCCTGCCGGCGATCGTTCAGCGCCTGTACCCGGGTGTGACCCTGCCCAACGACATCCGCTGACCTGAAATCCCTGGACCACGGGGGCAAGGTGGCCTGCGGTGCAGCCCGGCGACAGGGGAGACTGGGCTGCGTGCAGCTACCCGTCATGCCTCCGGTGTCCCCGATGCTCGCCAAACCCGTGAGCGCGATCCCCGCCGATCAGCTCTACGAGCCCAAGTGGGACGGCTTCAGGTCCATCGTCTTCCGCGACGGCGACGAGGTGGAGATCGGCAGCCGCAACGAGCGGCCGATGACCCGCTACTTCCCCGAGGTGGTCGAGGCGGTACGGGCGAACTTCCCTCCGCGGGCCGTCATCGACGGCGAGATCATCGTGGCGAACCTGGACGGCAACACCCTGGACTTCGAGGCGCTGCAGCAGCGCATCCACCCCGCCGCGAGCAGGGTGAAGATGCTGTCCGTCGCCACCCCGGCGAGCTTCGTGGCGTTCGACCTGCTGGCCATCGGCGACGACGACCTGATGAACACGCCCCTCCTCGAACGCCGGGCCGCGCTGGAACGCGCGCTGGCCGACGCCCAGCCGCCCATCCACATCACCCCGGCCACCAGGGATGTCGGCGAGGCGCAGCGCTGGTTCGAAGAGTTCGAGGGTGCCGGCCTCGATGGTCTCATCGCCAAGAAACTGGATCTGCGGTACCAGCCGGACAAGCGGGTGATGAGCAAGATCAAGCACGAGCGCACCGCCGACTGCGTGGTCGCCGGGTACCGGGTGCACAAGTCCGGACCCGACGCGATCGGCTCGGTGCTGCTCGGCCTGTATGACGATCGCGGGGTGCTGGCGTCGGTGGGCGTCATCGGCGCGTTCCCGATGGCGACCCGCAAGAAGCTGTTCGACGAGCTGCAGCCGTGGGTCACCACCTTCGACGGCCACCCCTGGAATTGGGCTGCGCACGAGGAGGGCGAACGGACGCCCCGGAAGAACGAGACCAGCCGCTGGAACGTCGGCAAGGACCTCTCTTTCGTCCCGTTGCGCCCGGAGCGGGTGGCCGAGGTCCGCTACGACTACATGGAGGGCGAGCGGTTCCGGCACACCGCGCAGTTCGTGCGGTGGCGCCCGGATCGTGAACCCGGATCCTGCACCTACGACCAGCTCGACAGGCCCGTCCGGTTCAACCTTGCCGACGTGCTGATCAGCCGGGAGGGACCGGCATGACATCAAGCCGCAAGAAACACCGTCCCGCAGGCACCCCCGCGCCGGCAGCGTCGACGCCGGCACCCGCCCGGTCTACCTCGACCCGGACCTGGGTCATCCGGGTGCTGGCCGTGCTGGGGGGGTCTGCCGGGTTGGCCATGGCCTATTTCGGAGCCAGTCCGGATNCCGTCGGCGGCTGGGGCAAGTTGCTGCTGATCGTGCCGGGGATGATCATCGCCGCCGGCTCCTTCGCAATCTTCGTCGAGACGACNTCCTTCGCGAGGAGCCGGCGGCGGTGATCGGCGTCAGCGCGGGTCGAGCGCGCGGCGGGCGGTGAGCAACAAACGAGGGGAACGGAGTTCGTAGGGTTCACCGCCGGTCCCGCCGTGGAATCCGACGTCGGTGAAACCGGCGTCGGACAGCAATTGCGCGAGGTGTGCACAGGTATACAGGTGGTGAATGGCGGTCACCCGGGTTTCCTGTGAGCCGCGGATGAAACGATATCCGCTGATCAACCGGCTGCGGGTGATGTCGTAGTCGGTGGTCGCCAGCACGGTGATGTCCCCGGTGTGCATCGTCCTCGGTTCGCCGCGGAATCCGGGCAGGATCGTCTCGGCCGCCGCATTGAAATCGATCACCAGCCCGCCGCCGGGCCGGACGGCGGCGGCGACCCGGGCCAGGAACTCCCGCA
>JGI20181J14860_1000091_pt1 | contig 15785 bp, 14 predicted proteins | sample NGESurdeep072012_5_FD_14860 | JGI IMG/M metagenome (IMG submission 14860) | reverse complement strand
CGCCGCGGGTACCGGCGGCCAGTCAGCCTGGCCGCCGGAACCCGATCGTCGAGAAGATCGCGCCGTTCTTTGTCGGCATCGACCGGCTCGGCGTCGCCTTCTCCGGAGGTGTGGACTCCTCGGTTCTGCTGGCCCTGGCCGTCCAGGCGCTCGGCCGTGACCGGGTCGTGGCGATCATCGGTGTCTCACCGAGCCTTCCAGCCGATGAACTCGCCGCTGCCCACCACGTCGCAGACGTCATCGGCGCCGCGGTCGCGGAGGTACGGACCCACGAAGGCGCGCGGGAGGAGTACATCGCCAACGGACCCGACCGGTGCTTCCACTGCAAGGACGAGTTGTTCACCCGCATCTCCGACGAAGTGATCCGGGCTCACCGGCTTGACGCGGTCGCCTACGGCGAGAACGCGGATGANATGATCCGGCCCGACCGGCCGGGTGCCCGCGCCGCAACCAACCACCACGTCCTGCGCCCGCTCGCCGACGCCGGTCTGACNAAACTCGATATCCGACGGATCGCCCGCGCCCTGCAACTGCCCTGCGCGGACAAGCCTGCCGCNCCCTGCCTGGCCTCGCGGATACCGCACCATCGGCCCGTCACCCCNCACAAGTTGGGCCAGATCGAGCAAGTGGAGGCCGGCCTGCGTCGGATGGGCTTCACCGATCTGCGCGTCCGCCACCACGATGACATCGCACGGATCGAACTCCCCGCCGAGGACCTGGTGCGCGCCGTCACCGAACCACTCCGCGAGCGCATCCGGAGCGCGGCGACCGCCGCCGGTTTCCGCTATACCGTCGTGGATCTCGCCGGAATACAGTCCGGTGCCTTCACCCTCCCGCTCGTTCAGGTTCGCCATGGTTGACGTCCATGACTCGACAGCGTGGTCGCTGCCCGGGATTGCCACCCTGGACTTCGGCCGCGCAGCCCGCCGCGGGTACCCCGAAGCGATCTACTGCGCCGGCAAGACACCCGAACAGGTCGCCGCCATCGCCGCCGCCATCCGTGAGCAACCCGCGGTCACCCTCTTCACCAGAGCAAACCCGGACCATGTCGCAGCCATTCGGGCGGTACTTCCCGATGCCCGCCACGACGCGGCAGCGAAACTGCTTGCCTGGCCACCCGAACCGCCCTCTCCGACCGGTGGGCTCGTGCTCGTTGTCGCGGCCGGCACCTCCGACATCCCGATTGCTCGCGAGGCGGAACTCACCGCCAGCTACCTCGGTAGGGCAACCGAGACACTGATCGACGTCGGCGTTGCCGGCCTGCACCGCATCCTGGACCAGGTCGCCCTCCTGCGCCGTGCCAAGGTCATCGTCGTCGCGGCCGGGATGGACGGCGCCCTGCCCAGTGTCGTCGCCGGATTGACCAGCGCGCCGGTCATCGCCCTGCCCACCTCGGTCGGCTACGGTGCGGCATTCGAAGGGCTCGCCGCCCTCCTCGCGATGCTCAACGCCTGCTCACCCGGTGTCGCAGTGGTGAACATCGACAACGGCTACGGGGCCGGGCATCTCGCTGCGCAGATCGCCGCCCCAGACGTCCCCCCGACCCAGTGACCACCCCGACGCTGCACGCATGGGTCGACGCCACCGCCGGCATCGCCGGCGACATGCTGCTGGCGGCACTGATCGACGCCGGCGCTGACCTCGACGCCGTCCAGCAGACCATCGAGACCGTCATTCCCGGGGCGGTGCAGCTCGAACTGAACTCGGTCACCAGGGCAGGTCAACGCGCCAGCAAGGTCGACGTCCGCATCCTCGGTGCAGACCCCCCGCACCGCAGGTGGCAGACGATCCGAGACCTCCTGGCGGCCGCCCCGCTGACCGGCTCGCTCCGGCAGCGGGCCCTGTCGGTCTTCCGGGCATTGGCCGAATCGGAAGCCGAGGTCCACGGTGTGCCCGTCGACACCGTCCATTTCCATGAGGTCGGCGCCCTGGACTCGATCGCCGACATCGTCGGAGTCTGCGCGGCGTTGGAACAACTGGGAGTCAGCACGCTCAGCGCTTCAACCATCGCTCTCGGCGCCGGCCGCGTGTCGACCGCGCACGGAGACCTCCCGGTACCGGTGCCCGCCGTCCTACGACTCGCCAAGGGATGGCGGGTCCATGCCGGCGGCACCGGAGAACTCACCACACCCACCGGAATGGCGCTGATCGCTGCCCTCGGTGACACCAGTGAAGACCTCCCGCCACTCACCATCCAGCGGACCGGCGTCGGCGCCGGCACCAAGGACACCCACCAACGACCGAACATCACCCGGGTCGTGATCGGTCAACCCGCACCGCGGCCAACCGGTGAGACCGGCGACGCGGCGGTACTGCTGGAAACCAACGTCGACGACCTGGATCCACGGTTGTGGCCAGGGGTGATCAGCCGAATTCTGACAGCCGGCGCCGCGGACGCCTGGCTGGTCCCCATCGTCATGAAGAAGGGCCGACCAGCCCACACACTCGCGGTCCTCGCGCATCCTCACCAGGCAGAGCCCCTGCGGGACACGATCTTCGCCGAGACCAGCACCATCGGGATCCGGGAAACAACCCTCCGGAAATCTGCCCTACCACGTTGTTGGGTCAATGTACTCACCGACGACGGCAGCACTGTTCCGATCAAACTCGCGCATCGAGACGGCTCGATCATTCAAGCGACTCCCGAATTCGACTTCGTCGCCGAACTCGCTGAAACGCAGGGCAGACCGCCACGTGTCGTGCTGGAGGAAGCGGTCCTCGCCGCCGCCACGGCCGGTCTCGTACCCGGGGCGGCAGTACCACCACACACCCACAGCGAGCCGAGCGGCCGCAGTGGTTCAGGGAGAAAGGATTCCGACCGATGACGGACACCATCGTCGAGACCGTTTCAACCGCAGAGACTATTTCAACCGCAGAGACTATCGGTGGACCCGACCAGATCCTCGAGGACAGCGCAGTCCGAGAGTTCATCGCCGCGAACCTGGCGGCAGAGGATCTCGACGGCCGCAGCGTCTGTGTGATCGTGCCGGACGGCACCCGCAGCTGCCCGCTGCCATTGCTGATCTCCGCCATCCACCGGGCGCTGGCCGATCGAGCTTCCAGGATCACGGTTCTCATCGCACTCGGCACCCATGCCGCGATGAGCGATCAGCACCTCGCCAGGCATCTGGGTTATCCGGAAGGGCAGTTGGCCGCCCATTATCCCGGCGTCACCGTGCTCAACCATGAATGGTGGAAACCAGAAGCCCTCACGTCGTTGGGGTTCGTTGACGCAACACGTGTGAGCGAACTATCCGAGGGCCGTCTCACCGAACCCATCGAAGTCGTATTGAACCGCGCTGTCGTCGACCACGACGTGTGCCTGGTCGTGGGGCCGGTCTTCCCCCATGAAGTCGTCGGTTTCTCCGGTGGCAACAAGTACTTCTTCCCCGGGGTCGCCGGTCAGGAGATCATCGACTTCTCCCATTGGCTCGGAGCCCTGATCACCAGCGGGGACATCATCGGCACCCGCGGCATCACCCCCGTCCGAGCACTGATCAACCAGGCGGCCTCGATGATTCCCAGCCGCCGGCTCGCCCTGTGCCTTGTCGCACAGTCGGGAACCACCGCCTTGCACGCCGCCTCCTTCGGACCGCCCGAGCAAGCGTGGGCGGCCTGCGCGGATGTGTCCGCACACACCCACGTCCGCTACCTGGACGCACCCGTCCAACGGGTCCTGTCCATCATTCCCACCAAGTACGAGGACATGTGGACCGGCGCGAAGGGCTTCTACAAGGTCGAACCGGTGGTCGCGGATGGCGGCCAGGTCATCATCTACGCACCCCACATCACGCAGATCTCCGCCATGCACCCGGTGATCGAGCAGATCGGCTATCACTGCCGCGACTATTTCCTCCAGCAATGGGACCAGTTCAAGGGTTACCACTGGGGGGATCTCGCCCATTCGACGCACCTTCGCGGCGCCGGCACGTTCGACCCAGTGGAGGGAGAGAAGGGACGCGTCACCGTAACCCTGGCCACCTCCATTCCCGAAAATGTGGTGCGGGCCGCCAACTTGGACTACCTCGATCCAGCGTTGATCGATATCGCCGCCCTCGAGGAAGATCCGGGCACGTTGGTACTTCCGCAGGCCGGTGAAGTGCTGTATCGCCTGCGCTGAACGACCTGAACACCTTTCGATCTGTTGCCAGGAACTGTCCGAGAGTGGTGCTCCCTTGAGTTGAGACTGCCGATCCGCTACGACCCGTCGCCGGGTGACCGGGTGAGCTCGTCGTCGGCCAGCCCGGACAGCAGGTCGAGTGAGGGTACGAAGAACAGCGATCCGGTGACGGCCGTGGAAACGTCGAGAATGTGATCGTAATTGCCGGGCGGGTTGCCGACGAACATGTGGTGGAGCATCAACTCGGTCACCGCAGGGTCCTGGGCGTAGCCGATGTAGTAGGTGCCGTACTCACCTGCTCCGGCATCACCGAACACCATGTTGTCACGGAAAATGTTCTGCTCCACGCCGTTGTCGTCAACGATCGTGTTCAGCGCGACGTGTGAATCGGGGGCTTGTACTTCGTCGTCGATCTCGATGTCGTCGAGTTTGGTGCGGCCGATAATGCGTTCCTGCTGTTCGGTGGACAGCGCCTGCCACGCGGCCAGGTCATGCAGGTATTTCTGCACGACAACATAACTGCCGTTCCGGAAATCCGGTTCGGCGTCGCCGATCAGCGCCGCGGCCGTCGCGGCGCGCCCCGTGGGGTTCTCCGTACCGTCGACGAATCCCAGCAGGTCCCTGGCGTCGAAACACCGGAATCCGGTGACATGGTCCTGCACGGTCACCCACTGCCCGATCGCGGCCATGATCTGCCGGCTCAGCTCGAACGCCAGGTCGCTGCGGTCGGCCCTGATATGGAACAGCAGGTCGCCGGGGGTTGCCGGCGCGTGGTGGACGGTGCCGGTGATCGGCCTGAACTCATGCAGCCCCGCGAGTCTCGGGGCTCCTGATGGCCTGATCCGATCCCAATACGACGACCCGAACCCGACGACGCAGGACAGCGCGGTGGTCGACTGTCGAAATCCAACGGCCCGCACCAGCGCGTTGATGTCGGCGGCAGCATCTCGGACCCGTGCTGCGGCGCCGGGACGATCGTTGACGCTGACCACCAGGAACACCGCGGCACGCCGAAACGCGAGCAGCACCGGCTGGGGCTCGGGGTCGTCGCCTGAACTCTGTTCCGCCACCCCAGAAGTATTCAGGACCACGCGCCACCGCGAAAGCCCGCCGGCTCAGCGATCACCTGGTTTCGGCGGGAGACCAGGCGGCGGGGGCACAGCAGGCAGGGATCGGCTGATGAAAGCCCTGCAGCGGGTGCTGCACCTGCCGGACACCGACAATGGTGGGCTCGGTCAGCTGGGCCTGTCGGGGTTGATCCCGAGTTTGCGGAGAATTCCCAGGTTGTCGTCGAGGCGTCGACGGCGTCGATCATCCGGGCGTCGGCGGGAGCGACCCGCGTGAGTCGCCCTCCAGCTGAATCTGCTGCCGTCCGATCACTGCTCGGTTTGCTCTCAGCCGCGCACCTCGGTGTGCTGGAGTTCGTGTGCTTGGATATCGAGCGGCGAGCCGGGGATGGTAACTCCACAGACCGGGCAGGTTCGTCGATCGAAGAGCACGATTCGTCCAAAGAAGACGTCCCTGGCGTAACGGTCCCGGCTGTAGCGGCCGTACCAGTAGGCCCACGCAATGGCGATGATGTTCAGCGTCATCTCAAACATTGGTGAATCCTCCGGATCTGAGGGTGGCGCCGGTGACATACCCCGCTCCGTCGTCCAGCAGCACGCCCGGAGCGCAAATACTTCGACGAGAAGAGGGATCGTTGCGGCAATGCTAAAAAGGCCGTGGGTAGCGTGCATGAAGCCCAGATGAGGCTTGTGTGAAGATTGTTCTGATCGCGAACTCTGCGCTGTCAGAGCGTCTGCCAATCCGGACCGAGGCGATAGCCGCTCCCGCGTACGGTTCGTATGCACGGCGCCCCATCCCCGAGCTTGCCACGCAATGAACGCACCACCACGTCAACGACGTTGCTGCCGCCGGTGAACGTGGTGCCCCACACGTCGCGCAACAACTCCTGCCGGGACACGGTCCTCCCGACGCGCCCGGACAGGTGCCGGAGTACGCCGAACTCGAGCGGTGTGAGCGGCACCCGCTGTCCTCGCACCACGAGTTCGTGCGTGTCGTCGTCGATGGTCCGACCGTCGACAGCCAGGCCTAGTTCCGCGGCGACCAGGTTCGACAGCCATCCGTCGACCGAACCGGGCCCGAAGTCCAGGACCACGCTCGCGTAACCGATGCCGTCCAGCAGCGACGGCTCACCGGGCAGCGGCCGAAAACCCAACCGCTGCACGATGGGCCAATACGTCCGCACGTCGGTCACCGCGACATAGATGCGGCGCAACAGCGGACGCAGGGCCATGTACTCCCTTTTGACGTCCAGCCAACTCGCCGCCTGAGTCGAGCACGGAGCCTCGCCACGATCGGCGTCGAGCCAGCGCCGGAAACCCAACGCGATCTGCCCAGGGGGCAGCGGATGGTCCCGCAGATGGCCGGCCCAGAGGCGCGCAACTGGGTCCATTGCCGTTCTCGGCGACAGCAGATGCCCGTGGCCGAGCAGTATGAAGAACCCGCAGGCGCTCCCATCCCGATCCAGTACCAGCGAGAAGGTGTCCGGCGCCGTATCCCACCACTGCTCGAGAACGCCCACCGCGGAGGGACCCTCGTGCCGGCGGGCGATCGCCTCGACGGTCCCCCATCCCGCACCGGAGGCCCGTTCGACAGACAACGGCTGCGCCCCGCTGGGAAAGAACGCCTCCCGCACCACCGGATTGTCGATCAGGTACAACATGTCCGCGGTGAATCGCCACAACTCCGTGGCCGGGGCCTCCCGCGACTCACCCTGCAACTGCCTCCATGCCGCACGGCGGTACTGCCGATATCGGTCCGGGCTCGCACCGCGCAGATACCCTGAGATGGACTCCCGCACCGCCTCGTGCACGACCAACCCGTCCAGGCACGCGTCCACGAACGGCAGATCCACCATCCTGCCCAGCAACCGGTCCGCGTCTACCGTGTCACCGAGCATCGCGACCAGCAACGGACCGGTGACCCGACGGACCACGGACCCGGCCTCGAGCGCCTGCCGCGTCACCGGGTCGTCCACATCCTCCAGGAACAGCCGCGTCAGCGTTTTCACCACCCGGGTGAGCGCGGCGTTCTCGAGCGACAACTCCGGATGCTCCGAGACACCCGCAGCAGCCAGGACCAGGGCGAGCGGATGCCCACGAGCGATCCGGGCCAGACGATCGATCGCCGCCGGGCGGATTCCGAACCCATCCAGCAGTGCCCTGGCATCCTCCGACGGGAGCGGACCCAACGGTACCGAGCGGAAACCCGGTACCGAGAACCACCCAGCCACAGGACGCTCACGTGCGGCAAGGATAACTGTGCTGCCGGGCGGCAACAACGGAACCAAAACCTGTCGGAACCATGTGTCCATCAAGCGGAAATGCTCGAACTGGTCACACAGGAGAACCGGCGGATCCCGTTGATCGGACAAGTGCCGTGCGAAGCTCCGCACATCGTCGAAGTCACCAACCGCACGTAGGAACCCCCGTTCGGTGGGTTCTATCACGCGGCAATCGAGCGAGATCACACTTCGGCCACTTCGGGCCAATTCCGTGTCCACAGAATGAAGCAGCGTCGATTTGCCCACTCCGGCGATTCCATGCACCGTTGCAATCGACGTGCTGGGCGCCTCGATCAACTCGCGCAGCGCGTCGATCTCGACCCGGCGGCCCACACACCGCCGAGCACGCGCGCTCGGCAGTGTCTCGACCACCAACCCAGTATGGCGAAACTCGGACCGATGGGACAGAGCCCACCGCGCGATTGCTCCGTACAGGTGGGCCCATCAACACAATGCAGCAACACCGCGGAAGAAGCGTAAGGGTCGGCGATCGCGGCGGGCTCGGTGCCGACGACTTCGACGGCGGACTCGGGTGGATTCCGTGACCTATCTGGAAAGCGGGCACGAGGGCGTTCGACTGGTCGTCACGATCGACAACATCGCAGACGACGGCGCCCGGAAGCTCTGCGAGACCGCCGACGAGGGCGACAATGTCCGCACGCCGGATGAGGTCGTCGAGGGCAACTCCGGGAACGACACCTTCATCGGCAACGAACTGTCCAACACCCTGCGCGGTCAGTTGGGCAACGACAATCTGATCGGCGGCCGCGGGCCGGACGTCGTGGAGGGCGGCCAGGGCGACGATCAGCTGGCCGGCAACGACCTCTTCGGGGTCCCGGTCGCCGACGGCTCGATCGACACGCTGAACGGTGGTGACGGCACCGACTACTGCCGGGTTCCGTTCTTCTTCGCAACAGACATGCTCATCTCCTGCGAGAACGTCTACCAGGACTGACGCCGCAGCCCCGAAGGCCGGTCACGTGGGCTCGCACCTACCGCGTGCCAGACCTCTCGCAGATCAGGATTGCAGCACGGCAACAGTGCGCGGAGGCACGGTCACGGCGTCGGCACTGACCGACGTCAGCCGGACGACCGGGTCGACCCCGGCGACCTGTACCGGGTGCAGCACCAGACTCCCGGCGTCGGGCAACGCGACGCTCTGCCACCACGGCGTTGCGTTGAACACCACGACGATCCGCTCCCGCTCGGGATCCAGGTCGCCGGCAGCATCGTCCACAGCATCGCTCATCGAACTGCCTCCTGAACTGCCTCCTGAACTCTCTACTGAATCCGACAGCACCATGACGATGACGCCCCGCGGCTGGGCCGGCCCGCCGTGCGGGAACGACACCCGCTCAATCACCCTCGCGGCCGAGCCGAGCCGGAAAAGTCTTGACGAGGAACGGATCCGCAACAGATCGAGGGCTGCCGCACGGGACGCGGCGATATCCCCCGATCCTGGGACCAGCGTGGGGTTGGCCAGCAGGGAACGCTGCAACTCCCAGCGCTGCTGATTCTCCGCGGCGGGCGGCAACCCCGAGCCGAAAGCAGACGAGGCCCCTGCCCAGTCCACCCGGTTGAACCAGTCCCCGGAGTTGAACGAATTGCGGTCCAACGACTTCGACCGGAGCAGGTCAGTGCCCGCGTGCCAGAACATCGGTCCCTGGCCCAGCGCCACCACCGCCAAGCAGAGGGTGTTCATCCGGACCCGGTCCGGCATCGGCAGTGCCACCGGTAGTTTCATGGCCAGGATGTCGAAAAGGGTTTCGTTGTCATGCGCATCGACATAAGTGACGACGTCCGCGGGCTCAGCGCAGTACCCGGTTCCGGATCCACCATAAGGAATCTGCGATCCGGTAACCCGATTGCCCCACCGGTCGACCAGCGGGAAATCACGGAGATTCCCGGTCAGCCCGACCTTGATCCGGTCCTGTTCCAGCAGCAGCGCATCGACCTGGGCCATCGGCGGGCCGGCGGCGCTCGATCCGTTCGGGTCCGTTGACAGGCCGGTACCGAATCCCTGCACGCGCGGGTCCTGGTCGAACGGTCCGCCGCCTCGTACGGCGTCCCGGAGCCGGTCGTTGAACGTCCCGATCCCGGTTCCTGCCATTTCGGTCTGGGTGGCCTGCACGAATCGCGCATTGTTCGCGACCTCGCCGAAATTCCACCCCTCGCCGTAGACGTACAGGGACCGCCCGTCGACGCCGTCGTCCTCGACCGTCAATGAGTCCAGTGCCGCACGCACCCTCAGCATGGTGGATCGCGGGTGGTGGCCCATCAGGTCGAACCGGAATCCGCCGATCCGGTACTGCCGGGCCCACAGCAGCACCGAATCCACGATGAGCTTTTCCATCATCGCGTGCTCGGCCGCGGTGTTCGGGCAGCAGGTCGACTGCTCCAGTTGACCCGTCGCCGACAGNCGGTGATAGTAGCCGGGAACGATCCGGTCGAGCACCGACCGCGGGTCGTCACCGCTTGCGACGGTGTGGTTGTAGACCACGTCCAGCACCACCCGCAGCCCGATACCGGCCACCGCGGAAACCATCTCGCGGAAGTCCAGGGTTCGCACCGGGCCGTCAGGATCGGCGGCGTACGAACCGTCCGGTACCGAATAGTGCCACGGGTCGTACCCCCAGTTGAACCCGTCCCTCGCCGCGACCGCGGCCACGCACTCCTGCTGCGCCGTTCCCGCGGGATCGGCGGCGGAGAGAGCGGCCAAGTCGCAGTCGGGGTTCTGCCAGTCGGACTTCACGTCGTCGACGGTGCTGAAGTCGAAGGCGGGCAACAGGTGCAGCGTGTTCAGTCCCGCCGCGGACAACGCCGCCAGGTGCAGCATCCCGGCGCTGCCGAGGTGGGTGAAGGCGCGGTAGCCGCCGCGATCCGCCGCTGGCACTGTGCCGTCGCCGATGGAGAAGTCCCGGATGTGCAACTCGTAGATCGCCGAGTCCACCGGCTGCGCCAGCGGCGGGATGATCAACTGATCCCACCCTGAGGGTTTCAGTGCTGGTGACTCCAGGTCGGCGATCATCGAGCGTGCGGAGTTCGTGGTGAGCGCGACGCTGTACGGATCGGTGACGAGATCGGNGACCACAGCATCGATCTCGGGGCGGTAGACCTCGACCTCATACAGGTAGCCGGCGCCGGACCAATCGGGGTCGCCGACCACCGACCAGACCCCTTCGTCATCACCGACCATGGGATGGGTCGACGCCACACCGGACGGTGCGCGCACCGAGACGGCAACCCGCCGGGCGGTCGGCGCCCACACCGCGAGCGCCGGGACCGGCCCGTCCCAGACGACGCCGAGGTCGCGATCGGTCGCGTCGAAAAGGTCGTCCAGCACCCCGGGGATCTGCAGACCCGTTGCGGCCACGATGAATCCGGCGTTGTCGTAGGCAGCCAGCACCGCCTGCCCGGTCAGCACCCGCCGCAGCGCGGCCGGATCCGCGTCGGCCGGCCGCAGCTCTAGCGCCGCGTAACCCACCAGATGCGGCCAGCGCGAGACGATGTCGGCAGGCAGACCGGCTTCTCCGACGTCCAACGGCAGCACCGTGCCGCCGACCACCCCACCGCCATCCATCTGAAGTCCGCCGTCGGAGGCGCTGTGCAGGCGGACCGTCCAGCCCTCGGTGACTGCCTCGACCGGCAGGTCCCAGGCGATCAGGTCACGGCGAAGCCAGTGCCCGCTCCGCTCGGCAAGGTCCGCGGTGTTCGGCACCCGCCGCGAGGCGACGGTCAGCAGATGCGTGCCGATGTCGTAGCGGAAGTCGGTGCGCGCGGCCGCATCCCACCCTGCCGGCACCGCGAAGTCGATGTCCGCGCCGCCGGGAACCCCACCGGCGCCGTAGTTCTCGTTCCAGGACAATCCGTGGGTGACCTTTGCCCGGTAACTGCCGGCAGGCAGCCCGAAAACGGTTCGGCTGAATATGCCGTCGTCGTCCGGGTCGGTCAGCGCCGAGCCGAGGTCGGCGGGGTCCCAGTCGGCCGGCGCGCCCAGCGCTGTCTGGTAATTCCCCGGCGCCGTGATGATCGGGCCGGTATCGATGGGACCGTTGTCACCGGGACCGTTGTCACCGGGACCGTTGTCACCGGGGCCGGTATCACTGGGGCCGGGAGCTGCCGTGGTCATGCGCGGCCACCGACGCTGCACGACGTTCTCATACGACCGCCTCCCACATCGGAACACCCGGGGGCGACACGCACGCCACCCGCTTCCAGGCAGGATGTTGCCATGAACCGCCCGTTGATCGGCATCACCGCGTACCGCCAGCCGGCAACCTGGGGCCGCTGGCACGAGGTGGACGCCACCCTCCTGCCGGCCGCCTACACCGAAGCGGTCCGGGCGGGCGGCGGCACTCCGATACTCATCCCGCCGCTGGGAATCGCGGACAGTGCAGCGGCGGTGGTGTCCCGGCTCGACGGACTGGTGATCTCGGGAGGCCCGGACGTGAACCCTTCCCGCTACGGTGCCGCGCCCCACCCGGCCACCACCGGCTGGTGCGACGACCGTGACGTGTCCGAAATGGCCATGGTGCATGCCGCCGACGACATCGGGCTCCCGCTGCTCGGCATCTGCCGAGGCATGCAGATCATGGCGGTCGCCGCGGGCGGGAGCCTGATCCAGCACGTCCCGGACGTGGTCGGAAGCGACCACCATTCGCCGGGACCCGATCTGTACGGCGCGGTCGAGGTGACCACCGAACCCGGAACCCGGCTCGCACAGATCCTCGGTGAGCGGGTCGCCGTGGCCTGCCACCACCACCAGGCCGTCGCCGATCATCCGGGATTCGTCGGCGCGGCCACCGCCCACGACGGCCTGCTGGAGGCCATGGAGGCACCCGGCGACCGCTTCCGGCTTGCGGTGCAATGGCATCCGGAAACCCAATCCGACCGCCGGCTGTTCGAGGCGCTCGCCGGCGCGGCGGGCGATGGGGCTACCCGGCTGCCGGCGCGGAGCCCCGTAGCGAGCGTCCTGCCCACCGGCTGACACCCGAGTCAGCAACCAGACCTCGCCCCGCTCGGCTCGACTGTCCGCCGTCGTCATCCTTGTGCCAGGCTGGCAGCCGTGCGCATGCAATTCGCCACCGGCCCGGACCCCACCGACCTGTTGATGCTGCCATGGTCCACCCCGCTGGCGGACTGGCCCAAGGAGAAACTGGTCTCCCTTCCTCGGGGTATCTCCCGGCATGTCGTCCGTTTCGTCCGGATCGGCGGCATCGTGTACGCGATCAAGGAGATCAGCCAGGGCTTGGCCGAGCACGAGTACGCACTGCTCCGCGAACTGGCGAAATGGAGNATTCCGGTGGTGCAGGCCGTCGGCGTCGTGGCCAACCGGCTCACCCCCGCCGGCGAGCCGCTGGACGCGGCGCTGGTGACGAAGCACCTGCGCTTCTCGCTGCCGTACCGGGCGCTGTTCTCCCGACGAATGGATCCGGATCTGGAGACCAAGCTGTTGGACGCGCTGGCCGAGTTGCTGGTGCGGCTGCACCTGCTCGGATTCGCCTGGAAGGACTGCTCACTGTCCAACACCCTGTTCCGCCGGGACGCCGGCGCGCTGGCCGCGTACCTGGTGGACGCCGAGACCGGCGAACTGCGGGAGAGCCTGTCGAACGGGCAGCGCGCGCAGGACCTGGAAATCGTCGAGACGAATGTCGCCGGAGAGCTGCTGGACCTGCAGATGTCCGGCCTGCTGTCCGAGTCGATCGACCCGTTGGAGACGGCGCTGTCGGTCATAGAACGCTACGAGCGGCTCTGGGAGCTGCTCACGGCGCCGCAGAACATGGGCGAGGACGAGTGGTGGCGGATCGAGCAGCGGCTGCGCAAGCTCAACGAACTCGGCTTCGACGTCGCGCAGATCCAGATCAACGAGAAGGACGGCGACCCGCACGTCATGGTGCAGACCCAGGTCGTCGACGCGGGGCACCACCGGCGCCGGTTGTTCTCCCTCACCGGCATCGACGTCCAGGAGAACCAGGCCAGGCGGATCCTCAACGACCTGGACACCTACCGGTCGCAGGCCGTGATGCCGAACACCGAGGTCGACGAGGACACGGTCGCGCACCACTACGTCACCGATGTCTATGACCCGGTGATCGAGGCGATTCCCCGTGACCTGGCGGAGAAGCTGGAACCCGCCGAGGTGTTCCACGAGGTGCTGGAGCACCGCTGGTTCCTGTCCCAGGCGGCAGGGCACGAGGTGTCGATGGAGCGAGCCACCCAGTCATATTTCGACACGATCCTGCGGTACCGGCCGGACGAGAAGGCGTTCCTGGATTCGAGCCTGATGGGTATCGGCGCGCTCGACGCCGACGACATTGACGACGCTGTAGACGCTGTAGACGCTGTAGACGACCTGGAAAACAGTGTGGACGCCGCGTACGCCGACGACAGCGTCGACTGAGCGCCAGACGTTCGCGACAGGCCCGGCATGGACCCAGTCCCTTGCACTGCGCCATCGGATCGGCAACGACGCCGAACCCGGGCCCGGGTTCGGGACGTGCCGGCCACCCCGGCGGGTGACCTGACGGCGGGCGGCATGCCCGCTGCGGCGACCGATGGTGGCAGTGGCGGTGTCGGTGGGGGGGTCGGTGCGCGGTGTTCCTTGTTGCTCGGCCGGCGCCCGTGCAGCCACCACACCATCCGGCCGACGATCGGGCTGTCGACCACGGATGGCCGGGTCCGGATCGGCATGATCCGGGTTCCCTGCGGTGCTGTGTCTTCGGGCGTCGTGCCGGCTGGGCGATTCGCGGCCAACCTGTTTCCCAACTGACATCTAGGTATGCAGAGAGTGCGCGCCGTCACACTGATACCTTCGGATCGCGCCGCCAAGATCCCCGACGGGGAGACCACTCGCAGCGGCCGGTTGAGGGGACGACTTCCATGACAGACGTTCGGGATCTGGGCGCAGTGGCCGCCCGTTACTGGTGGGTCCTGCTGGTGCGCGGGATCTTGCTGATCGCCCTGGGCATCATGATCTTCGCCTGGCCCAAGGCCACCGTGCTGGTGATCATCTGGCTGTTCGCGGCTTACCTGATCGTTGACGGGGTGATGGCCCTCGTGGAAGGCTTCGGCGAACGGCGCGCCGGGCAGCCCTCCGCCTGGTTCTTCATTCACGGGGTACTGGCGATCGGCTTCGGCATCGTGGTGCTGGTCTGGCCGAGCGCGACTGCCACGGTGCTCGTCTGGGTGATCGCGTTCTGGGCGATCCTCGCCGGAATCGCGGGCATCGCCGGCGGTCTTGGCCTGCGCAAGCAGCCCGATTCCGGGTGGGTCTGGTTCCTGGCCTGGGGGGTGCTGGCCCTGATCTTCGGGATCGCCCTGCTGTTCAACCCGACCGCCGGCATTCTCACGGTGCTGTGGCTGATCGCGATCTGGGCGATCATCGCCGGCCTGGTGCTCGCCATTGCCAGCTTCTTCGTCCGGAAAGCGGGCCGGACGCTGGCTGCGGCCTGACCCTCTGACCTGCGGGTGAACCTCCGACGAGGTGGCCCGGGTGCTCCGCCCGGGTTGCCGTCGGGGGTCCCCCACGCACCGGCCCGAGGAGAGCTTCATGTCCGCCCCATCACCCGCCATCGATCCGTCCCGCACCGCCGTCGTCCTCATCGAGTACCAGAACGACTTCACCACTGAGGGTGGCACCCTGCACGCCGCTGTCGCGCCGGTGATGGAGTCGACCGGCATGCTCGAGAACACCGTGGAACTGGTGGAGAAGGCCCGTGCCGCGGGCGCCACCATCGTCCACACACCGATCTCCTTCGCCCCGGCTACGGCGAGATCTCCGACCGCCCCTACGGCATCCTGGCCGGCGTCGTGGACTCGAAGTCATTCGTCAAGGGCACCTGGGGCTCTGCCATCGTGTACGACCTGTCGCCGCAGGACGGTGACATCCTCATCGAGGGCAAGCGCGGGTTCGACGCCTTCGCATCGACCAACCTGGACGACCTGTCGCCGCAGGACGGTGACATCCTCATCGAGGGCAAGCGCGGGTTCGACGCCTTCGCATCGACCAACCTGGATTTCATCCTCCGCTCCAAGGGCATCACGACCATGGCGCTGGGCGGCTTCCTGACCAACTGCTGCGTCGAGTCGACCATGCGCACCGGCTACGAGCGGGGCTACCAGGTGTACACGCTCACCGACTGCCTGGCCGCCACCTCCCAGGCCGAGCACGAGAACGCGATCGCCAGCGACTACCCGATGTTCTCCCGCCCGGTCACCAGCACCGAATTCGCCGCCGCCCTCACCGGCGAGCAGGAGACGCTGTCCGGTTCGTCGCGAGCGGAGTACTGAGCGAGCATCCCGGCCGATCCGTGTGCC
>JGI20181J14860_1000086_pt1 | contig 16108 bp, 13 predicted proteins | sample NGESurdeep072012_5_FD_14860 | JGI IMG/M metagenome (IMG submission 14860) | reverse complement strand
CTCGGCTGCCCGTCGTTGACTCGGACCGGCCTCTCGGCCGGTCCGGTCGGGTGNGAGCGTCAGTGGTGCGCCACGTACGGCACCGGGGCCGGCAGGTGCGCCTGCTCCCTGACGTTCNCNGCATACCGTTCGATGGTGGCCAGCGCGCTGGCCACATCCTCGCTGCTGACCTCGAACGGCATCGAGTGGATGGTCTCCCCGGCGACGGTCGCGGCGTCGGCGACCTTCTTCAGCGATTCGCGGTCGTCGGCGCGCAGACCCACCTCGGTGAGCGTGTTGGGCAACCCGACCCTGGTGGTGAACTCGATGAAGTCACGGATGTCGCTGGTCGGGGCGCCCTCCAGGACCAGCTGCGTCACCGACCCGATGTTGACCTTCTGGCCGTGCGCCAGCCCGTGGGTCTGCGGCACCGCGGTCAGCCCGTTGTGGATGGCGTGTGCGGCGGCCAGCCCGCCGGACTCGAATCCCAGCCCGGACAGCAGGGTGTTCGCCTCGATGACCTTCTCCACGGCCGGCGTCACCTGATGGTCCTTGACCGCGTCGATCGCCGGCAGGGCGTTCTCCCACAGCACTTCCCAGCTGAGCTTGGCCAGCGCGGTCCCGGTCACGGTCGGCAGTCCGCCTGCCATCGTCTTGGAGTTCGAGCGGGAGGTCGCCCTGGCTTCCAGCCAGGTCGCCAGGGCGTCACCGACGCCGGCGATCAGCAGGGCGACCGGGGCGTTGGCCACGATCTGCGAGTCGACCAGCACGAGATCGGGGTTCCTCGGGAAGAACCGGTACTCCTCGAACTCCCCGGTCTCGGTGTAGATCACCGACAGCGCGCTGCACGGCGCGTCGGTGGACGCCACCGTCGGGCAGTTCGCCCACCGGATGCCGGCCAGGAAGCCGGCGGCCTTGACGGCGTCGATGGTGCTGCCACCGCCGACCGCGATGGCGATGTCGGCCTTCGTCTTCTTGATCACCTCGACGAGCCGGTCGACCTCCTTGGCGCTGGGGATCCCGTTGAACTTCTCCCGGTGCAGCGGCAGATCGGCGTCTTTCAGTGATGTCTCGACATCGTGACCGACGAAGCCCCACACCAGGTCGTCGGCGACCAGCAGCGGGGTCGACCCGAGCTGCTTGACGAACTCGCCGAGCTGATGGATGGCTCCCTTGCCCTGGACGTAGCGTCCTGGGCTGATCACGGTGCGGACGGTCGGTGCCATGGTTTCTCCTGTCGTGGGGACGTGGTGGCGGCTCTGTTCCCACGCTAGATCAGGGCCATGCAGCGGGCCGGGCCATTCTCAATCTGAGAATGGCGGCCGAAAACGCGCGCGCCTAAACGGATTTAGCGCGCTCGGCGCGAATGCCGTATCGCTTGATCTTGCGGTACATCGTCGCCCGGGAAAACCCGAGATCTTCGCCCGCCTCGGTGACCGCGCCACCGCTGCGCTCCAGGGCCGCAACAATGGCGTCCCGCTCGATGACCTCGAAGCGGGAGAGCCGGAAGCGTGCGCCGCTGGGCACCGGGATGCGCGGCCGCTGGGCGATGGCCTGCAAGTACCCGTCGAGTTCGTACACCGAGCGGGCCACCGAGCCGCCGGCCAGCTGCGCCTCGATGTTCATCGCGGTCTGCACGGCCAGTGCCAGCAGNAGGTCGTTGCGCCGGTCCGACCAGGTGGTCAGGCTGAGCGCGCCCATCACCTCGCCGGTCACCGGGTCGTGGATCGGCGCGCCCGCGCACGTGTACCCGGCGAGCCTGGCGTTGTAGTGCTCGTCGCCGGCGACAAGCCCGGGACGGTTCGCGGCCAGCGCCAGGCCGAACCCGTTGGTGCCGACGGCCGGCTCGGAGTAGTTCGACCCGGGGGCGAGGGCCACCCTGTCCAGGGACTTGACGATCCGGGTGTCGTTGCAGCTGCGCGATACCACCAGCCCGGTGTCGTCGGACAGGATGATGCTGATCGGCTCGTCCGCCACGGTCGACTGCAGTGCGGTGAGCACCGGACCGGCGGACCGGGTCAACCGGGAATCGACGTCGTAGTCGCTGGTGAACGGCACGTCGAGGTCCTCGATCGGCAGACCCCAATGCTGGCAGCGAGCCCAGGATGCTCTGATCACACTGCGGACGGTGCCGCCAGCGCTTCGCCCGGGCAGCCCGTAGCGCTCTCGGTCCAGGAGGACGAGAGGCTCTTCAGAGGGCACCCTTGCCTCCTTGCCGGCCAACCCATCGCAGGCTACACCGGCTGACGCGGGGCGCCGGGCGGACCGTTTGTCTTAGATTGAGACAACCCTTGGATCGTCGGCGGGACGTGCGTTCAATGAGCAACACCGAACAGGCGGACCGCATCGCACAGGCGCGCGAGAGGGAGATCATCATGTACTCGAAGGACGGGGAGAATTACTTCATCGTCGATGCGCACCTGCACATGTGGGACGCGTCGGACGAGAATCAGAAGAATGTGCACGGCGCGCAATTCATCGAGTGTTTCTACGACTACCACAAGAACCTCTCGCCCGAGGAATACGTCTGGACGCTGGAGAAATACAAGAAGTATTCCGAAGAACAATTCATGACGGACATCTTCGACAACGGGTACGCCGACCATGCGATCTTCAACCCAGCGGCGCTGAACGACTTCTACGTCAACGGCTTCAGCCGCCCGCTGGCCTGGGACATGGCACAGCGCAATCCCGACCGGCTGACCTACAACCACAACTTCGATCCGCGCAACGGCGAGGTCGGGCTGCGGCAGCTGGAGGAGGACGCGGCCAAGTACCACCTCAAGGGGGTGAAGCTGTACACCGCGGAGTGGCACGGGGACAGCCGCGGCTACAAGCTGAGTGACCCGTGGGCCTACAGCTACCTGGAGAAGTGCCAGGAACTGGGCATCAAGAACATCCACGTGCACAAGGGCCCGACCATCAAGCCGCTGGACCGCGACGCCTTCGATGTCAGCGACATCGACCACTGCGCAACGGATTTCCCGGATCTGAACTTCATCGTGGAACACGTCGGGCTGCCCAGGCTGGAGGACTTCTGCTGGATCGCGACCCAGGAATCGAACGTGTACGGCGGGCTCGCGGTGGCGATCCCGTTCATCCACACCCGGCCGCGCTACTGGGCGCAGATCATCGGCGAGTTGCTGTACTGGATCGGCGAGGACCGGATCCTGTTCAGCTCCGATTACGCGCTGTGGCAGCCGAAGTGGCTGATCGAGAAGTTCGTCGACTTTCAGATCCCGGAGGACATGCAGGGCGAGTACAAGCCCATCACCACCGACCAGAAGAAGAAGATCCTCGGCCTGAACGCGGTCAGCCTGTACCCGCACATCAAGGTGCCGGAGGGGCTGCAACTGCGGGAGCCGGCCATGGCGTCGTCGTCCTCACCGGGACCGATCGGTTCGGAATGAACGACACTGCTCCGCAGGAGCAACGGAATGCGAGTATTGCCGTCAGCGATCTCCGGGCGACCACCCCGTCCGAGGAGCGCGCGGACCAGGTCGCCGCGGCCCTCGGCACGGTGATCGACCCGGAGCTGGACGAACCGATCACCGACCTCGGGTTCGTCACCGAACAACGGGTCGACGGGCGCCGGGTGGCGGTGCGGCTCCGGTTGCCCACCGCGTTCTGCTCACCGAGCTTCGCCTACCTGATGGTGTCCGACGCGCAGGACGCGTTGTCCGCAATCGACTGGGTCCAGGACGTGACGGTGACGCTGGNGGACCACCACGACGCCGACCGCATCAACCGCGGNGTCGCCGCCGGTCTCGGCTTCGCCGGNACCTATCCGNNGGAGGCGGCCGGCGAACTGGATGCGCTGCGCCGGACCTTCCGGGTGAAGGCACACACCGCGTTCATCGAGCGGATCTGCACGATCATGGTGCGCGAGCACCATTGGACCGTCGGGGATCTCGGCTCGCTGCGGATCGCCGACCTGCCCGCCGGCCGGCCGTCCGACGGCCTGCGCCGCCGCCGGGCCGACCTGGGGTTGCCCAGCGATCCTGACGATCTCGTCATGGTCGACGAGTTCGGGGCGGCCTGGACGCCTGAGGCGATCCCGCTGAAACTGCGCTTCGCCAAGGCGGTCCGGATCTCGATCGACGGCAACGCGCACTTCTGCCGCGGGCTGCTGCGGACCCGGTATTCGGCCGCCGCAGCCGATCAACGCCCTCGCGGGCACGAGAGTCTGGGTACCGACCGGGGTGTCCCTGCCGTCGCCCGGCACCCGGTCATCCGGCAGGACAGGGTGGCCGCTGCCACCCGCACAGTTATCCGTTGACCGTCGAACACAACTCCGATACACCTCGAATCCAATACTGGGGAGAGCGCGATGAGAGCGGTGCAGGTCGTCGAGTACCACAAGAACCTGGAGATGAAGGACATCCCGGAGCCGGAGTTGAGCGGCCCGCTTGACGTCATCGTCCGGATCGGCGGCGCCGGGGTGTGCCGGACCGACCTGCACATCCTGGAAGGCCAATGGGCCGAGAAATCCGGGGTGGCATTGCCCTACACGATCGGCCACGAGAACGCCGGCTGGGTGCACGCCGTCGGCGACGCGGTGACCAGCGTGGCGCCCGGTGACAAGGTGATCCTGCACCCGCTGGCCACCTGCGGGCAGTGCGCCGCCTGCCGGGCCGGTGACGACGTGCACTGCACCAACAGCGCTTTCCCCGGCATCGACACCAACGGAGGGTATGCCGAATACCTGAGGACCTCCTACCGCAGCGTCGTCAAATTGGACGACTCGCTGGAACCCGCCGACGTCGCCGCGCTCGCGGACGCCGGGCTCACCGCCTACCACGCGGTGGCGAAAGCGGCACGGGAGCTGCGTCCCGGTGAGGTCGCGGTGATGATCGGCTCCGGCGGTCTCGGGCACATCGGGATCCAGGTGTTCAAGGCGATCAGCGGAGCCACCCTGGTGGTGACCGATCGCAACCCCGATGCGCTGGCCATGGCCGGTGAGCTGGGCGCGGACCACACCCTTCTCTCGGACGCCGACGGGTCGCACGTCGATGCGCTGCTCGACCTCACCGGTGGGCACGGGGCGGAGGCGGTGATCGATTTCGTCGGTGAGGGCGGCGCGACCGACGAGGGTGTGCGGATGCTGCGGCGGGCCGGGAACTACTACGTCGTCGGCTACGGCGAGAACATCAACGTCCCGACCATCGACATCATCTCCACCGAGATCAACTTCATCGGAAACCTGGTCGGCTCGTACACCGACCTGTCCGAGCTGATGGTGCTCGCCGCTCAGGGCAAAGTCGCCCTGCACACCACGAAATACCCGCTCGACGATTTCCAGCAGGCGATCGACGATCTGGACAACGGCCGGGTGCGGGGGCGCGCCATTCTCATCCCGTGACGGCACCTCGGTGACGACGATCCGCAGGCGCCCCGCCGAGTAGGGTGGCCGCGGTGAGCACCACCGCCGATCACCCACCCGCGGACGTGACGCTGGCTCAGCGGCTGGCGTCCGGCCCGGTCGTGCTGGACGGTGGACTGGCGACCCTGCTGGACGCACACGGGCACGACCTGACGTCCGCGCTGTGGTCCGCCAGGCTGCTGCTGGATGACCCCGGCGCGATCACCGCGGCGCACCGGGAGTACTTCGAGGCCGGTGCTCAGGTCGCCATCACCTCGTCGTACCAGGCGTCATTCGACGGGTTCGCTGCGCTCGGGCTGGACCGGGCGGCAACGGCGGACGCGCTCCGCCGGTCGGTGGCGTTGGCCCGGACCGCCGCTGCACAGGCAACCGGCCAGGCAACCGGCCCCGCGGACGGAGTCGGCGGGCGGTGGATTGCGGCCTCGGTGGGACCGTACGGCGCGGCGCTGGCCGACGGCTCGGAATACCGCGGCGACTACGGGCTGTCCGTGGCCGAGCTGCGCGCCTGGCACCGGCCCCGGCTGCAGGTGCTGGCCGGTGCTGGCGCCGACGTGCTGGCGATCGAGACCATCCCGTGCCTGGCCGAGGTGGAGGCGCTCCTGGAGGAGGTGCGCGGCACCGGCATGTCGGCCTGGCTGTCGCTGACCTGCGCCGGCGGGCGGACCAGGGCGGGCGAGCCGGCCTCGGAGGCGTTCGCGATGGCCGCCGACGTCGACGAGATCATCGCGGTCGGCGTCAACTGCTGCGACGCCGACGAGGCGCTCGGCCTGGTCCAGCTGGCGGTGCAGCAGTCCGGGAAACCCGGTGTGGTGTACCCGAACAGCGGCGAGCGTTGGGACGCCGACCGCCGGTGCTGGTCGGGGACAAGCACTTTCGGGCCGGAGCACGCCGCCGAGTGGATCGCAGCAGGCGCTGCGCTGGTCGGCGGCTGCTGCCGGGTGGGGCCGGCCGCGATCAGCCGGCTGGCCGCCGCGACGCGGGGACGACCGGCCCCGGATCACTCGACCGCGCTGTCGACCGCTCCGCCACGACGCGCGGGCTGACGGCGGGAACACCGCGGCTGGTTGCGGCCAGCACCCACAGCGCCAGCGCGACGACCGCGGACACCTCGGTGATCACCAGGCCCCGCTCGATCAGGCCGAGCGGGATCGCGCGGAACCACGGCGTCCCGGTCCTCGGCGCCATCAGCATGGCGACGATCAGCGGGCTGAACCAGGCCAGCGACGCCGCGCCCGGCCAGAACGTTGCCCGAGCGCTCCTCCGTCCCGCCGTCCCGGCACGGCGGCGGGTCAGCAGCATGACCCCGATCGGCAGGCTGAGGAATGCCACCACGCTGGCGATCCGGTGGACCTGGCCATCCATGCTCGGCCCGATCGCCCAGTTGTGTTTCGGGAACGCCACGATCACCAGCAACCCCGCCACCCACAGCCCGCCGAACAGCAGGCCGATCGACCGCCAGGTCGCCTGCCGGGTCAGCAGCAGGGCGAAGAAGACGGCGCCTGAGGATGCAGCGGTGGCGATCACGGCAGCGTTGAACATCCAGCCCACCTCGGTGAGCGCGTACTTGCTGATGGCCTGCCGGACCGAGGAGATCCCCGCGGTCAGGGGCAGCAGGTGCAGGACGCCGATCAGGATCGCGGCGCCGCCCAGGGCGGCGAGGCCCAGCATCGCCAGCGCACGGGCGGTTGCGGCGTCCTGTGCAACGAGGGGATCCCGAGCAGTCGTCCTGTCCGGACCAGTGGTCGTCCTGCCGGGAGCGGCGCGCGACCCGGTCGACTGGACGGCCACGCGCGGCTCCTCGTGCGGTCATGACGCTCGTCGGGCATCTCCGTTCAGGGTAGCGGCGGCCCGCGTGAGGTCCCTAGCGGTCAGGACCGGATATTCGTCCAGGGTCTGCCGGGCCCAGATGGCGCCTCGCTGCGTTGCACTCGTCGCCGATACAACAGTCGCCGATACAACAGCGGTATCGGCTCCACAGCGCACACAGTCGCCTTCGCCATCCTTCCCCATCTGGAACCCGGCAACCCCCGAACAACATCCGATCCTGGCCACTGACGGTGCAGGTCACAAAATCGTGACGGTCGGCCGACAAATGGTGAAATGTCGTCGGCATCGGCGCGAGCGATGGGCACACTGAGCTGAGAGTCGAGACCGGGGGTGGGCCATGAACCGCAGCCGCGGCGTTCGGTGTTCGTTGGTGCTGGCAGTGACGGTCGTCGCGCTCGTGGTGGCCGGCTGCAGCGGGCCCGCTGGTCAGTCCTCGCTCGGAGCACTGGCCGAGTCGGCGCAGAGCGACGCGGTGGCCCCGGCACCCGGCCAGGTTCCCGGGAGTGATACCGCAACAGTTCTCGACTCCATGGCTGTTACATCGGCGACCTCGCCGCCGCCCCCACCTCCGCCGCCCGCTGCGGTCATCTCGCCGACACCCGCGGACGGCACGACCGGGGTCGATCCGCTCGCTCCCATCTCGGTCGCGGTCGGCGGCGGGACGCTCAGTTCAGTCCGAGTGAGCAACCCCGGCGGCGAAGAAGTGCCCGGCACACTCGCGCCGGACGGGCTGTCCTGGACGGCCGCCGTCGAGCTGGGGTACGGAACGACTTACACGGTCGCAGCCGACGCCCGCAACGTGGCCGGCGCCGTCAGCCAGTCGCAGACGACGTTCACCACCGTTGTCCCGGGCAACCTGACCGCGGCCAGCTCGTTCCCGAGTGACGGGATGACAGTCGGTATCGGTCAACCGATCTCGGTCTTCTTCGACGAGCCGGTCGCCGATCATGCCGCGGCCCAGCAGGCCATCACGGTGACGACGGCCCCCGCGCAGGCCGGCGGGTTCCGGTGGATCAGCGACCGGGAGGTCCGGTGGCGGCCGGCCAGCTACTGGCAGCCGGGGACCACCGTCGCGGTGGCCGTCAAGACCTACGGCAAGAACCTCGGCAACGGCACCTACGGCCAGGCGGACATGTCGTTCGGGTTCGCCGTGGGCCGGTCGATGGTGGCCGAGATCGACGACAACACGCACACCATGGTCGTGACCCAGGACGGCCAGGTGATCAACACGATCCCGGTGTCGATGGGCCGTGACCAGTACCCCACGTACAACGGTGTGCACGTGGTGGCGGAGAAGTACGAGACCAAGATCATGGACAGTCGCACCTGGGGGCTCACCGGCGCGGGCTCGTACCGCACCGAGGTCGCCTGGGCAACCCGGATATCGGACTCGGGTGAGTTCGTGCACGCCGCTCCGTGGTCGGTGGACTCACAGGGCTACGAGAACGTCTCGCATGGTTGCGTCAATGTGTCGACGGATGCGGCGAAGTGGTTCTACGACACCTTCATCCCGGGTGACCTGGTGATCATCGGGAACACCGTCGGGCCCCCATTGGAGGTCTGGGACGGGTACGGCGACTTCCAGATGGCGTTCGAGCAGTACGTCGCCTGAGCAAACGAATCTGTCCGACCGCAGATCGATCTGCTGCGACCTCCCGTCAGTCGACGTACAGCTTGTCCAGCTCGCCCATGTGCTTGCGCTCGACCACCTTGCGCCGCACCTTCATCGACGGTGTGAGGTCGCCCTCCTCCACGCTGAGGTCGCGCGGCAGGACGACGAACTTCTTCACCGTTTCCCACCGCTCCACCCGGGAGTTCAGGGTGTCGACATAGCCGCCGATCATCTCGATGACGGCCGGTTCGGTGGCCAGCTCGGTGGCGGTCTTGCCCGCAAGCCCGTTCTCCCCGCCCCATTGCACGATCAGCTCCGGATCCAGCGTGATCAGCGCGGACACGAACTTGCGGCCCTCGCCGTGCACGACGATCTGACTGGCGTACGGGCACACCGCCATGAAGATCACTTCCAGTTTCTGCGGTGCCACGTACTTTCCGCCGGAGGTCTTGATCAGGTCCTTCTTGCGGTCGGTCACCTTGAGGTAGCCGTCGACCAGTTCGCCGATGTCCCCGGTGCGCAACCAGCCGTCCTCGGTGAGCACCTCGGCCGTTGCCTGCGGGTTGTGGTGATACCCCCGCATCACGCCGCCGCCGCGCAGCAGGATCTCGCCGTCCGGGGCGATCTTGAACTCCGAACCGGGCAGCGCCGGGCCGACGGTGCCGATCCGGGTGTCGGCGGGCAGGTTGACGGCCGCCGCCGCGCTGCACTCGGTGAGGCCGTAACCCTCGAGGATGATCATCCCGCAGGCGTCGAACCATTCCGCGACGTCGCGGGACAATGCCGCCGACCCTGAGACGAAGAACCGTATCCGGCCACCGAGGCGCTCCCGGATGGTGCTCAGCACCAGTCGGTCGGCGACGGCCAACTGCGCGGCGAGCAGCCGGGGGACCGGTTTGCGTTCCTGGCGCACCCGGGAGGCCTTTGTGCCGACCCCGATCGCCCAATCGAAGATCTTCGCCTTGATCCCGCCGTGCCCTCGGGCCGTCAGGGTGACCTTGGTGTGCACCTTCTCGAAAATGCGGGGTGCGCCGCCCATGAAGGTCGGCTTTATCACGGCCAGGTTCTCCACGATCTTGGTCAGATCGCCGTCCACCGCCGTGCTGAACCCGAGCTCGAACTGCACTGCGGACAGCACCTTGCCCAGCACGTGGGACATCGGGAGCCACAGGTACTGCACGTCCTGCGGGGTCAGGATGTTCAGGGCCGCGACGGCCGAGCCCTCGTAGGTCCAGTTGGCGTGCACCAGGCGGACGCCCTTGGGCCGGCCGGTGGTGCCCGAGGTGTAGATCAGGGTGGCCAGATCCTCCGGGTTGGTTCCGGCCAGGCGCTTGTCGACCACATCGGGTTCGGCGGCGAGGCGCTCCTTGCCCCTGGCCATCAACTCGTCGAGGGTCAGCGTGGGCACTCTCGACCCTGCCGCATCCTGCGCTGCCGGGCCGTCGAACAGCACGATGGCCAGCAACGCCGGAAGGTCGGCGCCGCGGACCTTTTCGGCCTGCGCCTCGTTCTCGGCGAACACCACCACCGATTCGGAATCGCCGAGGATGAATGCGATGTCCGGAGCCGCGGTCGACGGGTAGACGCTGGTGGTCGCGCCGCCGGCGCACATCGTCGCCAGGTCCGCGAGGATCCACTCGATACGGGTGGTGGCAGCGATCGCAACCCGCTGCTGCGGCTGGACACCGAGATCGATCAAACCGGCCGCGATCCGAAACACCCGGTCCTTCGTCTGGGTCCAGGTCAACGAATGCCACTCTCCGCCGACGAGGTAGCGGTAGGCCTCGCCGTTCGGTGTCTTCGCCACCCTCTCCACGAACAAGTGGCCGAACGACTGCGCTCGTTCGGTCAGGGTGGTGGTCATGGGGCGTCCTCCTTGACAGTCCGGTAACAGGTGGTGTGCTGTGGCGCGGGCATCGCGCCGCCATCCGTGCCGCCGATGTTAAGCGAACTTCACGTGGCGCAGATCACTGCGAAGACACGGCCGAGTGTCCCGCCTCAGCCTAGGTGCAACCTCACGCACCGGCATACACGCGCGGAGAAGCACCGGTCCGACTCGTCGGAACGCGGACGGGCGCCGCGGACGGGCGTCGCGGATGGGCGGCCCCGCCGTGGCGCGACGGTGGGAGGGGAGGGCAAGGCAGGTTGCTCAGCGTGTTCAGCGCAGCCGGGTGACACGCACTGTCACCTCGTTGCCGGTGGCGTCCGGGCCCGCGTAGACGCCCTTCACGGGTGGCACGTCCAGGTAGTCGCGACCGCGGCCGACCAGGACGTGGGCCTGGCCCGGGGCGGTGAGGTTGGTCGGGTCGAACCGGTTCCAGGAGCCGTCCCACCATTCGATCCAGGAGTGCGACTCGCCGGCGACGGCCTTGCCGATCTCGGCGGTGTCGTCGGGGTGCAGGTAGCCGGAGACGTACCGGGTTGGCACCCCCATCTCCCGGAGCAGGCCGATGGCAAGATGCGAGATATCTTGGCACACACCTCTTCTCGCGAGGTACGCCTCAACTGCAGAGGTGTGCACCCCGGTCGCGCCGACCTCGTAGGTGAGTGTCTGGTGTACCCATTCGCACACCGTGCGCGCGGCGTCCGCGGGCGTCGCGGACTCTGCCTTCATCTCGGCCGAGATGCCGCTCAGCTCGTCGTCGAGAGCGGTCAGCGGGGTCGGGGTGAGGAACTCCTCGAAGCGGTCGTAGCAGTCGGACCCGGCCAGCTCGGCCCAGCTCATCGGCTCGGCGGTGGGTGCCCAGCTGTTGCCGTTGGCGAGGCCACCGGCCGCCACCGTCGGGAACGTCTCGACCGTGGTGGTCGCGGTGACCGCGAGATGCCGGTGCGGCCGGTGGATGTCGAAGGCGGACACCCGGGTGCCGAAGTAATCCAGATAGGGCAGCACCCCCTCGAACGGGTCGATCTCCAGCCGCGCTGACAGCACCGCCTGACCGGGCTCGTCGGCGGGTTGCATGCGGACCTCGTTGTAGGACGTGGTGACGGTGTCCGGATAGGTCAGCACGGTGCGGTGCACGATGAGCAGCCGCCAGATCTCCGGGATCGGGGTGATGGTCATGCCGCGCCGCCGTCCGCGCCGATGTTCGCCCAGGTGACGGCGTCCTCGCGGCGGAAGAACGACTTGGTGACGGCGTTGTGTGCGCTGTTCACGGTGCGCTGCAGGCTGGACAGCAGCGATGCGCGGTCCGCGACCAGTTCGGTGCCGGTCCGGTAATCCAGGCTGGTCCTGGTGCGGCCGACGATCCGGCGGGCCGATGACGGGTCCCGGCGCGGGTCGCGATACTGCGATGCCCCGACCGCCTCGAGTTCGGCCAAGCACGTTTCCGCGGCGGTGAGCGCGCGCAGCACGGACCGTGGGAACTGCCGGTCCATCAGCACGAATTCGGTGGCGGTGCGTTGCCCGATCGAGCCGCCGTAGGAGCGGACGTAGGGTTCCCAGCCGCCGCAGGCACTGACCAGCGCCCGCCAGGGCGGGACCGACCCGGTCTCCGATTCGGCGGCCGCCAGCAGCCGGATCGTCATGTCCGCGCGCTCCAGCGACCGGCCGACGATGAGGAAGTGCCAGCCTTCGTCGTGGCTCATCACCTCGGACACCAGGCCGTTGGCGATGGCGCACCGTTCACCCACCCAGCGCAGGAAGACGTGCGGGCCCGCACCGTTGGCTGCCCTGGTACGAAGACCGTGCCAGGTGACGTTCAGGCATTCCCAGACGTCCAGCGGGATCGCGTCGCGCACGCCCCTGGCGTTCTCCCGGGCCGCGGTCAGCGCGCCGGCCACCGACGAGGCCTTCTCCCCGTCGAAGACCAGGGTGCGGACCAGCTGTCCGGAATCGGCCTGGTGCCCGACGCCGACGGTCTCGTCGTCGGACAGACCCATCGAGTCCAGCAGCGACCGGATCACCAGGTGGTCCGCCTGCCAGGAACCGGCGGGCAGCAGGTGCAGGTAGGTGTCCAGGATGCGCGCCGTGCAGTCCGCCCGTTCCACATGCCGGCCCAGCCAGTACAGGGACTCGGCGATCCGGCTCAGCATGCGAAGACCTCCCCGCTGGTGATCGTCCGCCCCCGGGCTTGCCGCGGGTGCAGCCCCTGGTGCCGGGCTCGCTGTCGCTGACCCTGCTGTTGCCGGCTCTGCTGTTGCTGGCCCTGTTGGGACCGGAAGCCGAAGGTGTCCTCCGGCCCGAGCAGCGGCGGATCGAGCGAAACGCTCGAGGACTGCGAGCTCGGGGATTGGGAGAGGTGAGAGGTCTGGGACTGGGTCACCCAGGTCGACTGCGACGGCAGCGAGGCCTCGGTGGACAACGCGGACATCACCTGCGTGGCATCGGCGGTCTGCTCTTGCTGATACACCTCCGGTTGGGGTCCGGCCAACACCCAGGTGTCCTTGGATCCGCCGCCCTGCGAGGAGTTCACCACCAGTTCGCCCTCGGGCAGCGCGACCCGGGTCAGCCCGCCCGGCAGCACCCAGACCGAATTGCCGTTGTTCACCGCGAACGGCCGGAGGTCGACGTGCCGGGGTCGCATCTTGTCCCCGATCAGCGTCGGTACCGTGGACAGCGCGATCTCCCGTTGCGCGATCCAGCCCCGCGGGTTCTCCAGGATCGTCTCGCGCGCCCTGGCCAGCGTCGCCGGTTCCGCCTGGGAGCCGATCACGATGCCCTTGCCGCCCGACCCGTCGACCGGCTTGAGCACCAATTCCGTCAGGTGTTCCAGGGCGTAGTCCCGGTGATCGGGCACCTCCATCCGGTAGGTGTCGACGTTCAGCAGGATCGGTTCCTCGTTCAGGTAGTACCGGATGATGTCCGGGACGTAGGTGTAGACGAGCTTGTCGTCGGCGATGCCGTTGCCGACGGCGTTGGCGATGGTCAGGTTGCCGGCCCTGGCGGCGTTGACCAGGCCGGGGCTGCCCAGCAACGAATCGGCGCGGAACTGCACCGGATCGAGGAACTCGTCGTCGACCCGCCGGTAGATGACGTGCACCGGCATCTCACTGGCCGTGGTGCGCAGGAACACCCGGTTGTTCCGGCAGATCAGATCCCGGCCCTCGACCAGTTCGACGCCCATCTCCCTGGCCAGCAGGGTGTGCTCGAAATAGGCCGAGTTGTACACGCCGGGGGTCAGCACGACCACGTTCGGATCGGTGACGTTCCACGGTGCGACGGCGCGCAACGCCGCCAGCAGCCGCCCCGGGTACTCCGACACGGGTCGGACCTGCTGATCGCCGCCGGCCTCGGAGAGCACCTGGGTCACCGCCTGCCGGTTCTCCAGCACGTACGAGACACCGGACGGGATCCGGACGTTGTCCTCCAGCACCCGGAACTCGCCGTTCTCGTCACGGATCAGGTCGACACCCGAGATGACGATCCTGGCGCCGTCCTGGGCGTTCATCCCGACGACCTGGCGGTGGAAATGCGGCGAGGTGGTGACCAGCCGCCGCGGCACCACCCCGTCGGCGAAGATCCGGCCCTGTCCGTAGGCGTCGGCGAGGAACGCTTCCAGCGCTCGAACCCGTTGCGGGACGCCCTGTTCGACGGCCCGCCATTCCTGGGCGGTGACGATGCGCGGGATCAGGTCGAGCGGGAACGGCCGCTCGACACCGCCGAGCGCAAAAGTGATGCCCTGATCCAGGAACGTCCGGCCCATGATGGCGGCGCGCGCCTTGAGATCGGCGGCGTCCAGCGTCTGCAACGCGGCGAAGACCGACTCGTAGGCGGGCCGGATCTGACCGGGTGCGGAGAACATTTCGTCCCACGCCCGGCCGAAGGGGTACTCCTCGAACAAGTCGGCCATGGGTGCGACCGTAGGACCGCCATGTTGCGAGGGCATGAACACGATTGTCGCCGACGGTGCGAATGGTGTCCTGAAGTGGGTGGCCGACCCGCCGATCGGGAACAATCTCCTCGGGCAAGGATCGGTCTTGGCCGACCCGGGCACCGGACCGCGACGACAGGGAGACAGCTGACATGAGTAGCTCGGGCGGTACAAGGGCGATCGTCGCGGCGTTGCTGGCCAATCTGGGCATCGCGATCACCAAGTTCATCGCCTACCTGCTGTCCGGCTCGTCGTCGATGCTGGCCGAATCCGTGCACTCGCTGGCGGATTCCGGCAACCAGGTGCTGTTGTTGATCGGCGGCAAGCGGGCCAACCGGGCCGCGACCGAAGAGCACCCGTTCGGCTACGGGCGTGAGCGGTACATCTATGCCTTCCTGGTGTCGATCATCCTGTTCAGCGTCGGCGGTGTGTTCTCCCTCTACGAGGGCGTGCACAAGATCGAGCACCCGGAGCCGATCAACGTGCCGTGGGTGCCGCTGGGGGTCCTGTTGATCGCGATCGTGCTGGAGTCGTTCTCCCTGCGCACCGCGCTGGGTGAGTCCGCGGGCGAGCGGAAGGGGATCAGCATCCTGGAGTTCGTCCGGCGGGCGAAGGCACCCGAGCTTCCCGTGGTGGTGCTGGAGGACATCGCCGCACTGGTCGGTCTCGTGCTGGCACTGCTGGGCGTGTCGGCAGCGGTGATCACCGGCAACGGCGTCTACGACGGCATCGGCACGGTCTTCATCGGGCTGCTGCTGATCGTGGTGGCGATCGTGCTGGGCATCGAGGTGAAGAGCCTGCTGGTGGGGGAGGGCGCGTCGCCGGCCGACACCGAGGCGATCAAGGCCGCCGCTACCGAGGGCGCGGACATCGACCAGATCATTCACATGAAAACGCTCTATCTGGGTCCGGACGAACTGCTGGTGGGGATGAAGGTCGCGGTGACCGCCACCACCTCGGCGCACCAAGTCTCCGCGGCGATCAACGCGGTGGAGCAGCGGGTGCGCGCCGCGGTGCCGATCGCACGAGTGATCTACATCGAACCGGACATCTTCGATCCCGACTATCGGGTCGAGGCCGAGTCTTCCGCCGGCCCGGCGGCCGCGTCACCAGCCCAACCTGCCGGCCGTCCGGACGCCGCCGCGGCGAGGCAGGGCGGCCACGACGCGGTGGCTCCCGGGACCGGCGACCGGCACTGATTTTCGGCGATCGCGACGCCCGGCGGTCGGCCTCCGGATGGTTGCCCCGGGCGCCGGCCAGAGGTGGCCCGGTGGTGATCCGGGATCCGGCGATCACCAATCTGACCGCGGTGTTGATCGGCTCTGACCTGGGCGTTTGATCGGCTCTGACCGCGGTGTTGATCGGCTCTGACCTGGGCGTTTGATCTGCTTTGACCTGTATGTTGATCTTCTCTGACCTGGGCGTTGATCGGCCGAGATCGTCGGTGGTGATCACCACTGGATCACTGCGGACACGGGGCGTCGACTCTCGTGATCA
>JGI20181J14860_1000085_pt1 | contig 16126 bp, 9 predicted proteins | sample NGESurdeep072012_5_FD_14860 | JGI IMG/M metagenome (IMG submission 14860) | reverse complement strand
GGCCGGCACGGCAACAAGGGCGTCATCGGCAAGATCCTGCCGGTCGAGGACATGCCCTTCCTGCCCGACGGCACCCCGGTCGACATCGTGCTGAACCCGCACGGTGTGCCCCGCCGGATGAACATCGGCCAGATCCTGGAGACCCACCTCGGGTGGGTCGCCGCGCAGGGCTGGAACGTGGAGGGTCTGCCCGAGTGGGCGGCCAGCCTGGACGAGTCCAACCGGTCGGCCGATCCGTTCACCAAGACCGCGACGCCGGTGTTCTCCGGTGCCTCGGAGGCGGAGATCATGGGCCTGCTCGGTTCGACGACCCCGACCAGGGACGGCGACCGGCTGGTTCAGACAGATGGCAAGGCGACCCTGTTCGACGGCCGTACCGGGGAGCCGTTCCCGTACCCGGTCGCGGTCGGCTACATGTACATCATCAAGCTGTTGCACCTGGTGGACGACAAGATCCACGCCCGGTCGACCGGTCCGTACTCGATGATCACCCAGCAGCCGCTGGGTGGTAAGGCGCAGTTCGGTGGCCAGCGGTTCGGCGAGATGGAGTGCTGGGCGATGCAGGCCTACGGGGCTGCGTACACCCTGCAGGAACTGCTGACCATCAAGTCGGACGACATCGTGGGCCGGGTCAAGGTCTACGAGGCCATCGTCAAGGGCGAGAACATCCCCGAGCCGGGAATCCCGGAGTCGTTCAAGGTGTTGCTCAAGGAGCTCCAGGCGCTCTGCCTGAACGTCGAGGTGCTCTCCAGCGATGGTGTGGCCATCGAGATGCGTGATTCGGATGATGACGATCTCGAGCGCGCCGCGGCCAACCTCGGGATCAACCTGTCCCGCAATGAGTCGGCCTCGGTCGACGACTTGGTCAATTAGCGTGAATTAGAGCTGTGAATTGATCCTTTGAATTAGGAAGCCACCTGACGAGTAGCAGTGCACGGTGCGGGACCCACCTCCCGCGGGCCTCGCACCGGCGCTGCTCTCGCCAGGGTTCGCCCCTTCCACCCCCCGGAATCCCCGAGCCGGCCTTGACCGGCCGTCCAGGGAGACCATCGTTTTTCGACAGACAGGGACGTGCAACCAGTGCTCGACGTCAACTTCTTCGACGAGTTGCGTATCGGTCTTGCCACCGCGGACGACATCCGTGCGTGGTCACACGGCGAGGTCAAGAAGCCCGAAACCATCAACTACCGCACCCTCAAGCCGGAGAAGGACGGGCTCTTCTGCGAGAAGATCTTCGGGCCGACCCGGGACTGGGAGTGCGCCTGCGGCAAGTACAAGCGGGTCCGGTTCAAGGGAATCATCTGCGAGCGCTGCGGCGTCGAGGTCACCCGCGCCAAGGTGCGCCGTGAGCGGATGGGGCACATCGAGCTGGCCGCGCCGGTCACCCATATCTGGTACTTCAAGGGCGTTCCGTCGCGCCTGGGCTACCTGCTCGACCTGGCCCCGAAGGATCTCGAGAAGATCATCTACTTCGCGGCCTACCTGATCACCTCCGTCGATGACGAGGCTCGTCACAATGACCTGCCGACCATCGAGGCGGAGATCTCGGTCGAGCGCAAGAACCTGGAGAACACCCGCGACTCCGACATCGACACGCGTGCCAAGAAGCTCGAGGCAGACCTGGCCGAGCTGGAGGCCGAGGGTGCCAAGTCCGATGTGCGCCGCAAGGTGCGCGAGGGCGGCGAGCGCGAGCAGCGGCAGATCCGCGACCGCGCGCAGCGTGCGATCGACCGGCTGGACGAGGTGCTCGACACCTTCCGCAAGCTCAAGGTCCGCGACCTGATCATCGACGAGGTGCTCTACCGCGAGCTGGAGGACCGCTTCGGCGACTACTTCCACGGCGGCATGGGCGCCGAGGCGCTCAAGCAGATCATCTCGGACTTCGACATCGACCGTGAGACCGAGATCCTGCGCGACACCATCAAGAACGGCAAGGGCCAGCGCAAGATCCGCGCCATCAAGCGGCTCAAGGTCGTCGCCGCGTTCCAGCAGACGACGAACTCGCCGCTGGGCATGGTGCTGGACTGCGTCCCGGTGATCCCGCCGGAGCTGCGGCCGATGGTGCAGCTGGACGGCGGCCGCTTCGCGACCTCCGACCTGAACGACCTGTACCGCCGGGTGATCAACCGGAACAACCGGCTGAAGCGACTGATCGACCTCGGCGCGCCCGAGATCATCGTCAACAACGAGAAGCGGATGCTGCAGGAGGCCGTCGACGCGCTGTTCGACAACGGCCGCCGTGGCCGTCCGGTCACCGGACCTGGCAACCGCCCGCTCAAGTCGCTGTCCGATCTGCTCAAGGGCAAGCAGGGCCGGTTCCGGCAGAACCTGCTCGGCAAGCGCGTGGACTACTCGGGCCGTTCGGTCATCGTGGTCGGCCCGCAGCTCAAGCTGCACCAGTGCGGCCTGCCCAAGCTGATGGCGCTCGAGCTGTTCAAGCCGTTCGTGATGAAGCGCCTGGTCGATCTCAACCACGCGCAGAACATCAAGTCCGCCAAGCGGATGGTCGAGCGGCAGCGCTCGCAGGTGTGGGACGTCCTCGAAGAGGTCATCTCCGCGCACCCGGTGCTGCTCAACCGCGCGCCGACGCTGCACCGTCTGGGCATCCAGGCCTTCGAGCCGCAGCTGGTGGAAGGCAAGGCCATCCAGCTGCACCCGCTGGTCTGCGCCGCGTTCAACGCCGACTTCGACGGTGACCAGATGGCCGTGCACGTGCCGCTGTCCGCCGAGGCCCAGGCCGAGGCGCGGGTGCTGATGCTCTCCAGCAACAACATCCTGTCGCCTGGTTCCGGCCGGCCGCTGGCCATGCCGTCGCTCGACCTCGTCACCGGCCTGTACTACCTGTGCGGGCTGGATCCTGACGGCAAGGGCGCCGGGTCGGTGTTCTCCTCGGCCGCCGAGGCGATCATGGCGCTGGATGCCGGTCTCATCTCGGTCCGCTCGCCCATCCGGGTCCGGCTGGCCGGTTCGGTCGTGCCGGGACCGGAGGAAGTGCTGCCGGAGGACCACGAGCCGGGCACCCCCTGGATCGCGCAGACGACCCTCGGCCGGGTGCTGTTCAACGAGCTGCTGCCCACCGGGTACCCGTTCGTGAACTCCGAGCTGCCCAAGAAGCGGCAGGCGCTGATCGTCAACGATCTGGCCGAGCACTACCCGATGTCGCTGGTCGCCACCACGCTGGACAAGCTGAAGGAGGCCGGCTTCCACTGGGCCACCCGCTCGGGCATGACGGTCGCCATCGGCGACGTGATCATCCCGCCGGAGAAGGACGAGATCCTGGCGCGACACGAGATCGAGGCCGATCGGGTCGAGAAGGCGTACCAGCGCGGCAACCTGTCGCACGAGGAGCGCAACGACGACCTGGTGAAGATCTGGGAGGCCGCGACCCGGGAGATCGAGGACGCGCTGCCGCGGGCGTACCCGAAGGGCAACCCGGTCTCGACGCTGGTGAACGCCGGTGCTGCCGGTAACTGGATCCAGATCCGGTCGCTGGCCGGGATGAAGGGTGTGGTGGCCAACTCGAAGGGCCAGCAGATCCCGCGGCCGATCCGTTCCTCGTTCCGCGAGGGCCTGTCGGTGCTGGAGTACTTCATCAACACCCACTCGGCCCGCAAGGGTCTGGCCGACACCGCGCTGCGTACGGCGGAGTCGGGTTACCTGACCCGTCGTCTGGTGGACGTGTCGCAGGATGTCATCGTCCGCGAGTCGGACTGTGGCACCGAGCGCGGCGTCGACCTGCCGATGGCCGACCGTTATGCGGACGGCAGCCTGCACGTCAACGAGTACATCGAGACCTCGGTGCAGGGCCGTGTTCTCGCGGTCGACCTGGTCACCCCCGATGGCACGGTGATCGTTCCGCGCGGCACCGACATGCGGGACCAGCACGTTCGCGACGCGATCGAGGCCGGGCTGACTCACGCGAAGGTGCGCTCGGTGCTGACCTGCGAGGCGGCCATCGGTACCTGCGCGGTGTGCTACGGCAGGTCGCTGGCGACCGGGAACCTGGTCGACGTCGGCGAGGCGGTCGGTATCGTCGCCGCGCAGTCCATCGGCGAGCCCGGTACCCAGCTGACGATGCGGACCTTCCACACCGGTGCTGCTTCCGGGTCGAGTGACATCACCCAGGGCCTGCCCCGTGTGCAGGAGTTGTTCGAGGCCCGTATCCCCAAGGGCAAGGCGCCGATCGCCGACGCCGTCGGCCGGATCCGGATCGAGGACGCTGACAAGTTCATCCGCATCGTCATCGTCCCCGACGACGGCTCCGAGGAGCTGGTGTACGACAAGCTGCCCAAGACGCAGCGGCTCGCCACCATCACCGTCGACGGCTCCGAGCGGCTGCTGGTGGACGGCGACACCGTGCAGGTCGGCCAGCAGTTGCTGGAAGGCAACCCGGATCCGCACGAGGTGCTCCGTGTGATGGGCCCCCGTCAGGTGCAGCTGCACCTGGTCCGCGAGGTGCAGAACGTGTACCGCTCGCAGGGTGTGTCCATCCACGACAAGCACATCGAGGTGATCATCCGGCAGATGCTCCGCCGGGTGACCATCATCGATTCGGGCTCCACGGAGTTCCTGCCGGGCGCGGTGATCGAGCGCAAGGAGTTCGAGGCGTCCAACCGCCGGGTGCTCGCCGAGGGTGGGGAGCCGGCCGCCGGCCGCCCCGCGCTGATGGGCATCACCAAGGCATCGCTGGCCACCGAGTCGTGGCTCTCGGCCGCCTCCTTCCAGGAGACCACCCGGGTGCTCACCGACGCGGCGATCAACGCCAAGAGCGATCGCCTGGTCGGGCTGAAGGAGAACGTGATCATCGGCAAGCTGATCCCGGCCGGCACCGGGATCGCGCGATACCGGGACATCACGGTGCAGCCCACCGAAGAGGCACGGGCCGCGGCCTACGCCCTGCCGACGTTCGACGACACCTACTACGGCGCGGACACCTTCGGGGTCTCCGCCGGGGCCGCGGTGCCGCTGGACGATTACGACATGGGCCGCGACTACCGCTGAGGCGTGACGGCGCTGAGGTTGACGGCGCTGAGGCGTGACGGCGCTGAGGCGTGATGGCGCTGAGCTAGTGATGGCGCTGAGCCAGCGCCGCTGGTTTCGTGCAGTGGTTTCGAACGGGCCGGTCTCCCCTGTGGGACTGGCCCGTTCGGCGTTCTCGGCTACGGCGCTTGTCAGGGCGGTGGCGGTGGCGGTGGCGGTGGCGCGGCGTGGCGTGGGCTGTGGGCGCCCGCTTTGTGTGCGAGACAGCGTCGCGAGGCTGCCCGAGGAACTCCCCAATCCGGCGTTGCTGCGGATGATGTGGCCGCGTAGGGCAGCCGAATCATCCGCATTGATCGTGGTCAGGCGGGTTCAAGGGCGGCAGGATGTCGTTGCGGATGATCTGGCTGTGCAGAGCAGCCAGATCATCCGCACTAGTCCTCGTGCGACTGTGGATCATCCGCACTAGTCCTCGTGCGACTGGATCATCCGTGCTAGTCCTCGTGCGACTGGATCACGCGCAGGCGGCGAGTTCAGTGGGATGGTGGAACGGAGCAGTTGGCGCCGCACGGTTGTGGGCGGCCGGTCCAACCGCCCAGCCTCAGCACCGCGCCTACCTGCGCGGCCACGCCGCATGGGTCACCGGCCACGTCACGCCAGCCGTACCGGAGCGTGGTCTCGCCGGCCAGGGCCGCAATGTTGTCGCGCCGCATATCCCGAAAGGCACGGTCCATCGGGTGGGCTGCCCGGCCATCCAGCTCGACGATGACACGCCAAGGGCGGTAGCGAACGTCGCGGTACCACCGGCCCCCACCGGGTCGCGGTTCACCCTGATTCCGAGCGCGGCGGGCAGCCCGTGGCCGTGCTCCACGTCGCGCCGGTACCTGCGCTCCAGCGGCGAAGTCACTCCGTCCTCGACATCCGACAGCACGTCGAGCAGCAGGGCGCGCCATCGATGTCGCGGCCGCCGCTGCAGGCTGAACCGCAATCGGTCCGCGGTGGTAAGGCGCCGCTGCGTCGCCCGGAGCACGAGATCGACGGCCTCCGACGCCGACGCGGTGTCGCCAACGTCGACTACAGCTTTTTCGAACCGCATTCGTGGCGGTTGCGCCGAAGGATGGAGGATCGACCTGACGTCAGCATCATCCAGCCCGCGACGGCGGTGCACCCGGAGTCCAGGTTGCGGCAGGACCCGTCGTGATTCCGGAACCACAACGTCGAGGATGGGCGGCGGCTCGTCGAACACCCTGCACAACCACAGCGCGGTCCCATGGCTCGCCGCAGCGCCATGACCTGCATAGAGAACCGTCGACCAGACCCTTCCCAGCGTGTCGATCGGCCCGGTGAAGGTCGCGTAGACGCCTGGCAACATGCGCTGCCAGCGTCCGGAGTTGATGTCGACCTTGGCTTGGGCCGGTGTCAGGCCGATCTCCAGCAGTTGGCTGCGGCTGATGATGCCGCATTGAGCCTCTGCGACTGCGGCCCAGGGTGCATGCCAGAGGGCGCGGCGGGACGGCATGGGGACTCTTGACCGATCGTGGCCATGCGGTGGGGCCGATGTGGACAACTCCGCCGCGGCGCACAGACTGCGGATGATGCGGTTGCCCTACCCGACCGGATGTTCCGCAGCGTTGGGGAGTCTCGTCCAGGCACCACCGGCCGACCAGCACACCACCGGCCGACCAGCACACCACCGGCCGACCAGCACACCACCGGCCGACCAGCACACCACCGGCCGACCAGCACACCGCCGGTCGAGCACGGCGCCCGGTTACTGACGCAACGCCGCCCGCGCAAAGGCCGCAGCGCCCGGAGCCGGGGACGGCATTTGATCAGGCTCAGCCGAAGCGTCTCACCGGGCGTCGCCTGGACGAGCGGAGTGTGCTGGGACGGGTCCGCATCGGCGTCAGCGAAATGCACCCGGAACGCCGCGTCAGCTCAGCCGGCGACGTCGGTGAGCAGGCGGTTCAGGTCGCGCAGTGCGCCGGACTCGGCCAGTGCGGTCGCATCGACGGACCGGCCGGTGTCCACTCGAAAGGCGTGGCGTTCGCCAGGAATGAGCGTGACGAGTGCTTCGTCGACGACGGCGTCGGGATCCAGCCGATCGGGGAGCAGTGCCACGTGCTTGGCCAGACTCTGCGCCGCCACCGTGATGTCCACGCCGCCGGGCCGAGGGTGGACGTCGACGTCGAGCTGGGGATCCGCCAGGTCCAGATCCTTGTCCTCCGCGAAGAACCACAGGGCCCGCTCGCCGCCCGGCGCCGTCGCCACCAGCAATTCGCCGGTGGGCGCGACGGTAGTCGCCACCTCCGCGGGAATGATCATCGTCGTGGCTGACAGCCGTTCACTGACCAGCCGGGTTTCCCAGCTGGCCACCAGGGTGCCGTCGAAACGCAGGCGCTGCGTCGTGAGCGGTCCCCGCCAGGACTCACCGCTGTCATTCACGGCGATGACCGCCAAGCCGTCGCCGCGCGGCTGGATGGTCAGCAGCCTGGGCGCCATGGCCGCTCGCAGGGCGTACCAGAGCAGCTTCCGCCGGCCGTCGCCGTCGACCGCGGCCCAGGAGGTGACCGGCCAGCAGTCGTTGAGCTGCCAGACGACGGCTCCCATGCACACGCCGCGATGTGAGCGCAGGTGCTCGATGCCGTACCGCACGGCCTCCGCCTGATTCAACTGCATCAGGAAATGCCAGTCGTCGAAGGTCTGTGGGACGGGGAGATGCGATGCGGCGCCGCGGGTCAACTTTTCGTCGCCGTCGATTGCCTTCTGGTGCAGCGCCATTCCCGGGGATGTCGGCGTCAGCGGGCGGTCGCTGATCGAGCGCATCAGGGTCGCCCAATTCGGTGGTCCCTGATAACCGAATTCGGCGACAAACCGCGGGACGTACCGCCGGTAATTGCTGTAGTCGACGTCGTTCCAGACATCCCAGATGTGCCGAGGGCCGTATCGGTCATCGTTGGGATGGCGATCCATCGCCCCGGAATACGGGCTGCTCGGATAGTAGGGCCGCTGCGGGTCGATCTCGGCCATCATTGACGGCAGAATGTCCAGGTAGTATCCGCTGCCCCAGGACCTGGATCCCAGCTGTTCCTGCCAGGACCAGTCGAACCAGCCCCAGATGTTCTCGTTGCAGCCGTTCCAGATGGCCAGGCTGGGGTGCGGCATCAGCCGGGCAACGTTCTCCCGTGCCTCGGCGATCACCTCGCCGCGCACGGGTTGCTCCTCCGGGTAGGCAGCGCAGGCGAACAGGAAGTCCTGCCAGACCAGGACGCCGAGTTCGTCGCACAGCGAGTAGAAGTCGTTGGATTCGTAGAGCCCACCGCCCCAGACCCGCAACAGGTTGAGGTTGGCCTCGGTGGCCTGGGTGATCCGGACGCGCAGGCGGTCCCGACCGACCCGCGAGGGAAAGCAGTCGTCGGGGATCCAGTTGGCGCCGCGCGCGAAGATCGGCGCTCCGTTGACGACAAGGGTGAAAGCGGAACCGATCTCATCGGGTGCAGTGTTCAGCTCCACGGTGCGGAACCCCACCCGCGACTGCCAACGGTCCAGGGTGTCCTCCCCGGCGGACAACTCGACGCTGAGGTCGTACAGCGGCTGTGACCCCAGATCGTGGGGCCACCACAGTTCGACATCCGGGACGTCCAGTACCAGCCGGGTCGAGTCCGACCCTGGCGCCAGGGTCGCGCGGGCATGAGTTGCTCCGATCCGGGAGCTGACGGTCAGTTCCGCGGGCGCCGCCGTCTGCAGGTCGACCGCGAGTTCGACGCGACCCACGGAGCCGTCCACCGTGATGGTCGGACGGACTCCGGCAATCCGGGCGGTGGTCCAGGTCTCCAACGCGATCGGCCGCCAGATACCGGCGGTCACCAGGGTGGGACCCCAATCCCAGCCGAAATTGCAGGCCATCTTCCGAATGAAGTTGAACGGTGTGGGATAGGCGTTCGGCAATGGACCCAGTTCCGATTCCACCGACTTGGCGTATTCCCATGCGCTGGCGAAGGAGATGTCGAGTTCGTTGGCGCCAGGGTGCAGCAGGTCGGAGACGTCGAAACGGTAGCTGCGATGCTGATTGACGGTGCGGCCCACCTCCACGCCGTTCAACGCGATGGTGGCGACGGTGTCGAGGCCGTCGCACACCAGATCGGTCCGGGCGGCGCCGGTCGATGACCAGTCCACTGTGGTTCGGTACCGCCACTCCTGGTGGCCGATCCAGTCGAGCCTGAGTTCGTTCCCGTCCAGGTAGGGGTCCGGGATCAGACCGGCGGCCAGCAGGTCGGTGTGGACGCATCCCGGCACCGACGAAGGAATCTCACCAGGGAGCGCAGGCGCGCTGTGGGTGGGGTTCCTGCCGGCCAACGACAGGGTCCAGCGATCGGTGAGTTCGAGGCGGATCGTCTGCATGACAGCCTCTCTGCGGGCAGCGACGACGGAGGAGGTCGGACAACCGGGGGGGCACCCGATACGGCTCCTCTGCGTCGGTCTCACCATGGCACCCGACGTCCTCGGTGGCGAATGGGAAAGCGCAGGTGACCGGTCAGGCGGTGCCCCACAGGGACAGCGAGAACCACTGCCGCTGATCGGTCCACCACCCGCGGCCGACGAACCCGGCGGCCGCCAGTTCGGCCGTCAGGGATTCCCGGCGGAACTTCGCGGAGATCTCCGTCCGGACGTCCTCGCCGCGGTCGAAATGCACGTCCAGGTCGAGGTCGGGCAGGTGTACCACCATGTCCCGGGTGGCCCGTAGCCGCATCTCGATCCACTCGTTCTGCGAGTCCCACACCGCGACGTGGTCGAACGCCGTGCGATCGAAATCGGCACGCAGGCTGTGGTTGAGCACGTCCAGCAGGTTCAGGTTGAACGCGGCCGTCACCCCTGCGGCGTCGTCGTAGGCGGGGACCAACACGTCGGTCGACTTCACCAGATCTGCGCCGAGCAGGAAATGGTCGTGCTCGCCCAGCTGAGCGCGCAGGGCACGGAGGAACGTGGCCCGCTCGGCGGGTTCGAAATTGCCGATGGTGCTGCCGAGGAAGGCCACCGTCATCGGCTTGCCCGCGGGCAGCAGTTCCAGATGGTGGGTGAAGTCGGCGCGCATGGCTCCGACTCGCAGCCGCGGGTAACTGCCCACCAGCGCGGCGCAGGCCGAACGCAGTGCATCCTCGCTGACGTCCAACGCGACGTAGGACGCGATCGGGTCGGCCGCGACACCACCGTGTCGTCGACGTTCGGCACCGCCGTGTCGGCGGCGTTCCGCACCGCCGTGTCGGCGGCGTTCGGCCCCGCCATCGGCTCGATCCAGCATCGCGTCCAGCAGCAGTCGGGTCTTCTCCGACGACCCCGAGCCCAGCTCGACGAGCGTGTCCACTCCGGCTGCCGCCACGATCGCGGGGGCGGACTCGTCCAGGATCGCCCGTTCCGTGCGGGTCGGGTAATACTCCCGCAGCGCGGTGATGTCCTCGAACAGCTCGCTGCCGACTTTGTCGTAGAACCACTTGGGCGGCAGCCACTTCCGCGGCGTGGTCAGTCCGGTGCGGACGTCGTGACGCAGGCTCTGCGCGCTGAAGTCCGCCGGCAGGTGGTCGTCATAGGTGTACCCGAGGGCTGGCATGACACGGTCCTCCAGATTGATCCGGGATGCTGATGAGTAGTCGCCGCGCGACGTCCCCGCGCGCGACGGGTGCTGCCGGACAACGGGTGCTGCCGGACAACGGGTGCTGCCGTGCGGGTGTCCCTGCCTGGCGAGCGCGCGCCTCGCAGCGGGTGTCAGGTGCGAACCCGGTGCCCGGCTGTCCGATGCCGCCTTTCGGCGGACAGTGCTCGACACAATTGCCTCAACGGACGGGCCCAGTCAAGCAACGGACGAGCGCCGCACCCGTCGGTCGGCTCGGTCTCGCCGGCAAGGCACGCCGGCCGGCTGTCACAGTGGTTCGACGCTCACCCCGTTCGCATCGGCGATCAGCAGGTGCCGGTCGGGAACGTCGATCCAGGAAGGATCGTCGTCGTAAGGCTCGGAAGCGACCACCACCCCGCCCGGCAATTGTCGCCAACAGAGGCTGACTTCCCAAGCGGTGGCCGCGATCTCGCAGCCGTCGGTGAGCAGGAAACCCAGTCGGCCGCCGCCGGTGTCGACCGCTCGGGCGATCACCTCGGTCAGCGCGGCTTCCGCGGACTTGCCGCGCTGCAACAGATCCACCGTCAAGGCCCACAACAGCACGGAATCAGTCGGCGCTTCGGTCCGCGCCAGCACACCGGGGTCCAACCCCCACGCCAGTCGACCGGCGGCGTCCGGCCAGCCGTCGATCGCGCCGTTATGGCTGAACAGCCAGCGGCCGGAACGGAAGGGCGCGGCTGCCGCCTGCCCCGGCGACATGCCGATGGTGGCCGACCGCACCGCCGCCAGGAATGCGGTCGAACTGATCACCCGGGACAGGTCCGCGAAGGTCTCGTCGGCCCATATCGGCACCGCGGCGCGGTGCCGCGCCGGCTCGTCGAACCCGTCCACGTACCAGCCGACCCCGAACCCGTCCGCGTTCAGCACACCGTGTTGCTGTCGTCGGGGCGCCCACGACTGCCGGACCAGCCCGAACTCGGGGTCGGTCACGAGTTCCCGGAGCAGCACCGGCGACCCGACGTAGGCCAGGTGGCGGCACACGGCTCAGCCCTCGCCCGGTGCGGCGTCCCGCGCGCATCGGAACCCGGAGAAGATCTGCCGTCGGATCGGGTAGTCCCAGTTCCGGAAGGTGCCCCGGCAGGCGACCCGGTCCGCGGCGAACGAGCCGCCGCGCAGCACCTTGTAGTCGGGGCCGAAGAACACCTCCGAATACTCCCGGTACGGCCACGCCGAGAACCCCGGATACGGCGCGAAGTCGCTCGAGGTCCATTCCCAGACGTCGCCGATCAGCTGGTGCACGCCGAGCGGGGATGCGCCGGTGGGATAGGCGCCGGCGGCAGCCGGCTGTAGGTGCCGTTGCCCCAGATTGGCCAACTCGGGCGTCGGGTCGTCGTCGCCCCACGGGTAGAGCCGGTCCCGTCGGGTAGCCGGGTCGTGACGGGCGGCCTTCTCCCATTCGCGTTCGGTGGGTAGCCGCTTGCCCGCCCAGCGGGCATAGGCATCCGCCTCGTACCAGCACACATGCATCACCGGTTCGGCGGCGGGCACCGGTTCCAGCCGGCCGAACCGGCGCCGGAACCACCGGGAGCCCTCGCGCTGCCAGAACAGCGGCGTGCTGATCCCGGACTCCTGCCGGTGCTGCCAGCCCGCCGGGTGCCACCACCGGCGGTCGTCGTACCCGCCGTCTGCGATGAACTCCTGATAGGCACCGTTGCTGACGGGGTAGGAGTCGATCCGGAAGGCCGGCACGTCCTCCGGATGAGCGGGACGCTCATTGTCCAGTGCCCACGGATGGGCGGAGGTCCCCATGGTGAACAGTCCGCCGGGGATGAGCACCTCGATCTGCCGGGGCGCCACCTCCGGCGCCGGCGGTGGGGCGGCATCGAGCACCGCCTCGCCCTTGCGCAGCTGATGGGTGGCCAGCATGGTCTCGGCGTGCTGCTGCTCGTGCTGGGCGATCATGCCGAAGACAAAGCCGCGTTCGGTGAGCCGCCTGCCACGCAAGGGCGTGCGCTCGATCAGGTCGAGCACCTTGGATCGGACCTCGACCACGTAGAACCGCGACTCGCCGGGGTCGAGCAGCGGAAGCGAAGGCCGATCGGCCCGCGGATGCTGGAAGGCGTCGTACAGCTGGTCCACCGTCTCCGGCAGGATCGGGTCCCTGCCGCCGATGTCGCGAAGCAGCCACAGCTCCTCCTGGTTGCCGATGTGCGCGAGATCCCAGACCAACGGCGACATCAGCCGCGAATGCTGGCGGACGAGTTCGGCGTCGTCAAGGACGTCGGTCAAGCCGCGGGTCCGGGCGCGGGCGCGCTCGAGGTCGGCGACGATCCGCTCCTTGATCTGGGTGTCGTCCAGGTCGAGAACGCTTGTCGGGTGGGCGTTGTCGCGGTGCTGTGGGCCGCCGCTTCGAGGCGCACGGTCGCTGCGGTCGGTCACGCTAGGTCCCCGATCTGCTCTCCGACGGCCGATTCCGGCCCGTCGGTCAGTCCGTATGTCAGGCCGTCAGTCCTGTCGTCCAGCTCAGTTCTGTCGTCCAGCTCAGTTCTGTCGTCCAGCTCAGTTCCGTCGTCATGCGGCGAGGGAGCCCTTCTCGGATCCCAGATCGGCGCGTCGTCGGCGGGGCTCATGCCCCTGGCCGTCCATCGTTCGATGTATCCCTCGACCTGCCCGACGAATCGTCTGTCCCGCGGTTCGCGGGCCAGCACGGTCGCGGCGAGCCCGAGCACCGCGATAGCGGCCCTGGCCAGCAGCGGGTCTGACATGCCCAGCCGGGCCGCGTCTCGCCAGCGCCCGCGCACCGGGCGGGTGATCTCCAGCGCCAATTGGCCGGCGGCGTCGTCATCGAGCAGGGAGGTGATCACCGCGGGCGGCACCGTCCACCACGGGCCCGGCTGAGCGTCGACGTACCGGACCTCCAGGTGCCCGCGCGGCCGGACCGGGGGAAACAGGGTGGTGAGGTGGTAGGCGAGGTCGTCGACAGAAGGTGGTGGGCGATCGGGGACCGCGGCGCGGCCCTGCCGGATCCACTCGCGAAACGTGAGACCGTCCGGCGCGGTCCAGGGGCCGCGGTCCCTGCGGATGATCATCACGGGCGCATCGAGCGAACATCGGGCCCAGGCATCGGCGATGTCCTCGTCGGGCCGCCGCGTGGGGGCGCTGGTCCTTGCCGGGTCCAGTGTCGCCCAGACCGCCTGCCTGGTGCTCTTCCATCCGGTCAGCCGGCCGGCATGACGTGGGGAGTTGGCGAACGCGGCGACGAGCGCAGGCCCGATGGCATGCAGCAGATCCCAGCGGTGGCCGATCGTGGCGGACGGCCCTGTTCGACCCGGCGCGGCCAGCCCCGCCTCGACGTTGACCTGCACCGACGCGGTCGAGCACATCATGATGCGGCCCGCCGGTCCCCATCGGTCGAAGTAGCTCTCCATGGTCGCGTACCGGGGATCGTCGAGAACCCGGACCGGCTCGGCGATCGGATCCACACCCTCGCCGACCAGCCGGAAGCCCAACCTGGCCGCGCGGCGAGTCATGGCCGCCAGATCTCGCCGCACGACGTCAACGGTGTGCGAAAGGTGAGGACCGGGGCGGGAGCTGAGCTCTACCTGCCCCCCGGGTTCGACGGTCAGACTGCCGTCGAGGCCGCCGTCGGCCAACCCCCGGAGCACCGCGGGGTCGCGGCGGTGTCGGGAACGCCGGGTGCCGGCCGGACGAGTGCCGTGCCCGGCGTCGACCACCAGCAGTTCCAATTCGAGCCCCACCCGGCCGGGCGGTCCGTTCTTGAAACAGGTCCGCGGAATCCAGGCCTCGGCCGCCGCTTCCGAGATCGGCGATGCCGGCGCGGCGATCGGCTCGACCGGGGTGAACACAGTGTCTGCGGTGCGCATCAGGGCTCCCTCGCGTAGTAGTGCACCGTGCTAGTGCACCGTGGTGCCATGGGCCCCGCAGGCATCCGGCTGTCGCTGGGATGTCTGCGATCCTGACAAGTGTGTCCTGCGACACCGACAGTCGACGCAGAACAGTTCGTGAACAGGCCCGTGAACGGCTCCGGGGTGGTTTGTTTCGAACTGTTCTCGGTCGCCCAGCGTGGTCTAGATAGGACCCGGCCGGGGGTCGCGCGATCGGAACGGCCCAACGATCGGAGGTGGCGGTGAGCGACGGCACCGACCGCGCTCCCAGGATCACCGGGTCGCGCAGGATCAGCGGGTCGCGTGGCAACGCCGCTGCCCAGCGGCCGGTGCGTGGCCTGCCGTCCGGAAGCGACGCCGAGCTGCTGCGCGCGTTGCACGACGAACACGCGCCCGCGTTGTGGGCTTTCGTGCTGCACCTGACCGGAGGAGACAGGGCAAGGGCTGAGGATGTGGTGCAAGAAACGCTGTTCCGGGCCTGGCGTCGACCGCAGGTGCTCGCGCAGCAGGACTCGTCGGCGCGCGGCTGGTTGTTCACCGTCGCCAGGAACATCGTCGTGGACGACTGGCGCGCCGGCCAGCGCCGCCCGACGACCTCGGTGGAATCCGTGCCTGAACCGCTGGAGCCGGACGCCACCGACACGGCGCTGCAATCGATCATGGTGACTGACGCGCTCCGCAGGTTGAGCCGGGATCATCGCGCCGTACTGCTGGAGTGCTACTTCCGCGGCTGTACCGCGGGCCAGGCGGCGACCGTGCTCGGGGTTCCGGTCGGCACCGTCAAATCGCGCCTGCATTACGCGCTGCGGGCGCTCCGACTGATCCTGGAAGAGATGGGGGTGGTGACGTGAGCGAGNTGTGCCGGGATGATGCCGCCTACGTGCTCGGTGCCCTCTCACCCGCCGACCGGCAGGCCTACGAGCGTCACCTGAGGCACTGCCAGGAGTGCCAGGATTCCGTGCAGCGGTTCGCCGGCCTGCCGGGTTTGCTGGCACTGACCAGCGCCACGGCGATCTCCGACGACGACTCACCGGTGCCGGCGACGTTGCTGCCACGGCTGATCTCGCGGGTCGGCGCCGAACGGCGGAGGCGCCGTTGGGTCCTCGGCGGCGTGCTGGCCGCGTCCTTGGCCGCCGTCGCGACGCTGGTGTCGGTGCTGATCTTCAGCACCGCGAAGCCGGCCAGTCCGACGACGGCCGTCGATTCCGAGCCGATGACCCAGGTCGTCCCGGGCCCGATGACGGCGTCGGTCGAACTGACCGCCAAACAGTGGGGAACCGCGATCACGGTCGTCTGCCAGTACGCCGAGTACGCGGACACCACGGTGCCGTACGACCTGACGGTGATCGACGTCGACGGGCACCCGGCCCCGGCAGGAACCTGGCGGGCGGTGGCCGGCGCGAACATGCGAGTGCCGATGGCGACCTCGGTGCCCGAGGACCGGATCGCTGCCCTTGAGGTCAGGCTCCCGGACGGGCGGACCATCCTGCACACCGAACGCTGACGGCACGGGGTCATCGCTCCGACGACGCCCCGTGCCGTGTGGGCGCAATCCGCGGGTCCGCGCCTACCGGGCCGCTGCACCGATCCACTGGGCCGATCCACTGGGCGGATCCACTGGGCGGATCCACTGGGC
>JGI20181J14860_1000079_pt1 | contig 16516 bp, 16 predicted proteins | sample NGESurdeep072012_5_FD_14860 | JGI IMG/M metagenome (IMG submission 14860) | reverse complement strand
CCCTTCGCCCTGCGGACGGCTTTCCCGTCCTCCTTGGCCGGACGTGACCCCGGCGACTACTACGAGCACTCCGTCACCGCCAACCCCGAGGGCTGGGACGGTGATCCCACGTTCGTCTCCGATGTACGTATCGAGCACGGCTGCAGGCACCCCACTCATCTCCTTCAATGCCCTCACTGGGCATCGCTTCCGCCGCGAAGGTCGACCAGGACGAACCATCACGCCCCGGCCGCGACGGACACCGGTTACAGATGCCGTTCCGGCCGCAGTAAATTGCTGCCGCTGGAGATTGGGGTTCAAGCAATCCAGCCTTTGCCATACCGTGCGGGTCTTCCCAACGCGCCGTCCCAGGCATCCGGACCCGGCCGCTGGTTTCCTGACATGCTGCTGTCCCCTTCGCCTTTCGGCTCCAGGTGAGTCATCAGACCCAAGAACCTCCCTTCGAGTTCCTCCCGCCTGCGGCGGGTATACATCGGAGCGCCTCGTGGCGCACTGGTTCCGTTTCACGGTCAGCAAATAGTGCGCGCCGCGTTCGGTCACGGGGTAGGTCGGCATGGGCGGTCTGGGTGTGCAGGGCATCGGCGGTGATCAGTACCCCGAGGATGTCAATGGTATCGAGAAGCTTTGACAGCATGGGATCTCGTCGGTCTTGCGGTCGACGTCGCGCTGTCCCAGCACGATTGTGGTGTCGTGGGTCAAAGCGGCCAGCAGGTGCCGTCCCCGGCCGTCGGGGCCTCGGGCGCCGCGAAGGGTGATGCCGTCCAGGGCGATGACCTGCATTTGTTCGGGGTCGACGTCGTGGTGCAGCGCGGCCCAGGCACCCAGGATGACGTCGAGCCCGTCGGCGTCGAGGCGTTGCAGGGTGCGCCGGATCGTGGATTCCGAGGCACCTCTCCCCGGTATTCCCAGCTTGTCCAGTGCGTGGGGAGTGGCCGCTGCGGCCCACTCGGCGATCGCGACGAATGATCGGGAGCCGGCCACCACAGCGCACCCGACCAACGTCAGGATGCCGTCCAGTTCAAGGCGCAGTCCTTGCCGTTGCCGCGGATCGGGCACCGGTCCGGAGCACGGCCAGCAGAGCTGCCGGTGCGGGCGGAACATCGTCGAAGTCGTCGTTGTCGAGGTCGAACTGGTCAAGCACGCGGTGGATCGAGGATGATGACATCGGGCACGGTCCTTTTGGTGGCCTGTTCGACTGAAGACCTTCAAATCACCACCAGGGCCGTGCCCACCCCGCAAATACCCACCCCATGGCGTGTCGCAACCACATCGGTGCAGGTCAGAGAATCACAAACCGAAAATGCCGGGGCCCTGGCGCTGTCCCCCAGTGAGTCTTCTGTTGACAATCGATCCCCGCGTGTCACGAGCGATGACTCAAAGAGCTTGAGTACGCTATTGCTCTTGGAATGAGTCTGTCATTCGCTGGGCTGTAAACGGCACCACCGACAGTCGGGCGACACCGGCGGAAAGGCGCCTGGTCCTGCAGTCCGCCGCTCAGGTACACGCCGATTCGACTGCCGCCTTCGCGAGCCACAACCGTAAAGCCGCGAGTGGTCTGGCTGGATCCGTCCGCGACGGCGTCAGCCGAGCGGCAGCGCCCGGATCATCAGCACGGCGGCCAGCGGCACCAGCACCACCGACCGGACGGTGGCCGCCCGGCGCGGCTCCCACGCGGCATGCACCGCGATCTCGGCGAAGTCGGCCCCCACCCGATCGATCGTGCCGCTGATCTCGGTGCCGGACAGCGCCGCCACCGGTTCGGCGGCACCGGTCGAGCCGCTGACGGTGCCGCCGACCGAGCCACCGGCCACCAGCACCACCACGGGGGATCTGTCCCGTGCCAGGCCGCGAACCGCGTGCCGTAGATCGAGCCGCAGCGCCACCGCGGACAGCGGCAACGCCGTCGCCGCAGTGAGCCCTTCGACCAGGGCAACCGCGCGGGCTGCGATCAGCACGTCGCGCCCCTGACCCTCTGAGAGCAGCAGCCAATCCGGCCCGACCCGCGACAGCACTCCTCCGACGGCGGCGCCTCCGGCGACCCGGACCCTGATCGGCTGGCCCAGCGAACCGGCCAACCGCTGGGTGAGTCCGACTGCGCCCACTGCGACCCGCTGGCGGTCGGGCATCTCGGCGACCGCCTCGGAGTCCGCGATCTCGTCGAAGCGAGCCTCCAGGTCGGAGAACAGCCGGTCCCAGCGCATGCCTCAGCCTGACAAACCTTCGCTCGCCCAGTCAACACCGACCGAGCCGATCTCACCTTGACAAAGCCTAGTCGGATCGTTTTCACTTCATTCTATGGCAAACGATGTCAAACGCAACGTTCGCTGGGATCCGCCGATGGCTCGTCCCAGCTCACGGTCGTGGCGGGTGACGGCCGACTGGCACCAGGAGATGACGGGTGGTCACCCCGACTNNAGCAAGGCAGTCCGCGCCGCTTGGGCGAAGATGCTGGGCTGCCTGACCGCGCTCGGTGTGCTCGCCACGNCGCTGCCACGACCCGGCGAGCTGGTGTCGACCGTGGTCGACGCCCTGAATGGGGCGGGCCGCGGCACCGGCGGTGCCGCTGCGGGCGGTATCCGATCGGCCGAAAACGCTACCGGGTTCCTGGATACCGCTGAGGACGCCGTGCTGCTCGCCGCGGGTCTGATCGTCTGGGCGCTGCTGCTCTGGGCGCTCGCTATCGTGATCATCGCCGGGCTTGGCCGACTTCCCGGCGCCGGTGGCCGCGCGGCACGAAAAGCGTTGCGGCGCATAGCTCCCGCTGCCGCCGGGCGGCTGGTGATCGTCGCGGTCGGGATGACGGCGATCGCCGGTGCCGCGGGGTGCGCTGTCCCGGACAGTACTGGCGCCGTCAGCGTCGCGAATGCGGCCACCGCGTCGGGCGCGGCGTCCAGTACAGATCCCTCGACGCCGCTGGTGGATATCGACTGGCCCGATCCGGTCGATGGCNGCAGCAGTTCCCCAGAAACACCCGCGCCGACAGCCGGCGACAGCCCGGCCGGGAGCGCATCCACCGGAACGCAGCCGACCGGCACCCCCGATCAGGGCTCGCCGCAGTCCGGCCTCGATCCCGCGGCGCCGGTATCGACAGCCCCCGCGGCAGCAAACCCGAACGGGGACCCCACCGACACGAGCCCACCCGACACGACCCCACCCGACCCGGCAGCAGCCGACGCACCGGAAACGACTGCGCCGACGGCGATCCCCAGCGCGGCGAACCAGTCACCAGCGCCCACCACAACGGATAAGGGCACATCCCTTTCATCCACCCCCCGCCCCACCGACCCGGCGAGCGCCGGTGATCCCGACGCCCCGTCGAACCCAGCCGTGAGTTCTGCCCGGGCAACGGACACTGACACACCCGCAGCGGCGCCCGGCGCAGCGGCCGAGGCCGACGGATCGGTGACCGTCCAGCCCGGCGACACCCTGTGGGCCATCGAGGCGCGCGACCTACCGTCGGACGCCACCGATGCGGAGATCGACACGGCTTGGCGCGCTCGGTATGCGGCAAACGTCGAGGTGATCGGCGCGGATCCCAATCTGATCATCCCGGGCCAGCACCTGCTACCCGGACACTCCGAAATGAGGCCATGACGATGACAGCAGCAGTGGCGGCAGGTATCACCGAGGATCCCCTGCAGGGACGTCGTCGCGCACCACGTCTCGACGGTGACCGCGTCAATGGCCGGCGACTGCGTGACGATCGCATCCGCGAATTGCCCGTCGACGAGACCCGAGCACGCGGACTTCCCTATCTGGCCAGGGTGCCCGAGTGCGAACCGCCCTTTGACGACGAGATCGGGGATCCGTCGGGGATCCGTCCGTTCCCCCGCCGGGCGGTGCCCAGTCAGCCGGTCCCCCGACCTGCCGCCCGGGCAGCCGTGCGCTCCGCAGCCGTCCCGCCGGTAGGGCCCACGCTCACCCTCGAACAGAACCTCGGAACGAGCCGACCGACGACCAAGGCTCGGGTGACTGCGCCCACCGGTGCGGGCGCGGACTGCGTGCCGGGAACCGACTGGCGGACCGCCGGCGATGTCGGCCCGGTCCCACCAAGCGAGCGCGTCGCCCGAACCACACCCGCGAGCGTCGCGGCGCTCGGTGTCACGGGCAGGACGGCCGGTACGTCGGCGCTCGTTCATTCTGCCGGCGTGCCGACCTGGTCGGACGAGGCCGACATCGGAGTGCGTTTGACCACGACGGCCGACCTTCCGTCCGCTGAGCGCAGCGCTTCGGTGCTCGCGCGGGCCGTCATCGAGGTGCTGTCCGGTCGCCGACCCCTCGGACAATTACGCGTGCACTGCGCGCCGGACGTCTACGCCGGACTGGCCAATCGGCCCACGTTCGCGTCGGCGTCGCTACCCCATCTGGTCTCGGTCCGGGTGTGTGAACCCGCCGACGGGGTCGCCGAGGTCAGCGTCGCCTTCCGGCGCGCGGAGCGGGTGCGTGCTTTGGCGTTCCGGATCCAGGGCGTCGACGGTCGCTGGCGGATGACCGCGCTGCAGCTCTGCTGACCCGTGGACCCCTGGCTCAGCCGCCGAGCAGCTTCGTCTTCGCGGCTGCGAACTCATCCGGGGAAAGCACGCCTGCGTCCCGCAGCTTGCCGAGCTGGGTGAGCTGCCCGACCAGGTCGTCGGTCGAGGTGTCGTCGGGGGTCGGGGCGGCGGGGGGTGGCGGCGGAGCGGGCGGCGGCGGTGCGGCGGGCGCCGGTTGCTGGGCGGCCGCCTGCTGCTGGGCGGCGGCCTCCTTCTCGGCGGCCTTCTGCTGGCCGTGCCGACTGACCGCATTGGCCGTGGCGGTTGCTGTGCCGGCGACGACTGCGGTACGCGCCACCGTGCCCAGCAGTCCGGGACGGCCTCCTCGACGAAGCATGGAATTCCCCTCCAGTTGTGATCGTGCGCTGGTGATCTTGTGGGCTGATTCTGCTGACCGAGGACTGCGAGCTACTCGGCCATGGCGTTTTCCAAGGCGGCTTCCACGACGTCGCGGGGGATGCGCACATGCAGGGTGAGCTCGCCGCCGGCATCGGCGATCGCCCCGGAAACCTTTCGCGCCCAGCTGTTCTCGTACACGATCACCACGGCCGAGGTGCCCGGGTCGAGCGTGTCGGTGGCCAGTTCGAGGTCGTCGTCGCTGATCAGCGCCTGACCCTGCACCTCGAGCACCGCCAGCCCGTGCTCGTCCAGTCCCTCGGAGACGTCCACCACCCGCACCTCCCCGTCCATCGACTTGGACACGAACACCAGGTCCAGCACCGTGACGAAGCCGCTGGCGACCACCTCTTGCACCGAGGCGACCACCGCCGGATCGGCGCGCTCACTCGGGAACGACAACACGAGCAACTCGACGGGTCCGATCGCCATGAAAACCTCCTGAAAGGCACGCCGACAACCCGACCGACGGACCGGTCTTTCCTCAATCCTGTCCGAAGTACCCGCACCCTGCTGACCGGGCGGCCGCCGGGCGGTCCCGAAGTGTGCTCCCGCAGCTCAGACCGCCTGCACGACTCCAGGTTTCGGCTCGCCCGGCGTTGCGATCCCCCGAGGGGCGTTCCGCACTCTGGTGGTGCGGCTGCGGATTGCGTCCTGGCGGCAGCGGAAGTCTGCGATCAGAGTCCGGAAGTGGTCAGGCTCGGCGGTGCCGGTGCCGGGGTGCTCAGCGGTTGGCTGAGGAACCGGGAGTGGATGCCGTCGATGAAGTAAGGTGCGGCAGCGCGGCGTCAGGTCGGCAGGGTCATCGGTCTGCAGTCGTCCTTTGAGCAGGCGCCAGGTGGTGGGCGATCGCCCGAAAGGTGGCCAGGGTGTCGTGGAAGCGGACGGCCTCTTGGGGCATCGACCACGTCGACAGTTTGACGCCGACCGTCCGGGTCTCCAGATCGACGTACAGCATCTGCCCGTGAATCCCCAGGGCCAGCACGACCTGCCCGTCCGCGAATGGCACCCAGAATTGATGCCGGTAACGGCCGCCCGGCATGCCGGTGTCGAAACTGCTGGTCGCCGCAAATGCGTCCTTCCCGTCGTCGGCGCCGGCCAGCACGTCCCTCGTCCAGCCTTCGGGCAGTACCTGTTCGCCCGAGGCTGCGCGCCCGTCGTCGAGCAGTAGCTGACCGAATCGGGCGACATCACGCGCGGTGGCGCACAGACCGCCGTCGTGAATCGCGGCGCCCGCCGAGTCGATCGCGATGTAGGCGTCGTTCTCCATCCCGAGCCTCTGCCAGATCAACCTCGACAACAACGTGGCCATGTGCACGCCCGCCGCCCGTTCGCAGACCCAGCCGAGGATGTCGGTTTCGCAGGACCAGTAGCGGAACACCCCGCCGTGTGGCCCGTCGGCGGGCAGCCGGGACAGATAGTCGTATGTCGAGGTGGGCAGTCCGGGCTGGTAAGGGCGCCAACTCGCGGCGTGTTCCAAAATCCGGACTTCCGCGTCGGGGTTGAGGTATTCCTCCGAGAAGGCGATACCGGAACGCATGTCGAGAAGGTTCCGGACACTCGCACCTTCGTATCCGAATCCGACGACTTCCCCGACATGGTCGGTGATCTGGCCGTCCAGTTCGAGAATTCCGCGATCGGCGAGGATACCGGCAACAACGCCCACGAAGGACTTGGTGACGGACATCAGCAGGTGCCGGGAATTTCTTCCCACCGTGTCCGGGTAACTCTCGTGCACGATCACGCCGTCGTTCACCACCAGAAAGGCGTCGGTGTCCGTCTCCCGAAGCACATCGGCCACACTGCCGGGGTACCCGGAAACCCTGGCTACCGGGACCTCGAGAACGGCCCACTCCCGCACGGCGAACGGTGCGACGGGAGCGCCGCCGCGCCCGATCGCCGCGGTCGGCACGACCCGGTCGACGTGCAGGAACGACCAGCGGTTGAACGGCGCTCGACGACGCTGTTGGGCTCGAACGCCGCCTGCTCGATCTGCGCGTGGTAGTCGGTGACGTTGCGGTTCAACGTCATTCGGCCCACCTCCTGCAACGGGTAGTCGCCGTCCGGCCACACCTTGGTCAGGTCGAACGGGTTGAACCGGTAGGCCTTCGCGTCCTCGAACGGCATGATCTGCATCTTGAGCGTCCAGCTCGTCGGGAACTCGCCCGCCTCGATGTGCTCGTACAGGTCCCGCTGGTGGTTCTCGGTGTCCACGGCGGCCATCTGGTCGCCCTCGTCATGCAATCCCTTTTGCTCGTGCGGTTGGTGGGGCGGGAAGCCGCATCCCCGGGCCGCCGACATCACGCCGGGTAGCAGAGCGACTCCGCCCCGTTCTTCGTATACCCGACCGCCTCGTCCCGAATCATGCGGGGCGGCACTGCCCCCGGCGGTCGTCGGGGCGACCCCGCCGCCGCGGAGCCACCTGCGGGCAGGTCATCACCTACGGGCGGGTCAGACCGCGCCGGGCCGTCCGTGGCAGAGCTTGTACTTCTTGCCCGAACCGCAGGGGCACGGCGAGTTGCGGCCAGGTTCCTTCGAGCCGGCAACCGTCGCCGCTCCCTGCCGCTTCGCCGCTCCGCCCGAACCGCTGCTCCTGGTCTCGGTACCGCCGTCCTCCCGTGGTCCGCTGTAGGTCAACGACGGGGATCCGCTCGACCCGTTCCCCAGGCCCTTGGCCCGCAGGGCGGCGGGCGCCGCAGCCGCTTCGGGTGCGGTGGCGGTGCTCGCAGCGGCGGCCTGCTGGGTGGGCAGCGCCTCGACCGGTCGCTGCACACGGCGCCTTGCCGGCGCGGGTGCGGCGGCCGGCTGACCGCCGTTACCGGCGGTGACCGCTGCCGCCGGCACCGGGGCGGCACCGACCGAGGCTGCCGGGGAGGTCTGCTGGCCGGGAGCCGCAGCGGCTCCCTGGGCCTGATCGGCGGGGATCACCTGGACCTGCAGGTTGTAGAGGAACCCGACGGACTCCTCCTTCAGCGAGTCGAGCATGGCGGCGAACATGTCGAAGCCCTCACGCTGGTACTCGACCAGCGGGTCGCGCTGCGCCATCGCCCGCAGGCCGATGCCCTCCTTGAGGTAGTCCATCTCGTACAGGTGCTCGCGCCACTTCCGGTCCAGCACGGAGAGCACCACCCGGCGCTCCAGCTCGCGGGTGACCGGCGAGGTGAGCGTCTCCTCGCGCCGCTTCCACGCGGCCTCCGCGTCCGTGAGCACAGCGGCCTTGAGCGTCTCGCGGGTCAGGTCGCCGTGCTCGGCGGCGATGGATTCCGGTGTCACCGAGATCGGGTACAGGGTGCGCAGTGCGGTCCACAGCGTTTCCTTGTCCCAGTCCTCGGCGTAGCCCTGGGCGGTGGCGCCGTCGACATAGGCGGTGATCACGTCGGTGATCATGTTCTGCACCTGGACGTGCAGGTCCTCACCGTCCAGCACCCTGCGGCGCTCGTCATAGATGACCTTGCGCTGTTTGTTCATCACCTCGTCGTACTTGAGCACGTTCTTGCGGATCTCGAAGTTCTGCTGCTCGACCTGGGTCTGCGCGCTCTTGATCGCCTTGGACACGAAATTGTGCTCGATCGGCACGTCGTCGGGCATCCGCAGCCGGGTCATCAGCATCTCGACGGTGCCGCCGCCCACCCGGCGCATCAGGTCGTCGCCCAGTGAGAGGTAGAACCGGGACTCGCCCGGGTCGCCCTGCCGGCCGGACCGGCCGCGCAGCTGGTTGTCGATGCGCCGTGACTCGTGACGCTCGGTGCCCAGCACGTACAGTCCGCCGACGTCACGGACCTTTTCGGCCTCCGCCTTGGTCCGCTTCAGTGCCTCCTCGTGCGCCTCGGCCCACGCATGCTCGTAGTCCTCGGGTGTCTCCGTCGGGGAGAGTCCCTTGGCGCGCAGCTCAACGTCGGCGCTGAAGTCGGGATTGCCGCCGAGAATGATGTCGGTGCCACGGCCGGCCATGTTGGTGGCCACGGTGACGGCGCCGGCCCGGCCGGCCTGCGCGATGATCGCCGCCTCCCTCGCGTGGTTCTTGGCGTTCAGCACCTCGTGCGGGACGCCCGCGCGCAGCAGCAGCCTGCTCAGCAGCTCGGACTTCTCCACCGAAGCCGTGCCGACCAGCACCGGCTGGCCCTTCTCGTGCCGCTCGGCCAGGTCCTCGACCACAGCGCCGAACTTGGCATCCTCGGTCTTGTAGATCAGGTCGGCCTCGTCCTTGCGCTGGATCGGCATGTTGGACGGGATCGGCACCACCCCGAGGCCGTAGGTCTGGTGCAGCTCGGCGGCCTCGGTCTGGGCGGTGCCGGTCATCCCGGACAGCCTCTCGTACAGCCGGAAGTAGTTCTGCAGGGTGATGGTGGCCAGAGTCTGGTTCTCGGCCTTGATCTCCACGCCCTCTTTGGCCTCGATGGCCTGGTGCATGCCCTCGTTGTAGCGCCGGCCGTGCAGCACCCGGCCGGTGAACTCGTCGACGATCAGCACCTCGCCGGAGACAACTATGTAGTCGCGGTCCTTCTTGTACAGCTCCTTGGCCTTCAGTGCGTTGTTCAGGAACCCGACCAGCGGGGTGTTCACCGACTCGTAGAGGTTCTCGATGCCAAGGGCCTGCTCGACCTTGGTCACGCCCTCCTCGGACACGCCGACGGTGCGCTTGGACTCGTCGACCTCGTAGTCGCCGCCGACCCCGCCCTCCTCACCCCGGTGCAGCCGCGGGACCAGCCGGGCGAACTCGGTGTACCACTTCGACGACTGGTCGGCCGGGCCGGAGATGATCAACGGCGTCCTGGCCTCGTCGATCAGGATGGAGTCGACCTCGTCGACGATGGCGAAGTAGTGCCCGCGCTGCACCAGGTCGGCCTTGGACCATGCCATGTTGTCGCGCAGGTAGTCGAAGCCGAACTCGTTGTTGGTGCCGTAGGTGATGTCGGCGCCGTACGCCGCCCGCCGCACCTCGGGGGTCTGCTGGGAGATGATCACGCCCACGTCCAGACCGAGGAAACGGTGCACCCGGCCCATCCACTCGCTGTCGCGCTGGGCCAGGTANTCGTTGACGGTGACGATGTGCACGCCCTTGCNGTCCAGCGCGTTGAGGTACGCCGGCAGCGTGGAGACCAGGGTCTTGCCCTCACCGGTCTTCATCTCGGCGATGTTCCCCAGGTGCAGGGCCGCGCCACCCATCAACTGGACGTCGAAGTGCCGCTGACCTAGGGTGCGCTTGGCGGCCTCCCGAACGACGGCGAACGCCTCGACCAGGATGTCGTCGGTCGTCTCGCCGTTCGCCAGCCGCTCCTTGAACGCCGCGGTCTGCGCGCGCAGTTCGTCGTCGGACAGGTCGACGTAGTCGCTCTCGATCGCATTGATGTGATCGGCGATGACGCGCAGACGCTTGAGCGTCTTCGCCTCGCCCATGCGGAGCAGTCTGCCAAGAACCACGAACTCACCCTCGGTCGATCGGGCCTCGCCACGGGCAGCGGCGAGAGGTGCCAAGCCGCGTTCGCGGCGCAGCCGGTGACGAGCGTCCTGAAGGAGTCAACCCTGGAGGAGTCACCCGCCCCCGGCACATTCGACACGGCGCAGAGCCGATCATCAACCCTGACCGTGACCCATGGTAGGCGCACACCGCCAGCCGGCCGACGGGAAGTCGAGCCCGGGATGCTCCCTGACCGTCCTCGGCGCGCGCCGACCGACTACCCGAGGCGCAGTAGACCGTAATCAAAACCCTTGCGGCGGTAGACAACGGAGGCCAGGTGGGTGTCCGCGTCGTTGAACAGGTAGAAGTCGTGGCCGACGAGTTCCATCTGGAACAGCGCCTGGTCCACGGTGATGGGATCAGCCGGGTGGTCCTTGACCCGGACGATCCGACCTGGCCCGCCGTCGGCCGCCGCGCCCTCCTCACCGGTATCGAGCGGCTCGATCTCCACGGCGACGGCGACTGCCGCGCTCTCGACTGCAGCGGCGGCGTTCCCGTTCACCCCGCCGTCAAGCAATTCGTCGGCTCCAGTAGCGACCGCAGCGATGGGGGTGCGCTCGTGGTGACGGTGGTGCCTGCGGTCGGCGGCTCGCCTGAGCCTGGCCTCCAGCTTGGTGACGGCCGCGTCGAGCGCGGCGTAGAACGAATCGGCGCTGGCCTCGGCGCGAACGGCCGGGCCCCGGCTGGCCAGCGTGATCTGCACGCGTTGGCACGTCTTGGACTGCCGCCGGTTGGTCTCGTGGGAGAGCTCGACATCCACGCGGATGATCTTCGGGTCATACCGCTCGGCGCGGGTGAGCTTCTCGGCGACATGGACCCGGAAGTGATCGGGAACTTCGACATTGCGGCCCTTGACGACGATGTCCACGTGTCCTCCTCATCTTGCCCGGCGGGGACGCAATGCCCCCGGCCGGCATGCACGCGACGGTGCTGCTACAGGGCTCGGCTGATCCGATACTGATCGACACAGTTCCGACCCTGATCCGCTCCCGGTCCGATCCTTCGCGGCCGGCCCTTATGGGGACGACACCAAGGAATCAACCCGAGGAATCAACCCTGTGGAGTCACCCTGTCGGATCTACTCCGGGTGGGGATCAACGTCGCTGGTCGAACACCCTATGAGTCGAACCTACCTCTGCGGCAAAACGGCGCAAGGTCAACCCCCAACAGTTCGGCGAAGAGTTCACCCGGCGGGGTATTCCTGCCGCTGTGCCGCGTTCACCTCGGCAAACCTGATGCCCGACGGGCATAGGTTGAACGGGACAGACTGCGGGGGGAGCGGCTGCGGCATGGGGGCCGTTGCTGCACGCCGCTCGACCGGGGAGGGACGTCACATGTCCGGCTGGGTGATCCTGATCATCGGCGTCGTCCTGTGCTTCTTCGGGGTGGGCTCGATCCATGTGGCGGTGCTGGCGTCGGGGTTCGGCCTTGGCTGGTTGCTGGCAGACCTGTTCCACAGCGATGTCTGGACCTCGCTGCTCATCGCGCTCGGATCCGCCGTGATCGGTTGGATCCTGGTCACCCTGGTCTTCAAGTTTGCGGCCTTCTTCGTCGGGATGATCACCGGCGCGCTGATCGGCGCCAGGCTGTACTCCGTCCTCACCCCGGGTGAGGCGAGCATCCCGCTGGCGATCGTGGTGGTCGTCGCGGTCTCGCTGGTGTTCGGGTTCCTCGCCGACCGATACCGCGGCCGGGTGCTGCTGTGGGCGACGGCGATCGGCGGGGCCGGGCTGATCCTGAGCTCTCTCGGTCTGATCTGGCCCGACGCGCTCGGCTTCCTGCGCGATCCACAGGCGGGCGCCGAAACCGTGACGAGCACGCTGATCTGGGTGGCGCTGGCCGGCGGCGGCTGGATCACCCAGCGGCGGTTGTTCCCCAAGGCGTTGCACGAGGAGGAGAAGGTCCGCCGGTAGCGGGCCGTGCGAACGAGCGGCGCGGCCCGCAGACGTCACGGGCACCCCATTGCGGCGACGACGCGGACGCTCGAGGTCAGCTCCCGAGTCATCGACCTGACCCCAGCGGGCCACCAACGGTCGATTCCCTTGCACCGTGCCGTGCGCGGAAGATCGTGTGGTGACGGATTGGGAGAGCTTCGCGGTGATGGCCGGCGGGGCGAGCAGCGCGCTCACCGGACTGCTGTTCGTGGCCGTGTCGCTCAATCGCGTCGCGGTGACGGAATCACCGTCACTTCGAGCCAGCGCCGCTCAGACGCTGCTGCTGCTCGTGACGCCGCTGCCGATCGCCGCGCTGCTCTTGACGCCTGATCAACCGCAGTGGCTGCTGGGTGCAGAGCTCATCTGTTTGGCCGGCGTGATCGCTATCACGTTGATCGTCGTCGGCAGGGCGAAACGTCATCCGTCGCCACCTGTCAATTCACGACTGGCCAGCATTCTCGATCGGCGTAGTCCCAACCTCCTGACATCGGTCTTTCTCGCCGCCGCCGGGATCACTGAAGCGACAGGTGTCGGCGGAAGCCTCTACTGGCTCGTTCCCACGGTGCTCGCGGCCCTGCTGGGAGGCGCGGTGAATGCCTGGTCGTTCTTGATCGGGCCCGCGTGATGCGTTGATCAGGGCACGCGACCGCCGGATCACCGCGTTGTCACCCACGGCGGCACCGCCGCCAGCACCACTACGCCGGCCACCGCCACGCCCTCCCGGCGCAGCGCCCGGCAGGCGGCCGCGGCCGTTGCTCCCGTGGTCAGCACGTCGTCCACCAGGACGACGACTGCGCCGTCCGGTGGAGCACCCGCTGCCCGCCACCGCACCCGGCCACCGAGGTTCGCCGCGCGCTGCTCGGCGTCCAGACCCACCGAGTCCCTGGCCGCGCCGCCCGTCACCAGGCACGGCGCGACTCCGGCCCGCCACCCGTCACCGGCCAACTGCCGGGCGGCGGCGCGGGCCATCGACGTCACCGGATCTCCACCGCGGCTGCGGGCCGCGGCTCGGCGGCTGGGAGCTGGCACCAGCCAGCATGGCTCGACCAGCACGTGCATGACCATCAACCGAGCGATCCCGCGCCCGAGCGCGACACCGAGGTGGGTCGGCAGGTCCCTGCGGTCCCGTTCTTTGCCGGCGACGATCGCCGACCGGACGGGATCCATGTACCGGCTGAGCGCCCAGACGGGTGGCACGCCGGCGGGCGGTGGCGCCCCGAACGGTGACACCCCGAACGGTGACGCCCCGAACGGTGACGCCCCGAACGGTGAAACTCGGGACGGTGAAACTCGGGACGGTGAAACTCGGGACGGTGAAACTCGGGACGGTGACGCCCCGGACCACCCGCCCGCGCCCGTCAGCGCCTCCGGCACGAGGACCCGCCGGGGCCGGACACGGAGCGTGGAGTCGCACGCGTCGCACCACGGGCCGGGTCCCCCGCAGCCCGGGCACGGTCGGGGCAGGACCAGATCCATCGCCGCCGCGACACCGCCCCGGACGACATCGCGGGCGGTCAACCGGTCGGACCCCACCAGGGCAACTGTGATCAGTGGCAACCGACCCCGTCAACCGCAGCGGGGCCGATTGTGGACAACTCGCAAGGCCCGCCTCGTCCGGGGCGCCTAGAGCGTGGCCCGACGGATGAGGGCGAGCAGTGCCCGGCCGTAGGCATCCGCGGGCTCCGCTGCGTCGAAGGCCGTACCGACGTCCTCACCGGGCAGCACGGCGGTGACCCGGTAGCCGTCGTCCCGGCGTTCCAAGGCGCGGAACGGCGCGCCCAGCAGCTCACGCAACTGATCCTCCCGCGGCAGCCACAGGGCGTCCGTCACCTGCGCGGAATCCAGCGCCCACTCGGTGGTGCCGTTGAAGCCCAACACGGTGCCGGAAGGGAATTCCTGTGCCTCGACCACCATGTCGCTCAGGGTGAACACTTCGCCGTCGAACGTGCCGGTCACCAGGGTGAATCGATCGCCGGACGCGGGATGCCAGACCAGCCCCGCGGACTTCAACGCTCCGGCGAGCTCGATCGACAGCATCGCGGCCGCCCTGGTGTGTTCCTGGGGTGTCACCTCGTCTGTGTCAGTCACCAATCCATTGTCACCACTGCCAGCGCAGGCACCCACCCCTGCCACCCACCCCTGTCACCGGCACCGGCGCGGAGAGGTCGGCACGGAGAAGTCGGCGAAGCCGCCCGGTACCAGCTCGGGTGAACGCCGCCGGTCAACGAGGGTAGAACGGCGACGAGCCGTTGAGGAACGGCTGGTCGGTCGGGCAGCGGCGACTGCCACTGCCCGTCGGTCTGCGTTCCTGCCAGCTGCCACACCCGCCCGCCGAAGGTGATCAGCATCGGTTCCCCCTGGGCCACCGCGATGCCGTCGACGTCACCGAAGATGCCGCGATCACTGACGCCCCTCAACTCGTACCCGTCGATGGACACCGCATCGACCGTCCGGTAACTGGTCGGCGTGGTGGCGGCGGCCACCATCAGTTCGCGGGAGTTGGCGAATGCGACCGCCCCGACCCGCAGCAGATCGGGGCGCAGCACGCTCAGATTGGTGACCACCAGCGGACTCTGGCCCGACTGGGGTTCGGCTGCCGGTTGCGTGGAGTCGGCGCTGGACGGCGGGCTGGTCGGAGCGCTGCTGGGGTCGCCGGCCGTCGGAACCGCCGTGGCGGTTTCGTCAGCGGGCGCCGGGGCGATCACCCCCAGGTAGAGCTTGTCCCCGGCGACCACCGCGACCCGGACGCCGTCCGGGGACAACGCCAGCGCCGTCACCGGACCCAGTCCGATCAGCGACGCCGAGCCGACCCGTTCCCTGCTGGCCTCCCCGGTGGTCGACACCTGGTAGATCTCGGGCTTCTGCGACGTCCCGTTCTGCACCACCCATGCCTGCTCCCCGGTGCGGGTGAAGCTGGGAGTGGTCAACGTGCCCGCTTTCAGCAGTGGCACTGCCGTCTCGGATGCCCCGGGCTGGGCCATCATCAGCACCGCTCCGCCTGCCGGGTCTGCCGCAACTGCGGCCAGTGCACCGGTGGCAGCGGACAGGGCGGCGCCGGACACCGGTGGGTTNCCGGTGCCCAGCACGCCGGNCATCGGCTGCTGGCTGGACAGTCCCTCGATCGCCCCCCGGGCATCGACGAAGTACGGATCGGAGGCCACCTGACCGGTTCCGGCCAGCCGGTCGGGGTCGAAGGAGGACACCGTGTTGATGGTGAAGACCTCTTGGGCCGGATCCAGCGGCTGCCCGTCGACAGTGACGGCGATCCGCGGTGACGTCGGCGACAGCGTCCAGACGATCTGCGCGGCAAGGGCCCGCCTTGCTTCCGGGGTCGAGACGTCCACCCCGGTCAGGTCGATCCGCAGCACACCGTCCGGATCGACGGTCGGGTTCGACCGCAACGCGGATGTCGCGGAGAACTGGGTTCGCACCGCGCCCCGCAGGGTGGTGCTGGGACCGTTGATCAACATCGAGATCAATCGGTTCGCGCGGTTGGCCGGGGTCTGCCCGATGACCAGGTGCCGGACGTCGGGGACGACCACCGCGCCCGTCGCGTCCAGGAAGTACAGCACCCGCTGGCGGAACGCGGTGGCGAAGTCCGACTGGGTGAGCATCAGTTCCGGCGGCGGGTCGCTGATCCGCCACTGCCCGTCCACCTGCTCCAGGTTGAGCACCCGTGAGTAGGCGACCGCGGCCTCGGAATGGAAGGCGCGTTCGGCGTCCAGGGTGCCAACGGCGGTGCCGGTGACCGTCACGGTCTTCGCGTTCTCGGTGTCCACCACCGTCCGGTAGGCGTCGGCGAGGACCACCACCGGCGGGCCGACCGGCTGCCAGTTGGTCTGCGCGTCCGGGGTGAGGTACTGCCGGGCGGCCGCGAAACTGGACCCGGCCGCGACGTCAAGGTCGGTCCTTGCCGTTGCGGCGATGAACCCGCGGACGATCTGGTCGGGCTGCTGCCCGGATTGCGGGACCTCCGGCGCCGCCGGGTCGATCTGGTCGGCGACCTGGGTGACGTCGTACGCCGGACTGGTGGTGGGGATGCCCGTGCACCCGGCGAGTCCGACGCCGATCACCGCCAGCAGCGCAAAGGCGACCGTCGGCACGGTCGCGCGCACCCGAACTCGCCGGAACCGGGTTCTCATCGGGCCGATTCCCTCGGCCCGCCGCCGATCGCGGGCACCGACCCGTCGGTGGCG
>JGI20181J14860_1000078_pt1 | contig 16525 bp, 8 predicted proteins | sample NGESurdeep072012_5_FD_14860 | JGI IMG/M metagenome (IMG submission 14860) | reverse complement strand
GTCAGGGCTCGAAATGTCAGGGCTCGAAATGTCAGGGCTCGAAATGNCAGGGCCGAAATGTCAGGGCCGGGTGGTGACGGTGAGGTTGTCGAAGCGGCCGACGACGGGCGCGTTGGTCGCGTTCGAGGACAGGTAGGCCTGCAGGCCGATGGCGCCGGGGCCCTGCAGGGACGCCTCGGCGTCGTTCACGGTCGTCTGGAAGGCCGCGGGTTCGCTGGTGCCGACCTTCCAGGCCTTGGCCGAGAGCGTCGTCGGGTTGGTCCCGGTGACGGCGAAGCTGACCCGCACCGTGTCGCCGACCGCGTAGGTCAGCCCGGTGACGGTCTGGTTGCGCAGGCTGGTTTCGACCCCACCGACGACCTTGGAGATCTGCACACTGGTCGAGGTCGGCATCAGCCGCAGTTTCACCCGATAGTCGGTGTTGGTCGCCACCACCCGACGGACCATCACCGTGCCCTGCGTCCCGCTGCCGGTCGCCACCTTGTCCATCGCGAAGTCGAAGGACCCGGTCACCGAGCTGCTGGACACCCCGGACAGGATCGCCGAGGGGCCGGCGTTCGCCGCGGCCATCCTGATCAGCCCGGACGAACCGTTGATCGAGAACAGCGCGGCGCTGCCGTTCACCGTCCAGGAACCGCCGACGTCGGCCGAACCGAAACCGTTCGCGATGGTGCGGGCGAAGGCGTCCGTGGCCACCGCGACCGGCGCGGCCGGATCGATGACGGTCACCGACTTGGTGACGGCGCCCGTGGCACCGTCGTCGTCGGTCACCGTCAGCGTCACCGGGAACGTGCCACCCGCCGAGTAGGTGTGCGACGCCGCCGACCCGGTTGCGGTGGCGCCGTCCCCGAAGTTCCAGGCGTACCCGACGACAGTGCCGTCGGGATCGGTGGACCCTGAGCCGTTCACGGAGGCGGTGAGCCCCGACGACGACGAGGTGAACGAGGCGGTCGGCGGCACGTTCGGCGGGGTTGCCACCGTGACGTCGTGCGTTGCGGTGCCGGTGGCCCCGGCGTCATCCGTCACGGTCAGCACGACGGTGTAGGTGCCGTCCGCCGAGTAGGCGTGGCTCGCGGTTGACCCGGTTCCCGTGGTGGAGTCGCCGAAATCCCAGGCGTAGGAAGCGATCGACCCATCGGGGTCGGTGGAGCCGCCGGCATCGAGGTTGGCCGTCAGACCGTTGACGGTCGAGATGAACGCCGCCACCGGCGGATCGTTGACCGCGCTGACACTGACGCCGTGGGTGACCGCTCCGGTCGCGCCGCTGTTATCGGTGACCGTGAGCGAGATGGTGTACGTGCCGTCGGCGCCGTAGGTGTGCGTGGGCGGGGTGACACCGGTCCCCGTCGTGCCGTCCCCGAAGTCCCAGGCGTAGGACACGATCGTCCCGTCCGTGTCGGTCGAACCCGAGCCGTCGACCGTCACCTGCACACCCGAGACGGTCGTGCCGAACGCCGCCGTCGGCACCACGTTCGGCGCGGTCACGCTCACCGGGTGGCTGACAGTGGTTGTCGCGCCGCCGTTGTCGGTGACGGTGAGAGCGACGGTGTACGTGCCGGTCGCGGTGTAGGTGTGCGACGGGGTGGCCCCGGTGCCCGTGGTGCCGTCACCGAAGTTCCAGGAGTAGGAGGCGACCGAGCCGTCCGGATCGGCCGAACCCGAAGCGTCGAAGGTCGCCGTCAACACCGTCGCGGTGGAGGTGAAGGCCGCGACCGGAGGCGTGTTCGGCGGCGGTTGGCCCTTGCCGATGGCCCACTGGGTGGCGACCTGGACGCTGGTCAGCGCGGTCGGGAAGATCGCCACCTCGTCGATGGAACCGTTGAAGAAGTTGCTGGCCGGCTTGTTCGACCATCCGGTCGCGATGGCGTCGCCGCCGATCCGCCAGTAGCCGAAGATGTCCTTGCCGGAGATGGTGTCCGCCCGTGCCGCGACCTGCGCGCCGTCGACATACAGGCGCATGCCGTCGGGCCCGAGGGTGGCGACCACGAGATGCCACTGTCCGTCCCGGTAGGCCTTCGGGCTGACGATGCTGACGTTGCCGCGCGGCGTCATGCCGAAGTTGAACCGGCCCGTGTTGTCCATGTAGATCATGTGGTCGGTGATGGTGGAGTTGCCGGTCTGCGAGTCGCCGTACCCGACGATCTGGCCGCCGGAGGTCGTCGTCGTCTTGACCCACGCGGACGCGCTGAACACAGTCGGTGCGCTGGCCTGCACGGGCGAATAGACCCTGGCCGCGTTGGTTCCGTTGAACGTCGCGGCCGTGTTGGGGTCACCGACGAGAGCGCCGGGCGCGCCGAAGGTCAGCCCGGTGCCGGTGGTGCCGTTCATCGATCCCGCCCAGTCCACGGCGGTGCTGCCGGCCGGGTCGCCGAGCCGCCAGAGGTTCGAGGCGCCCTGGCCGGCGATGAGGTTCGCGTAGGTGCTCGCGCTGCCCGTTCCCGATGCGGTGATCGTCGCGGTGTCGCCGATGACCTGGTTGCCGGCCGCATCGGTGACGTAGAGCCGGTAGCGGTACGTGGTGCCGGGTGTCAGCCCGGCATCGGTGAAGGCGATGTTCGGCCGTTTGAAGAACGTCGACTGTACCGGCGTCTGATACACCGGGTGCTCGGTGTCGCCGTCCCGGATAACGCTGTAATTGAGCGTCACGTCGTCCTGGTCGTAATTGGCCTGGAATGCCACCCGGACCGTTCCGGCGGCAAAGGAATTGAGGCTCGGCATGAATTTGCTGCCGGTGAGCACCGGACCCCGTTTCGCGGGTGCGATCGGCGTCACCGCAAAGCGCACGATGCCCTGCTGGCCGATGCCGTTGACGGTGGGGAATTCACCTCCGAGCACGACGTACTGGTCATTTCCGGTGACCGCCCAGGCGGCCTGACTCTGCCCGGTGTAGCTGCCGTTGTCCATGTCCGGGAACCAGTTGATCTGCGAAGGACTCGGCTGTCCCACCCAGCTGGGGTAGCCGTGCGGATCCGGCGTGATGGTGCCGGTGGCTTTCTTTGTGAATGCCACGGCATGGTGCATGTAGAGCCCGCGGGGGACGGATTCGCCGTAACCGCCCATATTGCCGCAATAGTGCGCGTGGCTGACCGTGTAGACGACGGTCGCGGCCGGATAATTCGCATAGGTGTCGCCGTGGCAGTCTTCCATCCATTGGATGGCCCCCGTGGTGGGGTCCGCCGCGAACGTTCCCTCGAAGTTCCCGCCGGTGCCGAACACATAAGCATTTCCATAGATGTTCGTGCCGTCCGTGGTCAGCCCGAGAATGGCCGAATTGGGCCCGGCGTCCTGGATCGTCGAGGTCGCGGCCCACGGCAGCACGGCGCCGGTGGTCGCGTCCACCGCGGCGAGCCCGTAGGCGGGTGTGGTGCCAAGGTTCTGGAACTGCCCGCCGACGATCACCCGCGACTTGTCCGGCGTCACCAGGACGGCGTTGACGTTGTAGTCGGCGCCGGGATTCCAGCCCAGCACGGCACCGTTGGACGGGTTCAGCGCGACCAGCCGGCCCCGCTGCTGACCGCTCACGGTGGTGAAGGTGCCGCCGACGTAGACCGCGGAATCGGTCACCGAGATCGACTTGACCTTGGCGCCCACATTGGGCGCAAAGGCCGTGATCAGCGCCCCGGTCAAGGCGTTGAACGCCGCGATCCGGTACCGCGTGACGCCGTTGACGGCGGTGAAGTCGCCGCCGATGTACACCCGCGAGCCGTCAGGGGATTTCGCGACCACCAGGACCTGGGCGTTGGTGTTGGGCACGAAGCCGGTGTTCAGCGCACCGGTGGTCAGGTCGTAGGACAGGAAGTTGGCCCGAGCGGTCAGGTTGGTGCCAGGAGCGGCGCCGGCCGGGCGGGCGTTGGCGAAACTGCCACCCGCATAGACAGTGTTGCCCACGATGGCCTGTGACCACACCACACCGTCGACCTGCACGGTGGGCAGGCCGTCGGCGGTGACGATCTCGGAGCTGCGCTCACCGATCTGTCCTGGCGCTGCGTGAGCCGCCGGTGAGAGAACAACCCCGACTGCGAGACTGGTAGCGATCAGCACAACGACGGAAAAACTCGCCTGAAGGCGTTTACCGACGGTTCTGAGTCTGAGTCGCTCCTTCGAAACAAACCAGCCTCGATACATCCATCACCCCGTGGGTACGTTTCCGGTGAACAAAGCAACAGGTGCGTCGGTCGAATAGAGCACGGTCACCGAAGCGCCGTTCCGAACGTCGGCGGGCATGGTGAAGACATAGACACCTGTCTTCTTCTCGCCCGGTGCGAGCACCCCGGACAGCGGCGACGCGGGATCTGTGGTGATCGGCGATGTCGGAACACCGCCCGCTCCCTGCACATCGACGCTGACGCTGTCCAGGCCAATGGCGTTGGGCGAATCGTTGGAAATTTCGACGGTGATGGCCACCGCCGGCCCGCTGATCTCGCCCGGAACCTTTGCCTGCGCGTCGATGGCCTTCACCTCGGTGAGCTTGGCGCTGATCTGCCCGCCGAGATCGGACGCCGCGTCGAGCGGCACGGCCGAATTGGTGACCAGTTCACGATTGGGCACCACCTGGTTGATGTCACCGGAAGTCGGGGCCGCACCGGACGTCGACACCGGCGGGGCCGTCGTGGTGACGGCGTCGGCGGAGGGTCCCGCAACGGAGGCCGGCGCACCATCGGACGGTACGGTCGGCGCGGCACCGCTGTAGGAGGATGACGGATCCGACACCTGGGAGGCCTCGGCGGGGCCGGATTCCGTCGTCGAGGTCCCCTCCGAGGACACAGACGATGCAGACGAGGACGCGGCGTCCGTCGACGAGGAGGTGCAGGCGGCCGCGGTGAGCAGCAGGCCGATACCGACGATGCCGGCCAGCACAGTGTGACCGCTGCGGACGGACGCACCCGTGGCGCGCCGGGTGGTCATGACGTTCCTTCGGGAGTGGGCATGCCAGTAGGACGGCGATCCAAGCTCTGCATCACGCGGAACCACTTGACGGCAGCCAGCGCCAGGTATCCGGCGCTGCCCACGAACAGCAGCGTGTAGGCGGCGAAGAACACCATCGGCGCGCCCAGCAGCAGGAAGATCAGGCACAGCACGCCGTAGTCGGTCGGGATCACCAGCAGCGACCGCAGCGCCGAGGTGGCTTGCGGGCGGGTGCGGGTGGCGCCGGTGGTGAGCGCGGCACGCCGCTCGAGCTGCTCGTTCAGGATCATCCCGAAGAACGACACCGCGGCGACCACGGTGAAACCGATCGGCACCAGCAGCCAGGCGTTCTGGCCGAAGTCGAAGAACCGGTAGGCGGAGATCAGCACGGCCAGGTGCAGGGTGGAGATCTTGGTGGCGTCGATCATGTGGTCGAGCCACTCACCGGACGTGCTGCCGCCGCCGCGCAGCCGGGCGAGCTGGCCGTCGGCCGAGTCGAGCGCGTAACCGATGGCCAGCGCGAGCATCACTGCCACGCCGAGCGGCCAGGACGGCGGCACCAGCACGAGCAGTGCGATCCCGGTGAACGAGAACAGCGCGCTGATCGCGGTCACGGCGTTCGGTGTCAGACCGAGACGGAAGGCCGCGGCCGCGAAGTAGCGACCGGCCCGCCGATTGACGAAACGGGAGTAGGCGGGTGCGCCTTTGGACGGTTTCTGGGCGGACCGCAAGCGCTGCAACGCCTCCGCGTAGGAGGGTTTGCCGAAATCCGTGCTGGGATCTGACTGCGCCGATGTCATGACGGAATCCTCCATGACATCGCGCCCGACCCTGTCGGTGCTCGTCACGAGTGACCCCCGGTCCCCGCGTACATCTCGACTCGCTCGCTGCTCACTGAACTCCCCCGTCGGAGCCGGTCGATGATTCGAACGGCTGATTGCTTGTTCGTCGAAACCCCGTATGACGCAGGCACACTCACCTGTGAATCCCCCGCTGAATTCGCCACAGAATTCGCCGGGGGATTCGCCGGGGGATTGCCGCGTGCCTTCACTCGTCGACCGGACCGCTGCGCGACCAACCGCCGGCACAGTGCTTCGTACCGGTCGGCGACGTCGTCCCAGTCGTAGAGCGACGCCCGTTCCGCGGACTGCTGCCCGCGGGCACGGGTGCCCTCGACATCGGCCTCGCTCTGCTCCACCAGCCTGGCGACGTCGTCGGCGCCCGCGAAGTACAGCCCCGATTCGCCGAGCACCTCGCGGTTGAAGATGACGTCGAAGGCGGTGGTCGCCGCACCTGCCCCGAGGGCGCGCAGCAGCGAGGGGTTGGTGCCGCCGACGGAATGCCCGTGCAGGTAGGTGAAGCTGTTGGCGTAGAGCTGGTCCAGCAGCTCCTGGTCCCACACGCCGCCAAGGAACCGGACCCGGTCGTCGGCCAATGCGTGCACCTTGCGGGTGTACTCGTCGGCATAGGGGGCGGATCCCACCACGATCAGCGGCAGGGTGGCCGCGCTCTTGCGGTAGCCGTCGACGATCACGTCGACGTGGTTCTCCGGCTCGAATCGGGCGACCACGAGGTGGAATCCCCCGCGGCGCAACCCGAGTTCGGCGATGCGGTCGGAGGCATCGCCCTCGATCCTTGGCGCGCCATAGGAAATCAGGTCGGTATCGGCGTCGAATTTTTCGCGGTAGTAGTCCGCAATCCCGACCGCATCGGCGATCAGCGCTTTGGACCACCAGACCGCCAAGCGCTCGGCGACCTGGTAGTAGCGACGCCCGACCGGACCCCATTTACCGCGCTGCCACTCGAGTCCGTCGACGTGGGTCGCCACCGGAATCCGTGACATCTTGATGACCGGCAGCCAGGGCGAGTTCGCCGAGTTGAAAACGACGGCGACGTCGCTGCGATGGCGGGCCAGGTGCGCGACGGACAGACCGGTGTGGCTGAGCGTCTCCAGGCTGCGGCGCTTGAGCGCACCCAAATGGACCAGGGACATTCCGCGGTAGCTGCTCGGTTCCGGTGCGGAGTGCGAGGAGTCTCCTGCGAGCCGGCGGCAGTACACGACGACGTCGTGACCGCGCGCGGCCAGTCTGGTTCCGACTTCCTCGACACAGGTCTCGAACCCGCCGTAGCGCGCGGGCACCCCGCGGGTCCCGACCAGAGCGATGCGCATCGGCTGGGCCCCCGACCCAGCGGGGGTCACGATCGGTCACCCTCGGCATCGCCCGTGGTGGCGTGCCCCTCCGAGCCGAAGGCGGCGTCATCGACGCCGGCGGTGAGCAGCCGGCCGGAAGCAACCAGACCGGGGCGCGCGCTGCGTGCGGCCCCGATCAGGCCGGCCAGCACCGCCAGCATGCCCGCAAGCAGCCAGACGGTGGTCGCCACCGGTATTCCGAAGACCGCGTAACCGGCCGGGCTGGAGGAGTCCATGGCAGTCGCGGTCGCGTCAGCTGCGCCGGCCGTGGTGGCAGCGACAACCAGAGCTGCCGACGACATCGCGCCGACTGCGGCTGCACGGGCGAGCACACCGGATGAAGTCGGTATGACACGCCTCCAACTGCGGGTCCTACCCACGGCAACAGCCCCCTAGAGCTTGGTCAAGTGTCGCACTGCACAACGTTGAACGGCTGCGCTGAGCTGTCCCCGTCTCATGCACATAGGCCCGTTTGGCTGTTCAAATATAACCGGAGGTGACCGAATAACCCAAATGTCTTGTGGCAAATCCCCCGTCGTTCACCCGTTCGGGCTAATAGCTCTGACGGAGAGCGAGCCAACCGACCCGTATCGTCACGATGGCCCATTGCGGGCTGACGTCGGCAGGGTCGTCCCAATCTGCTCATCGGGTTTGCCGGCCCGGTCGTTACCCGGCGGCCGAACCTGCGGACGACCGATCGTCGGGATCGTCGCCGGGCAGCCCATGTCATCCGCGCGTCATGGGAGTGGTTCAGTATCGACGCATGAGCGATCTCGACGTGCAGAAGTCCGTCGCCAACACTCACCTCGCCGAGCCCACCCCTTCTCAGCCGGCGGCGCGCAAGGGCAGCGAGGACGGCGCCGAACTGCGAGCCGACGTCCGCCGGGTGGCCTCGCTGCTCGGACAGACCCTGGTCCGCCAGCAGGGACCGGAGCTGCTGGCGCTGGTCGAGCGGGTGCGGTCGCTGACCAAACAGGCGCTGGAGGCCGACGCCGAGACCGATCGCCGCGCGGCCACCGACCAGGTCAGGGAGATCCTGGCCGAGCTGCCGATCTCGACGGCCATGGATCTGGTCCGGGCCTTTGCGACGTACTTCCAGCTGGCGAACGGCGCCGAACAGGTGCACCGGGTCCGTGCCCTGCGCTCTCGCCCGGCGACCGATGGATACCTGGCCACCGCCGTGGCCGAGGTCGCCGCAACGCTCGGGCCTGATCAGCTCGCCGATGCCATTGCCTCGCTGGCCGTAGAGCCCGTTTTCACCGCGCATCCCACGGAGGCGAGCCGGCGGTCCGTGCTGATCAAGATGCGGAGCCTGTCGCACATCCTGGCCATCCGGACGCCATCGGGCTCAGGCGCCCGAGCCCGACAGGACCGGCAACTCGCCGAGCTGATCGACCTGATCTGGCAGACCGACGAGCTCCGCCAGTTCCGTCCCTCACCGGTCGACGAGGCCCGCAACGCGCTGTACTACCTGGAGGCCATCGTCGGGGACACCATCCCGCAGCTCACCGCGGACCTGGCGGCAGAGCTCGCCGAGCACGGTGTCACCCTGCCGGCGGATGCGGCCCCGCTGTCGCTGGGTACCTGGATCGGCGGCGATCGCGACGGAAACCCGAACGTGACCGCGGCGATCACCCACGAGGTGCTCGAACTGCAGAACCAGGCAGCGATCCGCATCGCCATCGGCAAGATCGACGACCTGATCATCAACCTGTCCAGCTCGACCAAGATTGTTCCGGTCTCGCAGGAATTGGCCGATTCACTCGAGGCCGACCTGATCCACCTGCCCAAGCTCGATCCCAAGGTCAAGGAACTGAACAGTGAGGAGCCACTGCGGCTCAAGCTGACGTGCATCAAGGCGAAGTTGATCAACACCAGGGCGCGGGTGGCGGCCGGTCGGGCACACGAACCGGGTCGGGACTATTCACAGCGCAGCGAATTGCTGGCCGACCTGGGGATCGTCAGCCGGTCGCTGGCCGAGAACGGCGGCGCACTGGCCGCCGACGGCATGGTGGCGGCCGTGCAGCGCACGATGGCCGTCAGCGGTCTGCACGTGGCGACGATGGACATCCGTGAGCACTCGGAGGCGCACCACCAGGTGCTGGCCCAGTTGATCGACCGCCTCGGCGAGTTGGACAGGCCCTACAGCGAGCTCACCAGGAGCGAACGTCGGGACGTGCTGTCCGCGGAGCTGACCTCCCGGCGTCCCCTGACCACGCTTCCGGCGCCGCTGGACGCGGCCGGGAGCAAGACGTTCAGCGTCTTCGAAGAGATCAAGGCGGCGCAGCAAACCTATGGGCCCGAGGTCATCCAGACCTACATCACCTCGATGACCAAGGGATCGGACGACATCCTCGCGGCCGCGGTGCTGGCCAGGGAGGCAGGTCTGGTCGACGTGCACGGCACGGCCGGCGACCCTGACCGAGGTCCGTACGCGACGATCGGCTTTGCCCCGCTGCTCGAGACGGTCGAAGAACTGCGCCGAGCCGCCGAGGTCGTCGAGGAGATGCTTGCCGACCCGACGTATCGGGAGATCGTCCGGCTGCGGGGCGACGTGCAGGAGGTGATGCTCGGCTACTCGGACTCCAACAAGGAAGCCGGGATCACCACCAGCCAGTGGGAGATCCACCAGGCCCAGCGCTCGCTGCGTGACGTGGCCGCGCGGCACGGCGTGTGCCTGACCCTGTTCCACGGTCGTGGTGGCACCGTGGGCCGCGGCGGCGGGCCCACCTACGACTCGATTCTGGCGCAGCCGCACGGCGTCCTGGACGGCGCGATCAAGTTCACCGAGCAGGGCGAGGTGATCAGCGACAAGTACGCGCTGCCCGACCTGGCCAAGGAAAACCTCGAGCTGACCGTCGCCGCGACGCTGCGGGCCAGCGCGCTGCACAAGGAGCCCCGGCAGACCGCGGCTCAACTGCTGGGCTGGGACCAGTTGATGGTCAGGGTGAGCGACGCAGCGTTTGTCGCGTACCGCAAGCTGATCGACGACCCCGATCTGCCCGCCTACTTCCTGGCGTCCACCCCCGTCGAACAGCTCGGCTCGCTGAACATCGGCTCCCGGCCGGCCCGCCGACCGGATTCCGGCGGGGGCATCTCCGGTCTGCGGGCGATCCCCTGGGTCTTCGGTTGGACGCAGTCCCGGCAGATCGTGCCCGGCTGGTTCGGCGTCGGTTCGGGGCTGCGGGCCGCCCGGGAAGCCGGCGACGGCCCGCAGCTCGCCGAGATGCACGAACACTGGCACTTCTTCCGCACCTTCATCTCCAACGTGGAGATGACGCTGGCCAAGACCGATCTGGAGATCGCCGCGCTGTACGTCCGATCGCTGGTTCCCGACCACCTGGCGCACCTGTTCGAGGCCATCGAAGACGAGCACGAGCGCACGGTGTCGGAGATCCTGCGGATCACCGGGGAGCGGACGCTGCTCGACGGGCAGCCCGAGCTGAAGCGCACGTTGACGGTCCGCGAGCCCTACCTGGCGCCCATCTCCTACCTGCAGGTCGACCTTCTGAGCAGGATCAGACAGGCCGATCACGGCGCCGGGATCGATCCCGAACTGCAGCGCGCGATGCTGCTGACGATCAACGGCGTCGCTGCGGGAATGCGCAACACGGGCTGACGGACCTGCGGCCGTGGGAGGATCGGAAGCAGCCGGTTCGGGGGATGGCTTCCAGCTGCCCTGACCAGAACTGAGCCGACCCGACCCCGACAGGTCACGACCCGACCCAGGAGTGCACGCCTCATGACCAAGCTGACCGTGATCGGATGCGGCTATCTGGGGGCCGTACACGCCGCCTGCATGGCGCAGCTGGGTCACGAGGTGACCGGGATCGACGTCGACGTGCCCAAGGTCGAGCTGCTCGCGTCGGGCCACACGCCGTTCTTCGAGCCCGGATTCGAGGAGGTGCTGCAGTCCGCGCTGGCCAGCGGGCGGCTGTCCTTCACCGCAGACATGGCCGAGGCCCGCGGCGCGACGGTGCACTTCGTCTGCGTCGGAACCCCGCAGAAGCGCAATGAGTACGCCGCCGACCTTGCCTATGTCGACGCCGCGGTCAGCGCGCTGGCACCGCACTTGACGCCGGGTGACCTTGTTGTCGGGAAGTCGACCGTGCCCGTCGGCACCGCCCGGCGCCTCGCCGAGGACATCACCGAGGTGACGCCCGGAAGCCTGCTGGCCTGGAACCCGGAGTTCCTGCGAGAGGGCTTCGCCGTCCGGGACACCCTGCACCCTGACCGCCTGGTGTACGGCCTGCCGGCCGGGGCCGACGGAGATCAGGCCCGCAAGATGCTCGACGAGGTGTACGCGGCGCCACTGGCCGACGGCGTGCCGTTGGTCGTCACCGACTACGCCACCGCCGAACTCGTCAAGGCGTCGGCGAACTCCTTTCTGGCCACCAAGATCTCGTTCATCAACGCGATGGCCGAGGTCTGCGAGGCCAGCGGCGCCGATGTGGTGCAACTGGCCGACGCGATCGGCTACGACGGCCGCATCGGCCGGCGGTTCCTGAATGCCGGTCTCGGCTTCGGCGGCGGGTGCCTGCCCAAGGACATCAGGGCCTTCATGGCCAGGGCGGGCGAGCTCGGCGCGGATCAGGCCCTGGCGTTCCTGCGGGAAATCGACTCGATCAACATGCGCCGCCGGGTCCGGATGGTCGATCTGGCTCGCGAGGTGTGTGGCGGCTCGATCGTCGGGCGCAGGATCGCCGTCCTCGGCTTGGCCTTCAAACCGAACAGCGACGACATCCGTGACTCGCCGGCCCTCAACGTCGCCGCCCAGATGCAGCTTCAGGGTGCCTCGGTGGTGGTCACCGATCCGCAGGCCGTGGAGAACGCCATGCGCAAGTGGCCGGACCTGCGCTATGCGCCGACCGCCGAGGAGGCGGCGACCGGAGCCGATCTGGTGCTGCTGCTCACCGAATGGGACCAGTACCGCAGCCTGGATCCCGCCGCGTATGGCGCCGTTGTCGCCCACCGCCGCATGCTCGACGGGCGCAACGCGCTGGACCCGGCCGCCTGGCGCGCGGCAGGGTGGACCTACCGCGCCCTCGGCCGTCCCTGACGCTCCAACGACCGTGGTGGACAGCACCGTGAGCACTCTCTGCAACCGCCATCGGCGCGCTCGCTCCGTCTGCCGGCACCGCCAGGGCATCCTTCATCACTCGTCAGGGTGAATCCCACTCGCGCGGCGTGACCGCGACGAAAGCTGGCCGTCTCTGCTGGCAGTGGTCCAACCCCTTGCCTCGGCCAACGCCGATCGATCAGCGGAGGGGTTTCACGGACTGGACCACCGACCAGCCCGCCCGTCCCCAACGTTCGCAACCGGTAAGAGGTAGCGCAACGTCAACAAACAGCCGCCCGTCTGTGATTGATCCTGTACCCCATTCGGGTACATCGGCTCACTGACACCGGTGCAAACGAGGACATCGATTACTCACGGTGGTATCGTTGCGCCAACAGGGGGATCTGCCACACATTTGGACGTGCGGGTCCGCAAATGACACAAGGGAGTTGTCGTGATCCGCAAGCTGCTCGCCGCAGCCAGCTTGGCCGTGCTCGGCCTGTGCTGGCTTCCTGCCATCGCATCGGCCGCTCCGGCCTACCCGGCGCCGCCCGTCACACCCGACACCGCGGTCCCAACGGCGGTCGACGCCGTCAGCACAGCGTCGACCACCGACTCCGTGACGTCGCTGGCGAGCACCGGCGCCGGTTTCAACGTCGGGCTGACCGTGTGGATCGCGGTGGCCGTGCTCGTCGTCGGGGTCGGCTTGCTCCTCGCCGGCCGCCGGTCGCGCAAGTCCGGCGCAGAGGGCTGATGAATCTGCCCCCACCAGCCGCGGTCGCACCCCAGGTCAGCCCCCGGGGTGCGACCGGCCTTGCCCACCAGCACGTTGCCACCGAGAGTCCTACTCCATCGTGGCCGGCCTGACTCACCGGCGTGACTCGTGACTCGAACGTTCAGTACCGCATGACCAGCGCCGGTCCGGTTGGCCGGCTCGCCCGCCACCTCCAGCCCGACACCTCCAGCCCGACACCTCCAGCCCGACACCTCCAGCGACACGCTCACCCGGGCCTACCGAAAGCAGAATCATGGATCAGCACGTGTCCCGACGTCGAAAGCTGGTGTCCCTCGTCAGCGTCGTCGCCCTGACCTTCTCAGGTGTGGCGTTCAGCGTGGTGGGGGCGACCGCCGCGGCGGCCGATCCCGCCCCCGTGGTTCAACCGGCGAGTACCGCGGTGACCGCCGATGCCCTTCCGACGGTCCAGATCGACGGAGTCGCCTGGTCGCAGGCGGTTGTCGGCAACACGGTCTACGTCGGCGGCAACTTCACCAACGCGCGACCCGCGGGCGCTGCCGCCGGCACCAACCTGACGCCACGCAGCAACCTGCTGGCGTACAACATCACCACCGGCGCGCTGATCACGTCGTTCGCGCCCGTCGTCAACGGCGTGGTGCAGTCCGTCTCGGCGTCACCCGACGGTTCCCGGCTGTACATCGCTGGTGAGTTCACCTCGGTGAACGGCGTGACCAAGAACCGGGTGGCGGCCTTCAACACCGCCACCGGTGCCCTGGTCAGCGGCTTCACCGTCAACATCGGAACCAGAGTCAAGTCCGTGGTCGCCACCAACAGCACCGTGTACGTCGGCGGGCAGTTCACCGCGGCCAACGGTCAGCCCCGCAACCGGCTTGCCGCCTTCAACGCATCCAACGGCGCCCTGCTGGGCTGGAATCCCGGCGCGGACTACAACGTCAACGCGCTGACGATCACTCCGGACCAGTCCAGGGTCATCGTCGGCGGGGCCTTCCAGACCCTCGCGGGCGAGGCGGCCTACGGGCTGGGCGCCGTCGACGCCAGCACCGGTGGGTTGCTGCCGTGGGCAGCCACCGAGAAGGTGCGCAACGCGGGAGCCAGTGCCGCGATTCAATCGCTGAGCACCGACGGCACCTCGATCTTCGGGACCGGCTTCGTCTTCGGGCCCGGCGGCAACCTGGAGGGCACGTTCTCGGCCGATCCGAACTCCGGCGCGATCAAGTGGATCGAGGACTGCCACGGNGACACCTACGGCGCCTACTCGACCGGTGGAACCGTCTACACGGTCAGCCACGCGCATTACTGCGGCAATGTCGGCGGCTTCCCGCAGTCCGACCCGTGGTCGACGAATCAGCGTTTCGCCATCGCCTTCACCGCGAACGCCACCGGCACGCTGGCCCACGACCCGCTGGGCTACTTCGACTGGTACGGCAACGCCAGCCCGTCGGTGACCAACTGGTTCCCCGAGCTGAAGATCGGTAGCTTCACCGGCCAGAACCAGGCCGGGTGGACCGTCAACGGCAACGGTCAGTACGTGACCATCGGCGGCGAATTCCCGTCGGTCAACGGAACGGCACAGCAGGGTCTGGTCCGCTTCGCGGTCAAGCCGATCGCGCCGTCCAAGCGCGCTCCGATGCTGACCGGCTCGAAGTTCATGCCGAGCCTGGTGTCCCTGTCCTCGGGCACCGTTCGCGTTGCGTTCCAGGCCAACTGGGATCAGGACGACACCACGCTGACCTACAAGGTGGTACGGAACAGCAACACCGCGGCCCCGGTGTTCACCACCACGGCCGACTCGACCTTCTGGAATCGCCCGATGTTGGGCTTCACCGACACCGGTTTGACGCCGGGCGCGACCTACAAGTACCGCTTGTACGTCACCGATTCCGCGGGCAACCAGGTCGCGGGCGACACCGCGACGATCACCGTGTCCAACGACGCGGCACCGAGCGCCTACTCGAGCACCGTGCTGGGGCAGGGTGCCGGCACCTTCTGGCGGCTCGGCGAGTCCTCGGGGGCCACGGCGTACGACTGGGCCGGCTACACCGATGGCCAGGTCGGCACCGGGGTGACCCGTGGCGCGGCCGGCGCGATTTCCGGCGACACCAACACCGCCTCGACGGTCGACGGCACCCGCAACGGCCTGGTCTCCGCGCCGTCCGCGGTCACCGGTCCCGACACCTTCACCACCGAGGCCTGGGTGAACACGACCTCCACCTCGGGCGGCAAGATCATCGGCTTCGGCAACCAGCAGAGCGGCGGCGAGTCGGGCAGCTACGACCGCCACACCTACATGGACAACGACGGCCACATCTGGTTCGGCGTCTACCCCGGCGGCGTGGCCACGGTCAACACCACCAAGACCTACAACGACGGCCAGTGGCACCAGATCGTCAGCAGCCTCGGCCCGAACGGGATGGTGCTCTACGTCGACGGCCTGAAGGTCGCCTCGCGCACCGACGTGACCAGCGGCCAGCCCTACACCGGCTACTGGCGGGTCGGCGGCGACAACCTCGGCGGATGGCCCAATCAGCCGGCGAGCAACTACCTGAGCGGCTCCATCGACGAGATCTCGATCTACCCGACCGCGCTGACCAAGGATCAGGTCATGGCCCAGTACCTGGCCTCCGGACGCACCTCGCCGATCCCGGCGGCCCCGGCAGACACCTACGGCGCGGCGATTTACAACGCCCAGCCCGACCTGTTCTGGCGGCTGGCCGACAGCACCGGCAACAAGGCGGCCGACTCCAGTGCCTCGCTCAACCCGGGCACTTATAACGGTGGCGTGACCAAGGGCGAGCCCGGCGTGATCGCCGGCAACACCGCGGCGACGTTCAACGGCTCCGACGGCTTCATCGCCTCGGACAACGCCGTCACCAACCCGACCACCTACACCGAGGAAGCCTGGTTCAACACCACCACCACCAGGGGCGGCAAGATCATCGGCTTCGGCAGCAGCAACACCGGAACCTCGGGCGGGTACGACAGGCACATCTACATGCAGGACGACGGCAAGCTGGTCTTCGGTACCTGGACCGGTCAGACGAACACCGTCACCACCCCGGCGTCGTACAACGACGGAAAGTGGCACCAGGTGGTCGCCTCGCAGGGCTCCGACGGGATCAAGCTGTACGTCGACGGCGCGCTGATCGGCACCAACCCGCAGACGCAGGCCCAGAACTACACGGGTTACTGGCGGGTCGGTGGCGACAACACCTGGGGTTCCTCCAGCGCGTTCTTCGCCGGCACCATCGACGAAGCAGCGGTGTACTCCACGGTGCTCACCCCGCAGCAGGTCGCGCAGCACTTCCAGGCCGCCGGCGGCGTGCTGCCGAACCAGGCACCGACCGCGGCGCTCACCGCCACTGCGGCCGGTCTGGCCCTGTCCGTGGACGGGTCCGGGTCGTCGGACGCGGACGGCACCCTCGCCTCGTACGCCTGGGACTTCGGTGACAGCAGCACGGGCACAGGCGCCACCGCCGCGCACACCTACGCTGCGGCCGGCACCTACACCGTGACGCTGACCGTCACCGACAACGCCGGCGCGACCGGTACGGCGACGCAGTCGGTCACCGTGACCGCCGCCAACGTGGCACCCACCGCGGCGTTCACCTCGGCG
>JGI20181J14860_1000071_pt1 | contig 16946 bp, 15 predicted proteins | sample NGESurdeep072012_5_FD_14860 | JGI IMG/M metagenome (IMG submission 14860) | reverse complement strand
GACGGTGCCGCCGCTGACCCACGTGCCGCGGACCCGGCGCGGGGTGCTGTCCTACGCGGCGCGGGACATCGGCGAACGGCTCGACGCGAAGGCCCTGGTCGCCTTCACCTACAGCGGCGACACCGTTCGCCGGCTGGCCCGGCTGCACACCCCGCTGCCGCTGCTGGCGTTCACCCCGCTGGCGGCCACCCGCAACCAGCTGGCGCTGACCTGGGGTGTCCGGACCTTCGTGGTCCCGGCCGTGGACGACACCGACGAGATGATCGAACAGGTCGACCACGCCATGCTGCGCATCCCCGGCTACCAGCCCGGTGACACCGTGGTGATCGTCGCGGGCGCGCCACCCAACCAGACCGGCTCGACCAACCTCATCCGGGTGCACCGGCTCAGTCACGACGACTGAGGTTTCGCAGCTCCTGACCGTCGACTGGTCGGACATCACGCGCGTTCGCCCGGGGGCGCCACATCAGCGGCGTCATTCTCATCGGTGGATCCCACTCGCCGGAAACCCGCGTGCCTGCCACCGGGCCGCGGGTGCTCCTTCGACAGACTGACGTGCGTGACTGTCCCGTCAGCGCACGCGGGTTCGCCACCCCGGACCGCGCTTCAGCACGCGCACGCTCGGCGATCCACCATCCGATCCACCATCCGATCCACCGTCCGATCCACCATCCGATCCGTCGAGCAGGAAGGCGCCTGATGCCGTTCGTCGAGATCACCCTGGCCGAGGGTCGTCCCCCGGAGAAGCTGCGGGCGTTGATCACCGCGGTGACGGACGCGGTGTGCGAGAGCATCGCGGCGCCGAAGGCGAACGTCAGGGTGGTCATCCGTGAGGTACCCAAGACGCATTGGGCGGCCGGCGATGTCACGCTCGCCGAACGTGCGGCGCAATCCTCGGCAACGCTGTCGTCAGCAGCGCCACCGTCATCATCCCGGGCGTCAGGAACCTCACCGTCAGGTACCCAATACCGGAGGGAACCCCATCGTGAGCACCGACATCCTGAACTTCGTCAACGGCGAGTACATCAAGAACGCCAGCGGGAAGACGTTCGAGAAGCGCACGCCGATCGACAATTCGCTGGTCGGCACCGTGTACGAGGCCGGCAAACCGGAGGTGGATGCCGCGGTCGCCGCGGCCCGCGCGGCGTTGGACGGGGAGTGGGGCGCTTTGCCGGTCAACGAGCGGGTCAGGCTGCTCGACGCGGTGGCCGAGGAGATCACCAACCGGTTCGACGACTTCCTGGCCGCCGAGGTGGCCGACACCGGCAAGCCGCACAGCCTCGCCTCGCACGTCGACATCCCGCGTGGCGCAGCCAATTTCAAGATCTTCGCGGACACCATCAAGAACGCGGCCACCGAGTCGTTCGAGATGGCCACCCCGGACGGGATGACGGCACGGAGCTACACCGTCCGCTCGCCGCGCGGAGTGATCGCCGTGGTCTGCCCGTGGAACCTGCCGTTGCTGCTGATGACGTGGAAGGTCGGGCCCGCGCTGGCCTGCGGGAACACCGTGGTGGTCAAGCCGTCCGAGGGGACGCCCAGCACCGCCACCCTGCTCGGCGAGGTGATGAACAAGGTCGGCGTGCCCAAGGGCGTCTACAACGTCGTGCACGGGTTCGGGCCGGACTCGGCGGGCGCGTTCCTGACCAGCCACCCCGGGGTCAACGGGATCACCTTCACCGGGGAGACCGGCACCGGCACGGCGATCATGAAGGCCGGAGCAGAGGGCATCCGTCCGGTGTCGCTGGAGTTGGGCGGGAAGAACGCGGCGCTGGTGTTCGCCGACTGCGATTTCGACATCGCGGTGAACACCGTCACCCGGTCGGCGTTCGAGAACTGCGGCCAGGTGTGCCTCGGCACCGAGCGGGTCTATGTCGAGCGGCCCATCTTCGACAAGTTCATGTCCGCGCTGAAGGCCAAGGCGGAAGTGATGACGCCCGGCCGGCCCGACGACCCGGCCACCAAGATCGGGCCGCTGGTCAGCAAGGAACATCAGGACAAGGTGCTGTCGTACTACCGGAAGGCCAAAGACGAGGGCGCGACGATCGTCTTCGGTGGCGGTATCCCGGACATGCCGGAGGACCTGAAGGACGGCTGCTGGGTGCAGCCGACCATCTGGACCGGCCTGCCGGAGACCGCGACGGTGATCCAGGAGGAGATCTTCGGCCCTTGCGTGCACATCGCCCCCTTCGACACCGAGCAGGAGGCGGTGGCGATGGCCAACGACACGAAATACGGTCTGGCGACGTCGATCTACACCCAGGACATCAACCGGGCGAGCCGGCTGGCGGCCAGGATCGAGGTCGGGCTGTGTTGGATCAACAGCTGGTTCCTGCGCGACCTGCGAACCGCGTTCGGCGGTTCGAAGGCCTCCGGCATCGGCCGTGAGGGCGGCGTGCACTCCCTGGAGTTCTACACCGAATTGCGGAACGTGATGATCAAGTATTGACGTCAGGGCAGGGACCTGAGCGCCTTTTCCAGATTGCCCTGCCCCGCCTTGTAGTCGCCGGAATCGGTGGGGGTGCCCCGGATGATTTCCTCGTGCCCGACCCCTGCAGGCAATGCGGTGAGTTGATAGAGCTGCTGGATCTTCGGCAGGAATCTGGTCACCGCGGCCAATTGGGCTTCCTGCTTGGTGAGCACGTCAATCCTGGCGATGTCGGCAGGGCGCAACGGTTGGTTGGCCTGACGGGCGCGCAGCGAGCGGAGTTCGTCCCGGCCGGCCCGATCTGCCGGCCTGCGTCGAAGTAACTCCTTCAGCCTGGCACTCTCGGCCGCACTGAGTGGCTGGAACGCCTGGCGAGTCCGAAGGCGCTGCAATTCCGCCTTTCGGCCGGGTGGAAAGATCCGCTTCATCGCGGTCTCGATCGTTGCGGTGACGATGTCCTTGTACCTGGCCGCATAGGGGGAACCGGCGCTGGTGAACGCCCGCACGGACGGGCGTCCGGCCAGGCGGGTGTCGCGGTCGGAATCGGAATGAGTGAGGTCGGCGAGAAAATCCAGGTCTTCGGTGATGCGCTGGCGCATGTCCCGCTGCATCGCCTCGGCGTCGAACAACAGCAGGCCCTTGAGATTCTTCGGCCTGTTCTTGGCCGAAAGTGCGTCCTGAACCGCGAAACCGCCGCCGCTGTGCCCGGAGAGGATCACCGACCAACTCTTCGGCACCTTGGTCAGGATCGTCGGATATTCCTTGTTCGTTCTGGTCAACACATCGGAAATGTAGGCGTCCACGTTGATGTCGCCGAATTGATGCTGGGCGCCGCCCTGGGCGAGAATGCCGATCGTCTGCCGTTTGCCGCTGCTGTCCATTTGTTGCTCGATCTGATCGAGGTCGACGTCGCGCACCTTGTTGTCGCTGGTCAGCTCGGCCTTCCTGGTCGCCGTGGTCGGGGTGAACGTGCGCTGCCGGAAGCCGGCGTACCGGCCCCGCCACACCTCGGTGTGGCCGTGGAAGTGGAGCAGCACGTCGACCGGGTCCTTTGGCGAGAACCCTTGGGGGACAAGCACGATGGCTCGGTGATCGGCCGCTTCCTTGGTGTGCGCGCTGTCGCCGCCCTTGAACGAGCTGGTCGCTCCGCCGGCCAGGCCCGCGATGGCCAACCGGCGGATCCTGCCGATCTCCTTCGGTTTGGCGTCGTTCCACGCCGGGCCTTGCGTTGCCGCGCCGGGCCATCCACCTGCCCGCTGCAGGGCGATCGTCACGGCGAGATTGCCGGCGGCGGTCTGCATGGTGCGGACCAGTTGGTGCGCGCCGACAACCGCCGTCCGGTCGGGGAATGCCGGTCCCATCCAGGTCGAGGAACGAGCGCCGTCGGCGCCACGTTGCGGTGCCGCGCGGCGTCGGCCTGTGGGTACCGGACCCCTGGATAGTGCACGGGTCGCCATCGTGCCTCCGGATGGGGCGGCTGCGGTCCTCGGCGAGAGACTTCTCAGGCTACGCCGACCGCTGTCGTGTCGACACTGTCTTACCCCGGATGCGCTGACCAGCGGGACACCGCCAGTTCGCAGCCACCGGCTGTCCCGCTACGGTGACCTGCGTGAGTGATCCCTCGGATGTGATGGACCCGGCAATAGACGACGGTTTCGGCGTGGCGGCGAGCGGCGAGACGCCGACGCTGGACATCGACGGCGTGCCGCGGGGCCAGGCCGTGGTCGACGACCTGGTGAAGCTGATGGACCTCGAGCAGCTCGAGGACGACCTGTACCGCGGCTACTCGCCGGAGATCTCGCCGTCCCGGGTGTTCGGTGGCCAGGTCGCTGCGCAGGCGCTCATCGCCGCGGGCCGGACCGTGCCCAGCGATCGGCGGGTGCACTCCCTGCACGCGTACTTCATCCGGCCGGGCAGCCCGAAGAACCCGATCGTCTACCAGGTCCACGAGGCCAAGGACGGCTTGACGTTCACCACCCGGCGGGTGGTGGCCATCCAGCACGGCAAGCCGATCTTCGCCATGTCCGCGTCGTTCCAGATCGACGAGCCAGGGGTGGACCACGCCGATCCGATGCCGGTCGTGCCACCGCCGGAGTCGCTGCCCACCTACGCCGAACGGATTGCCCCGATCAAGGAACGGATCGCCGTGTGGGGGCGCATCCCCCGGCCGTTCGACGTGCGGTACGTGGACGACCCGCCATGGGAGTCGCGGCTCACCGGGCCGAGGACCGAAGCGCACAACCGGGTCTGGTTCCGGACCGACGGTGTGCTGCCCGACGACGACCTGCTGCATGTGTGCATCCTGGCGTACCTGTCCGACCTGACATTGCTGTACTCGGTGCTGGCCACGCACGCGCTGTCCGCGGAGTTCGACCGCCTTCAGGTCGCGTCTCTTGATCACGCCATGTGGTTCCACCGGCCGTTCCGGGTGGACGAATGGGTGCTGTACGACACGAGTTCACCCAGCGCCTCGGGCGCCAGGGGGCTGGGCACCGGGCACTTCTTTTCAGCCGATGGACGGATGATCGCGACGGCCGTGCAAGAGGGTCTGGTTCGGTTGCGCTGAGCCTGACTGCATCGCTCGGTCACAATTCGGCATGCGCTGACGGGGCGGCGGACGGATGCTGGCCGCAGGGGCTGAGCGAAGGGTGGTGCGGTGAGCAGGCACACCACGGTTGACGAGTGGGCGGTGCCCCCGGTGGCGGGCTCGACGGACGCGCGCCACCCCGGGCGACGACTGCCGGACGCCGCCGCCTTCGCCTACCCGATGGTGCGCACGGCCGTCGAGGATGCGCTCCGGGCCGGCGTTTCCCACGGTGCCACGCCGTCGATCTTCGCCGACTTCGGGGCCGGCTCGGGCGACCGATCGCTCGCCGGGATGAATGTGGCCGTTCAATCGTGGCAGCGCCGAGTGAGCGCCGCGCCGCTCCTCGTGGTGCACAGCGACGCTCCCGACACGGATTTCGCCTCGCTGTTCGACGCCGTCAGCGGCGCGGCCGACAGCTACCTGGCCCGCCACGAGGGGGTCTACCCGCTCGCCGCCGGGCGATCGCCGTTCCAGCGGGCACTTCCCGCGAGGTCGCTGGCCTTCGGGTGGACGGTGTCCAGCCTGCACCGGATGACCGGCGCGCCGGCACCGATCCCCGACCATTTCCTCGTTCACCTGTCGGCCGACGAAGCGGCCCGGGCGGCCTACCGCGACCGGTCGGCACAGGACTGGCACGCCTTCCTGGACCACCGCTGCGCCGAGTTGGCCCCAGGCTGCGGGATTGTCGTCGTCGACGGGGTGCGGGGCGACGATGGCATGATCGGCTGCGAGGGGCTGTTCGGATGCCTGGCGCAGGCGATCGCACAGGCAAGGGCCGATGGCATGCTGACCGCGGCGGAGGCCGCCGCCGCGGTGTACCCCGCCTGGTTCCGCTCGCTGCCGGAACTCGGCGAGCCGTTCTCGCCGTCGTTCGCAGGTTCCGCGGGCGGGAGCCTGGACTGGGTCGAGACGCGTACCGCGGTGCTTGCCGATCCGTTCGCGGACCTGATGGTGGCCGGCCGATTCCACGACTATGCGGACAACCAGGTTCGCGTGTTGCGGTCATTGCTGGGACCGCACATCGGAGAGGTCCCGTCGCCGCGGCACCGGCGCGACGCTGCCTGGCAGGCGGTATGGGCCGACACCAGAGATCGGATCGCGCGGAACCCGCAGTCCGTCGCTCCGGCGTACCGGATGGCTGCCATCCGCCTGCGGAAGAAGGCCTGAGATCCCCGTCCCGATTGTCGATTCCGTCGGCCTGGCTTCGTTTACGTGTAGAGCCCGATCGTGGCAACGAATCCAGGAGTGCCCATGTCCGATCCACACGTCCTGCTCACCGATCTGCGGTTGGGTGAGTCTCCCCGCTGGCATGACGGCCGCCTGTGGTTCGCCGATTGGGGTGCCGAGCAGATCATGGCCGTCGACGCCGAAGGCAGGAGCGAGGTCGTCACCACTGTCCAGTCGTTCCCTTTCTCCATCGACTGGTTGCCCGACGGCAGGTTGCTCATCCTCTCGGCCAGAGCGCGGCAACTGCTGCGCACCGAGCCGGACGGCTCGCTCGTCATCCACAGCGATCTCGCCGCCATTTCCGAAAAGCCTTGGAACGAAATCGTTGTCGACGATCGCGGTAACGCCTACCTGAACAACATCGGTTTCGATTTCCCGGACGGCCAGGTCGGTCCGGGAATCATCGCGATGGTGACACCAGACGGTGAGGTGCGGCAGGTGGCCGACAACGTGGCATTTCCCAATGGCATGGCGGTGACGCCGGACAACTCCACGCTGATCGTCGCCGAGTCGTATGCCAAGCGGCTGACGGCTTTCGACATCGCCAGCAACGGAGGCCTGTCCCGTCGCCGGGTGTGGGCCGATCTGGGGGACGGCGTCCCCGACGGCATCTGCCTCGATGCAGCGGGGGCGGTCTGGTACGCCGACGTTCCCCATCGGCGGTGCGTCCGCGTACGGGAGGGCGGAGAGGTGCTGCAGACGGTCGACGTCGACAGAGGGTGCTTCGCCTGCATGCTCGGCGGCAGTGACCGGAGCACGCTGTACATCATGGCTGCGCAATGGCCGGAGGCAGCAGGCGGCGGGCAGCGAACGGGAATGGTCGTCACAGCGCCGGCGCCGGCGCCCGGCGTCGGCCGACCCTAGAACGCCGCTCTTTCGACGGGACGACGGGACCATCGGTGATCGAGCGACCGCCGGGTGCTCGGAAACCGTTCGCGCCGTGGCAGATTCCGCTGCAATCGGCCCTGTGATGTCGACTGGCGCTGTGACCTCGACTGGCACGGTGATGTCGACAGACCGGTCATTTCCGGCGCCCGCACGTCGGCAACGGAAATGTGCCACCGGCAGTGCTGATGGCTGCGCTCGGCGAGCAGGGGTTCGGCCGGGCGGCACCCCGTCGCAAGATCGTCGCGGAGTCGATAGCGTGGGCGTCGGCTGATCATTGGCCGACCATCCACCGCGGCGCGGCGAGAACGCCGCCGATCTCTCGAGGAGAGCCTCCATGAGCCTGAGCGACGACGACATCGTGACGACAAGTGCGTCCGGATCGGAAGGTCCGGCGGACGGCGGCGCCGGCGGCGTGCCCGGCGTGCACGACGGCGGTGCCGATGGTGGCGCCGATGGTGGTGCTGACGGCGGCGCCGATGGGGGAGCGGACGGCGGCGCCGATGGTGGGGCCGATGGTGGTGCTGACGGCGGTGCCGATGGGGGAGCTGACGGCGGTGCTGATGGTGGGGCTGATGGTGGAGCCGACGGGGGAGCGGACAGCGGGGCGGAGGGCCCGGCGGACGGCGGCGCTGATGGTGGGGCCGACGGCGGCGCCGACGGGGCCGCAGACAGCTGATGCTCGGCACTGATCAGAGTGGGGCGTCCGGGTCGACCGGGCGCCCCCGGCCCGCGCAGCCGGACGGCAACGGTCATGTCGACAACGGATTCACCACCCTTGCCGACCCTCAGCCGACCGCCGAACCGACGCCGCAGGCCGGTCCCGACCCCGTGCCGACCCCCGCACTGGATCGGTGCATCGGTATCCCTTCGATTGAATTCGCCCAGCAGTACTGGTCCAGCGCACCCCTGCTGACCCCGGCGACCCGCGGCGCTGGCGCGTTCGCGGACCTGCTCTCGCTCGACGACGTCGACGAGCTGGTCTCCACCCGCGGCCTGCGCACCCCGTTCCTCCGGATGGCCAAGAACGGGTCGGTACTGCCCACTGCGACGTTCACCCGGTCCGGCGGCGTGGGTGCCGGGATCACCGACCAGGTCGCCGACGACAAGGTGCTGGCCCAGCTGTGCGACGGCGCCACGCTGGTGCTGCAGGCACTGCACCGCAGCTGGCCGCCGTTGGTGCGTTTCGGCAGCGCGCTGGCCGCGGAACTCGGGCATCCGGTGCAGATCAACGCCTACGTCACCCCACCGCAGAGTCAGGGCTTCGCGGCGCATTACGACACCCACGACGTGTTCGTCCTGCAGGTCGCCGGAACGAAGCGCTGGACGATTCACCGGCCGGTCGTCGACGACCCGCTGCCCGAGCAGACCTGGGACAAGCGCAAGGATCAGGTCTCCGCCAGAGCGTCCGAAAAGCCGCTCATCGACACGCTTCTCGCACCGGGTGACGCCCTCTACCTGCCCCGCGGTTACCTGCATTCCGCGGTCGCCCAGGGCGAGGTCTCCGTCCATCTGACCGTCGGCGTGCACCCGATCACCGGCTACGACCTGGCCAGCGAGCTGCTGGCTGTGGCCACCGACGACCGCGAGCTGCGCCGCTCCTTGCCGCTGGGCGGCCACCCGGACGCACTCGCCGAGCAGGTGCGCGCCGCGGCCCGCCGGCTGGCGGCGGTGATCGACGACGCCGCCGTCACGAACACCACCGTTGCCGCGGTGGCGCGTCGGGTGGATCGGCGGTTGTCGCGTGACACCCGCCCTGCACCGATCTCGCCGCTGGCGCAGCTGACCGCGATCGGCAACCTACAGCCCGGCACCGCGCTGCGGGTCCGCTCGGGCCTGCGGCCGGCGCTCCGCCGCACTGCAGACCGGCTGTCGCTGGACGTCATCGACAGGACCGTGAGCTGGTCCCTCGACGTCGAGCAGGCACTTCGCCGTTCGTTGTCCGGTGACACCTTCCGGCCGTTCGAGCTGGACAACCTCGATCCCGACGAGCAACTGGTGCTGGCCCGCCGATTGCTGCGGGAGGGCATCGTCGTACCGGCTGACCCCGGACCACCCGCGAGTGACTGAGCATCCGCCCGACCTCGTCTCGCCACCGAGGGAATGGCCCGAACGGGCCAATGAACCGCCGGAACGCTGCTCGGTTCAGGCCGGGTTGCGAGGCGACCCGATGCTGGGCACCGCGTTCCCCGCTTCCCGGCTGCTGCTGGTCGAACAATCTGGCCCCTGGGGCCGGGCGGGTCTGGCGCAGTCCCGCTTCGACCGGACGACAGCGCACCGGCTGATCGCCCGGCTCGATCCGCAGCGCGTCCGGGTCGTCGCGATCCGGCGTCCCGGCCGATCGTCCCCGTCCGATCGCCGCCGCTGGGCCGCGGTGGATTGCCGCCCCGGCCGGGAGCGCCTGGTGTGGGGGCGGTTCCGGACTGATCGGGAGCTGCTGGAACTGGACATCGACGCCATACTCGCCGGCCGGATGCCCCCGGAATCCGCCGCCGTCGGTGGGATGGATGACCTCGCGGGCCCGGAGCCGGTGTTCGCGGTGTGCGCGCACGGCACGCACGACGTCTGCTGTGCGCTGATGGGCCGCGCCATCGCTGCCGCGCTCGACGATGCCCGCCCCGGCCAGGTATGGGAATGCAGCCATATCGGCGGCGACCGGTTCGCCGCGAACGTGCTGGTGCTGCCCACCGGTGTGCTGTACGGCAGGGTCGGCGCGCACGCCGTCGGGGCACTGGCGGACGCCGCCGACCTCGGCCTGGTGCTCGATCAGTACCTGCGCGGCCGGGTCGGGTTTCCGCCCGAGGTGCAGGCCGCCATGGCCTTCGCCCACCGCCAATCGCCCGGGCTAAGGGTCTTCGACGTCAGGTCCGAAGGCCTGCGGCGGGTCGGCCCGGACACGGTCGTCGTGCGGCTGAACTGCGCGGGACGGATCGCCGATGTCCGGGTGCAATCCGCGCGGGCCGATCCGCACTGGTTGACCTGCCAGGCAGCCCAGCCCTCGAGAGCGACTGTCTATCAACCACTGTCGATGACGTGGGCCGATCCGGGCGGAGCACCTGCCGACACCGGGAGCAGCACGCAGGCGGGAGGAAACGGGCCGGGCTGACCGCGCGATGCTTATGCTGCCCGGGTGAAGGCCCTTCGGTCCACGCTGCTGCTCGAGCTCGTGGTGTGGACGACGTTCTACGTGTTGCCCAGTGGCTTGCGGCGTGCGCTGGCAGGCCGGCCACTGCGGATGGAAGGGCAGACACTGGATCCGGACATGCAGCTGCTGCTGCGGTTGGAACGGCTCACGGCCGAAGGCGGGACGGAATCACCGGCGCGGCGGCGCCGTCACCAGGAGGTGGCGGCCGGNCTGGCCGGCGGCCGGCTGCCGGCGGGTGTGTCGGTCAGCGCGATGACGATCACGGGCGGTCAGGGCGAGCTCCCAGCCCGGTTGTACGTTCCGGAGGCGCTTCCGACCGGTTCGCCGTTGCTGGTTTTCCTGCACGGTGGGTCGTGGGTCACCGGGAGCCTGAACACACACGAAGCGCTCTGCCGCTACCTGGCGCTGCGCACCGACGTCCGCGTGCTGTCCATCGGCTACCGACTCGCACCGGAGAACCCGTTTCCGGCGGCGGTCGAGGATGCGCTGGCCGCTTTCCGCTTCGCTCGCACCCATGCGAGCGACTTGGGTGCGAATCCGGCAGCAATAGCGATGGGCGGGGACAGCGCCGGCGCCAACCTGTCGGCGGTGACGGCCTACCTGACCGCCCGCGCCGGCGAGCCGACTCCGGCTTTCCTGTTGCTGCTATATCCGCCGTGTGACGCGGTCAATCTCGCCCGATCCCGGGAGGAGTTCGGCAGGGGCTTCTTCCTGACCGAGGCGGACATCGAGTGGGCCATGGACCATTACTTCCCTTCCCGGGCCGACCGCGGTGACGCGCGGGCGTCAACCCTGCTGGCCGACGACCTCTCCGGGTTGCCGCCGACCTACCTCGCCACCGCGGGGTTCGACCCGCTGCGCGACGAGGGTGAGATGTACGCGCGACGGCTCGCCGAGGCCGGGGTGCCGGTGGTGCTGCGCCGCCACCCTGACCTGATTCATGGGTTCGCCAACATGATCGGACTGTCCTCGCGCTGCCGGGAGGCCGTCGCCGAAGCGGCGTCCGCGCTGCGTATGGGGTTGGCGATTGCAGCGGGTCGATGACGCAGCGTCAGCTGCGAGTCAGCTGATGGCTAGCGCTAGCCTGCCGGCTAACCATCGCGCATCGGCGTTCCCGCGGCACGTAACCAGGTCAGCACCGCCAGCACGCGGCGGTTCTCGTCAGCAGCGGCCGGCAGTTGCAGTTTGTCGAAGACCGATGCGACGTGCTTCTCCACCGTTCGCGGGCTGATGAAAGCGGCCTGGGCGATGCCGATGTTGGAGCGACCCTCGGCCATCAGGCCGAGCACCTCTCGCTCCTTGTCGCTGAGCCGGTCCAGGGCGCTGGTCGTGCGGTGCCGGCCGAGCAGTCGCGAGACGATCTCCGGGTCGATCACACACCCGCCCTCCGCGACCCGCCGCAGGGCATCGCGCAGCGTCTCGGCGTCGTCGACCCGATCCTTGAGCAGGTACCCGATCCCGGTCGAGCCCTGCGCCAGCAACCGGGCCGCGTAGTGGGATTCCGCGTACGTCGACAACACCAACACCCCCAAACCGGGGTGCCGACGGCGCATTTCCTCGGCGATCGCCAAGCCCTCGTCGGTAAAGGTCGGTGGCATTCTGATGTCGACCAGCACAACGTCCGGCAGATCGGTATCGACCTGCCGCAGCAGCGCGGCCCCGTTCGGTAATTCGGCGACGACCTCGACGCCCAGCGAGGTCAACAGCAGGGCCAGCCCCGCCCGGAACAGGGCGGAGTCGTCGGCGAGCGCTACGCGCACGGGAGCCTCGCGACGATCGTCGTCCCGCCGCCGACCGGACTGCTGACGCTGAGCGCGCCGCCGAGTGCGGTCACGCGATCGTGCAGCCCGGACAGACCGGTTCCCGCGGCTGTGTCCGCGCCGCCCACGCCGTCATCCTCGATGCCGATCGTCAGACACCCACCGGGCGTCGTCACCTGCACTCTGACCAGACTTCCGGCGGAGTGTTTGACGGCGTTGACCAGCGCCTCGCACGCCACGAAGTAGGCCGTGGCCTCGACCGCCGGCTCCCATCGACGCGGTGGCACATCGACCTCGACATCCAGCGGCAGCCGCTCGGCGACAACAGCGATCGCCGGTCCTAGTCCCGCCTGGGTCAACACCGCAGGGTGGATGCCGTGCGCGAGCTCACGGAGTTCGCGCAGAGTGCAGTGCAGTTCCTGCCGGATCGTTTCGATGAGGGTCAACTGGTGCGGATCGTGGATCTGGGTCCGGGCCGCGCCGACAGTGAGCGTCAGGGCCAGCAGTCGCTGCTGGGCCCCGTCATGCAGGTCCCGCTCCAACCGTCGGCGCTCGGTGACGCCGGCCTCGATGATCCTGGTGCGCGATGCCCGAACCTCCTCCAACTGGGCTCGGACGCTGGCCTGCAGCCTCGCGTTCTCCAGTGCCAGCCCGGCGGCGGCCAGCGCCGCCTGCAGCAGGCCGGCATGACGCTCCAAGGACCGATCGACAACGACGGCCGCCAANGGCATTCCGTCGCGAGTCAGCACCTGGATGGCCAACTGGTCCGCCGATTGCCGNTCGGGCTCCACCGGATGTCCTTCNGTGGTGACATGGCATCGCACATCAGGAACCCAGTAGAAGATGTCCAGACCGGGATCGCACAAGGCGTGCCGCAGTGCGTGCCGCACGTCTTCCACGGTGCCCGGCGCGGACAGCCGAATGACCAGATCCGCCACCGATGACCGTCCGACGCGTCGCCGCACGGCCGCCACCACGAAGGCCAGCGGAAACACCGTCAGCGTGACCGCCTCGATCGTCAACAACACCGTTTGCAGATTCTCGACATTGGGCACCACCTGTTGCGCGACATCCACACTGATCGCGACGATCGGCGCGATGACGCCCAGCCCGACCGGCAACAGATCTCGGCGGTCGAGTGCGAACGATCCGCGCAGGCGGCGGCGCAGCAGCAACACGAAGATCACCGTGAGCGCGATCCCTCCGCCGTCCAGGAGCGCCCGCAGGATCGCGTTCAGCGGGGGACTGTTCACCACCTGTGGCCACCACGCACCACTGGGCAACGCCAACGATTCCCGCGTCGAGGTGAGCCCGATCAGCGTGCGCAGCACAACCAGGTGGGCCACCTCCACGGCGACGAAGGTGCGATGCGCACGGTTCGTCAAGCGGGGATCGGGATACCGCAGCGACACCACCGCGAGGATGGGGAACACCAACGGGCCAATCACGTAGGCGACCGCAGGGATTGGGCCGACCCGGAAGTTGTCCCCGAGGGTCAGCAGGACCAAGCAGCCGGCGGCAGCGAGAAACAGCTTGCCGGTCCCACGTTGCCCGTCCTCGTCGGCCAACAGGAAGGCCGCCATGGCGAACATGACGATGGCGATCCAATTGGCCAACGACAGGACTGGTTGGCTGTCCCACGCGGGCGAAAGGGTCAGCGCGGCGAGCACCGCAGGAACCACCAGCACCACCAACCGGGCGTTTTCGCCGCGTCGCGCGAGTGGCCAGCTGTTGACCGGTAGGTTCACCTGCATATTCGGGTGCTCCCTCCCCCGGCTGTGATGTTATGGCGGCGCACCTCGCGGCTCAAACGATTTGTTGGTTCGTCGGTGATCATTGCCGGGTTCGGTATGGGGGGAAACACCTACCGGGAACGGGGATAACTCGACGCGGAGTCGGGCGGAATCACTCTCGTGTGCTGGCTTGATAGTGCGGATCCTTGGACAAGAGCGGAAATCTCGTGGTCGGCGGAATTATCCGCAGACACGCCGCCACAGGCTGTGCGGACAATCTTCGAGGAGCCAGTCATGACGAGCACAATTGCGGTCGCGCATCGTGGGCGGAACGAGCGCAGGGATACATGTGTCCGCGCCGTGAGCCGAGAGAGATCGGTGAATCACGAAGTCAATGACGCGGAATTGCTGGCCGCGGCGTTGTCCGGCGACGCGGCGGCCTGGGAATTGATGGTCGCCAGGCACACTCCGTACCTGCGCAGCCTCGCCGCGGGCTACCGAATCGGCGATGAGGGCAGGGACGCGGTCCAGACCACGTTCCTGCGGCTGTTCGAGCGGGGCGGCAGCATTCGTGATCCGCGCGCGTTGAAGGGGTGGTTGCGAACCACCTTGCATCACGAGTGCCTGGCCGTGATCCGGCGCCGCTCCAGGGAAACCTCGGTCCCGGAACCACAATCCTGGGAAGACCTGCTGCCGCCGAGCGAGGCTGTCTCGGAACAGCGGCTCGTGCGCGAGGAGGAGGCGGGAATGGTGCGCGACGCGGTCGCTTCGCTGCCCGCCCGTCAACAGTTGCTGATCACCCTGCTGCAGGATCCGGACGAGCCCGGATACCGGGACATCGGCGACAGGCTGGGAATTCCGGTCGGCAGCATCGGGCCAACCAGGCAGCGCACCCTCCGGCGGTTGCGCGGAATACTCGCCACCCAGGGATTGGATCAATGTGCGTGAAATTGCGATTTCGCCGTCCGATTCGGGGGAGAGGGAAGCGATGAATTTCAGCCAGGAGGATCTCATCGAGTTCGCCGCCCGGGGCGCGGAGCGCGCCGCGGGGCGATCGGCCGCGACCGACACGAAGATCCTGACACTTGATGTTCTTGTGCCATTGGACGGTGCCGAGGTCACATTGAGGGAATGGATCCGGACCACGAATTCGCGGCTGTGGTCGGTCGAACGCGCGGCTAATGAGGCGCTTTTCGGGCGGCGAACCAACGCTTCATAAGAAAATCAGTGGCGATGCTCGCGAGGGATGCCGTACAATCGGCCGCGTCATCTCTCTGGCAGGCAATTTCTCGGTCCGGCAGGCAATTCTCGGTCCGGCAGGCAATATATTGTCGATCGGCAAGGTTGGTCGAGACCGCAGGCGAACCGGCGGGGGATCGCCGGTATTTCCGCGGTGCTCGCGCGGGTCGAAGGACTGCAGACATTGCAAGAGATCATCGACCACGCGGACGACATGTCGACTGCCTTCGATGACTACCAGCCGGAGGCCAGCACCCTGCGCGATCCTGCCCCGCTGCTCCGGGCGCGGGCTGCTGTCCATGCGCGGGCCTGGGCGGAGGCCGAGGTCGCGGCCGCGGTGGCCGAGATGCGGGACACCGGGTACTCGTGGTCGGCCATCGGGATGGTGCTGGGCACGACAGGTGAAGCGGCGCGCCAGCGGTACGGCGGTGCAGCAACGGAATCCGTTCCCGCCCTCCGTGCGGCTGAACCGGGGCCGATGGCCGCGAAGTCGGCGAAGGCACCCCGCCGGACGGCTGAGACGACCACGCGGCGTGGGGCCGCTGAAAAGAGCGTTCCGGCGGCTGGTGTCGAGGGGCCTCGCGGAGCGCGCGGTCGGGCGGTGGCGACTGGAGGGCGCGCTCAGGCAACGAAAACGGCCGCTACGGGTCGCCAACAATCGATCGACCCTTGACATCCGACGGTTCGCCGGGCCGGACTCCCGGCGCAACAGAGACCTTGGACGTGGCGCGGACCTGGTCGCCGGCGACTTGCAAGGTGTCGCCGTCGCGCCGAATGCTGCGGTTGGCTCTGCAGAGTGGCTGATCCGCCAGTCGAGGGGGTCCAGTAAGCCTTGAGCTGCGAAAACGGTGGTGCCCCCGGTGAGACTCGAACTCACACTGTGCGGGTTTTGAGTCCGCTTCCTCTGCCAATTGGGATACGGGGGCGAGGAGCTGCCAGTATCGCAGCCGCGAACGATCTTAACCGGCGGCGGGACTCAGCCGTCGACTCGGTGCCGGACGATGGGCACAGGGCGCCGGAGATGGGCAAATACCGCGAAGGTGACGCCGGGTGAGAACCCTGACAGCGGGCCGGTCTTAGACGCCCGACAACGATGTCGGTTGCGCTGAGTTCCTCCGATCAAGGTCACATTCCGCCGCACGTGTGACGTAGCGTGCGGGTCACATAGCCCCGTTAGTCTGGCGCCGGACCAAGGCCGATCCGCGGCCGTCAAGTTGGGGAGGTGGCCGATGACCGCTCCGCGACGCGTGCTCATCGCCGAGGATGAAGCTTTGATCAGACTGGACCTGGCCGAGATGCTGGCCGAGGAGGGCTTCGACGTCGTCGGAGAGGCCGCCGACGGGGAGCAGGCGGTGGCGCTGGCGCTGGAGCTGCGTCCCGACTTGGTGATCCTGGACGTGAAGATGCCCAAGAAGGACGGCATCGAGGCGGCGGCAGAGATCGTCGGCGAGCAGGTCGCGCCCGTGGTGATCCTGACGGCGTTCTCGCAACGTGAACTGGTCGAGCGGGCCCGCGATGCGGGTGCCATGGCCTACCTGGTGAAGCCGTTTTCGAAGGCGGACCTGCTGCCGGCCATCGAACTGGCCGTGGCCCGCTACGCCGAGACCGCCGCCCTGCGCGCCGAGGTGGCTGACGTGACCCAGCGGCTGGAGGCCCGGAAGGTCATCGACCGCGCCAAGGGCCTGCTGATGACCCACCAGAAGATGACCGAACCGGAGGCGTTCCGGTGGATCCAGCGCACCGCCATGGACCGGCGCACCTCGATGCAGGTCGTCGCCAGTGCAGTGCTGGAGGGGCTGTCGGCCAAGAGCTGATGACCGTTCCGGCCCGCTGACTGGCCAACCGGACTGTCCCCCGAAAGCCTGAACTCCTGTCGATGGCGCGGCGCTCTGGCAGGAAGACTGATCGCCGGACCGTGGTCTCGCCTGGGTAATCGTCGCCA
>JGI20181J14860_1000070_pt1 | contig 16992 bp, 15 predicted proteins | sample NGESurdeep072012_5_FD_14860 | JGI IMG/M metagenome (IMG submission 14860) | reverse complement strand
GTGACGAACAGGTCGTCACCGACGATCTGGATCTTGGCGCCGAGTTGGGTGGTCATCGAGATCCAGCCGTCCCAGTCGTCCTCGGACAGCGGGTCCTCGATGGAGACGATCGGGTAGTTGGCGATGAGATCGGTGTAGATGGCGATCATCTCGTCCGAGGTGCGGCCGGTGCCCTCGTACGAGTAGGTGCCGTCGGAATGGAACTCGGTAGCAGCCACGTCCATGGCCAGCACGACGTCGCTGCCGAAGCCGAAGCCCGCCTTGGTGATCGCTTCCGCGATCAGGTCGAGCGCGGCCTTGCTCGACGCGGCGGCGGGCGCGAAGCCGCCTTCATCGCCGAGGGCGGTGGAGAACCCGGCCTTCTTCAGCACGGACTTCAGGGAGTGGTACACCTCGGCTCCCCAGCGCAACGCCTCGCGGAACGTCGGTGCGCCGATCGGCGCGATCATGAACTCCTGGACGTCGACGCCGCTGTCGGCGTGCGCGCCGCCGTTGACGATGTTCATCATCGGGACGGGCAGGATGTGTGCGTTCGGGCCACCCAGGTACCGGAACAGTTCGAGTTCGGCGGATTCCGCGGCGGCCTTGGCCACGGCGAGTGAGACGCCGAGGATGGCGTTGGCGCCGATCCGGCCCTTGTCCGGGGTGCCGTCAAGGTCGATCAGCTTCTGGTCGATGACCCGCTGCTCGATCGCGTCGTAGCCGATCAGTGCCGGGCCGATCTCCTCGAGGACGGCCTCGACGGCCTTGATGACGCCCTTCCCGCCATAGCGGGCCGCGTCGCCGTCACGCAGCTCGACGGCCTCGTGTTCGCCGGTCGAGGCACCCGACGGAACTGCGGCCCGCGCCAGCGAACCGTCATCCAACGCCACCTCCACTTCGACGGTGGGGTTGCCTCGAGAGTCGAGGATCTCGCGTGCGCCGATGAGTTCGATGGCCGCCATGGGCACATCCCTTCGCTTGCGGGTCGTTCCTGCCGTTGGGAGAGCATGTGATGCAGGCGCCGACCGGTCCGGCGCCGAACCCAGCCTAGAGGCCAGCGCTCGGCCGGTCCTGTCGGACGCGCCCTCGCCGTGTCGCCCGGCGCGTCGCGCCACACGGGAGCCGCGGTCCGGCGCTCCTTCCCCGGGCCCACGTCCGAATACCGCGGGTCCGAAGTGGCGCAGCCAATTCAGCCGAGAGCACGCAGCCTGGGCAGTACCTGCTCGCCGTACAGGGTCAGGAACCGGTCCTGATCGGGGCCGGGCGCATGGAACACCAGGTGCCGGAAGCCCAGGTCGAGGTAGGTGCGGATCTTCTCCACGTGCTCGTCCGGGTCCGAGGAGACGATCCAGCGGGACGCGGCCTGCTCGACCGGCAGCGCGTCGGCGAGCCGCTGCATCTCGATCGGATCCTCGACTCCGCTCTTCTGCTCCGGGGTGAGCGCCAGCGCCGCCCAGTGCTTGGTGTCCGCCAGCGCCCGTTCGTGGTCAGGGTCGAAGGACACCTTCATCTCGATGAGCAGGTCGAGGTCGTCCAGGGTTCGGCCGGCCTTCCCGGCACCCTCGGCCAGGGCGGGCAGCAGCGTGTCGGAGTACAGCGAGGGTGCCTTGCCCGATGTGGTGATGAACCCGTCCGCGACCCGGCCGGCCAACCTGGTCGCGGCGGGCCCGGAGGCGCCGATGTAGATCGGCACCGGGACNTCGGGNCGGTCGTAGATCGTTGCCCTGTCCGTGCGGTAGTAGGTGCCGTCGAAGGAGACCCGCTCCCCGGTCCACAACTCGCGGATCAGCGTGACCGCCTCCTTCAGCCGGCCGAAGCGCTCCTTGCCGTCGGGCCATTCCAGCCCCAGCGGCACCTCGTTGAGCGACTCTCCCGACCCGACGCCGAGGATNACCCGCCCCGGGTACAGCACCCCGAGGGTGGCGAAAGCCTGGGCGATCACCGCGGGGTGATACCGGAACGTGGGGGTCAGCACCGAGGTACCCAGCAGCACCCGCTCCGTCCGGGCGCCGACGGCACCGAGCCACGGAAGCGCGGCCGGGGCATGGCCGCCGTCGTGCCGCCAGGGCTGCAGGTGGTCGGAGATGAAGACCGAGTCGAACCCGGCCTGCTCGGCCCTCACCGCGAACCCGGCCAGTTCCACCGGCCCGAATTGCTCGGCAGATGCCTTGTAGCCCAACCGCAATGGCATGACGTCTCCTCGCGATGCGGATTTCGGTCTGGTCAGCCTACGTACTTCTCGCAGTGCCCGGCACCCGGGAACGACGCCCACACGTACGGGGCTGTCTAGAAACTCACCGATCTGTCTAGAATGTCTACCATGGCACTGAGCATCAAGACGGACGAAGCGGACCGGCTTGCCCGGGAACTCGCGGCCGCGACCGGTGAAACCCTCACCGAGGCCGTGACGGCCGCGCTGCGGGAACGGCTTGACCGGGTTCGCTCGCGCAGCCGGATCGACATCGCCGAGCGGCTCGATCGGCTCAGCCTCGAGTACTCGGCCATGCCTGTTGTCGACGACCGCACCCCGGACGAGATCATCGGCTACGACGAGAACGGCTTGCCCTCTTGACCGCGATCGCCCCCGAGGTCGTAGCCGAGATCGTCATCGACACATCAGCACTCATGTCGATCATGTTGAGGGAGCCGACGCGGGCATGGTTGCTGGAGCGCTTGTCCCGGGTTGTCGAACCGCTGCTCGCCGCGCCGACAGCGCTGGAGTTCGGCATGGTTCTCGAAGCGCGCATACCCGGTTCGCAAGGGATGGCGGCTCGAACTGTCCGGGACGGCAGGATCACCGTGGTCGATTTCACCGCCGATCTCGCCGACAGGGGCCTGCACGCTTGGCGTCGCTTCGGAAAGGGGCGCCATCCAGCCGCGCTGAATTTCGGCGACTGCTGCACCTATGCGCTGGCCGAACAGAAAGGACTACCGATCCTCTGCGTGGGCAACGATTTTGCCCGCACGGACCTCCCGGTGATCCGGCCGCCGGACTGAAAGCCTCGACGGGACAACACTCGTCAGGCCAGGTCGTCAGGTGGCGACGGCGTCACGCACGACCCCGGCAATGGCCTCGGCCTCGATCAGGAAGCCGTCGTGTCCGTAGTCCGAGTGCATGATGACCAGGTCCCGAGCGGTGGGGGCGGTCGCGATCAGCTCACCCTGGGACGGCAGGAACAGCCGATCGGAATCCACCACCGCCACCGTCAGCTCGGCCGAGATGCGCTGCAGCGCAGCGTCGATGCCGCCACGGCCACGGCCGATGTCGTGCGAGTTCATCCCCTCGGTGAGCACCAGGTAGGAATTCGGATCGAAACGCCGGCCCAGCTTGTCCCCGTGGTGCTGCAGATAGGACTGCACGGCGAATCGTCCGCCGCGCAAAGTGTCCTCGTCGCCCTGTGCGGCCCGGCCGAACCGGGTGTCCAGTTCGAGGGCCGATCGGTAGGTGGTGTGCGCGATCTGCCGGGCGATGCCCATTCCGGTCAGCGGCGCGGGGCCGTCGTAGTAGTCACCGCCGGCGAAGTGCGGGTCCGCCCGGATCGCGGCGATTTGCGGGACACTCCAAGCGATCTGGTCGCCGGTGAAGTAGGCGCAGGTGGCCAGCGCGATGGCCCGGGCGACCCTGTCGGGATGGCCGACCGCCCACTCCAGCACGCGCATACCGCCCATCGACCCGCCGAGCATCGCGGCGAACCGTTCGATGCCCAACTGGTCGGCCAGCAGCACCTCCGCCGCCACCTGATCCCGCACGCTGATCCGCGGGAAGCGCGAGCCGTACGGCCGGTCGTCGGGTGCGATCGACGACGGCCCGGTACTGCCGCGGCACCCGCCCAGCACGTTCGCCGCAATGACGAAGAACTTCTCGCTGTCCAGCGGCGCACCCGGTCCGATAAGGCCGTCCCACCACCCCGGTGTCGGCTGGCGCGGGCCGGCCGGCCCGACCACATGCGAATCCCCAGTGAGCGCGTGCAGGACGAGAATTGCGTTGTCCCGCAACGGGTTCAGCGTTCCCCAGGTCTCGTACGCCATGGTCACGCCGGCTAGCCGGGCACCGGATTCGGTGACCAGCGGGCCGATGTCGGCGTAGATCCGTGCGTCCGGCAGCGGATGCGCGCCCCGGTCGTCCTGGTAGGGCAGCGCGAACCCGGAGCCGGCGGTGGTGTTGCCGGCTCCGGTGCGATCGCTGACCGCTGTCATGAAGGACGCCGCGTCACGGTCGTGCCGTCAGTCCGACTTCGCGGCGCGGAAACCGGCCTCGAGATCGGCCAGGATGTCGTCGATGTGCTCGATGCCGACGGCCAACCTGATCAGCCCTGGGGTGACGCCGGTGGTCAGCTGCTCCGCGGCCGCCAGCTGGGCGTGCGTGGTCGACGCCGGGTGGATGACCAGCGACCGCACGTCACCGATGTTGGCCAGGTTGGTGAACAGCTCGAGGGCGTCGGTGAACGCCTGACCGGCCGGGACGCCGCCCTTGATCTCGAACGAGACGATCGGGCCACCGCCGTTGGGTGAGTACTTGAGTTGGCGGTCGTGCCAGGCGCTGGAGTCCAGCCCCGGGTAAGACACGGACTCGACCTCCTCGCGGCCGGAGAGCCACTCGGCGACCCGCAGCGCGTTCGAGTTGTGCCGCTCCAGACGCAGCGACAGCGTCTCGATGCCCTGCGAGATGAGGAAGGCGTTGAACGGGGAGATGGCCGGGCCGATGTCCCGCAGCCCCTGCAGGCGTGCCTTGAAGATGAAGGCCACATTGGTCTTGAACAGCCCGTCCGGACCCAGGTCCACGCCCCAGGTGAGGTTGTTGTAGCTGGGATCCGGGGTGTTGAACCCGGGGAACCGCTCGGCGTTGGCGACCCAATCGAAGTTGCCGGAGTCGACGATCACGCCGCCGATGGCGGTGCCGTGGCCGCCAAGGTACTTGGTGGCCGAATGCACCACGATGTCGACCCCGTGCTCGAAGGGTCGGATGAGATACGGCGTGGGCACGGTGTTGTCGACGATCAGCGGAACACCGGCCTGGTGCGCGACGGCGGCGACGGCCTCGAAGTCCAGCACGTCGAGCAGCGGGTTGGAGATCGATTCGCCGTACAGCGCCTTGGTGTTCGGCCGGATTGCCGCGCGCCAGGAGTCAGGGTCGTCCGGGTTGTCCACGAAGCCGACCGTGATGCCGAGTTTGGGCAGCGTGTAGTGGAACAGGTTGTAGGTGCCGCCGTAGAGCCGCGGCGAGGACACGATGTGATCGCCGGCCTGCGCCAGGGTCAGGATGGCCAGCGTCTCCGCCGACTGACCGGAGGCGACCAGCAGCGCCCCGACGCCACCTTCCAGGGAGGCGATCCGATCCTCCACGACGGCCTGCGTCGGGTTCATGATCCGGGTGTAGATGTTGCCCAGTTCCTCCAGCGCGAACAGCTTGCGCCCGTGCTCGGAGGAATCGAAGGCGTACGAGGTGGTCTGGTAGATCGGCAGGGCGCGGGCCTTCGTGGTGGGGTCGGGCACCTGGCCGGCGTGGATCTGGCGGGTCTCGAAAGACCAGTTCGAGCTCATGCGGGGCTCCTGGGAGTAGGGCCGACGGCGGTTGCCGCCGGGTAGGCGGGAAGGGCCGGCCACCGCGGACCGGGTCATCCGGTCGGCGGGGCAGCGAGCGGGACGTGATTTTCTGGTTCTGCCCGCATCTGGTTCGGGTGGATCCGAGCCGATCTAGGCAGACCGTTCAACCGTCCGGGTCAGCTACAACAACACATCATCGTGCGCACCGCGGCACTCCTGTCCGTTCTGACAGGTCCGCCGGACGCGGACCCGCGCTTGCGGGCCAACGGTTCGGTGGTCCGCCTGGTCATCACCCGGGGCACCCCACCGCGTGTGGAGGGTTGCCGTCCAGCAAGCCGGGGCTGTTGCTGGAACTCATGACCTTGGCCGTGAGTGTAGCGCTCGGTGAGCGTTGACGCGTCCGGTCCGGGACCTGCGAACCCGCCCGCCGAAGCGCCGAACTGCGGTCGGTCGCTGGGAGGTGAGCGGTCGTCACGCGCGGCGATTCTTCGTCCAGACGATCGCGGCCGGCAACGCCGGCGGCAGGAAGATCAACAACGCGGCCGGAAGCTGGCTGAGAACGCTCTCGCTCGATTGGGCGACGCCGTACCAGAGATAGCCGGCGGTGGCGAGCAGCCAGATGACGATGAAGACCAAAGACACCCGCGCGGCTGCGCGTGGGCCCGCCTTCTGGGTGGACAGCAGCAGCAGGAACAGCAGGACGAATCCCGCGACCAGGAAGACGGCGACCAACATGACGACTCTCCTCGTCCACCGGAAGGGCGGCTGATCTCGACCCTAGCCCGGCCGCAGGAGATCATCGGGTGAGTGCAGGACAGTCGTCGCTCAGATCGGGTGCTCTCGAGCTGGCTGGGACGCGGGGCGTTCGCCTTCTCGTTCGTCAGCCCGGACGTCGTCGCCCGACGGCAAGCGAGGTGAACGCACCGCTTGCCAGGACTTCAGCGGCAACGCCGTTAGGCGCATAGGCCACGATGCCATCCACCCGTTGCACGACGATCACGTCTTGAGCATCCAGCGCCATCGCCTGGGCACTTGGACCCGCGGGTCCGTTGGGGTTGGCGAGAGTGAATCCGCTGACCGGAATCGGAACGACCGCCGCGCCGCTGACCGGCAGCTTGTTGATCACGTCGACTCCTGGATCGTCGACGCACCCGTCGACGACTGCCGGGCCGAAACAGGCGAAGCGTGGGTAGGCGGAGAACAAGTTCCCCGCGGCGTCGGTCGCGACGAGCCCGCGGATCACGGTCGAGAAGCCCACACTGCGCACATCCTGTTCCTGGTTGGAACCCGCGGGCACCTTGGACACGGTGGACGCACCGCTGCCTCCGACCACAAAATTCAGGAAATACACGCCGCCGGAGGCATCCTTGGTGACGATTTCTGTACTGCGGAAGAGCGAACTCCGGGTCACGGTGGCCACCGGGCTACCGGGGAATCCCGAATACCTGGTGATCAGCGTTGGACTCCGAACGACAAACACCTTTCCGATCGAACTGGCGATCCAGCCCACCGCCCCGAGCGCGGAGTAGGACGGCACGGCAACGGTCGCCTGGTTGGTGACGGCGTCGATCCGCACGTGGGAGGACGAGGGCGAGAGTTGGTCAAGGGCGAAAATGTCTCCCTGCCCGTCGACCGAAATCTGTTGGGGATCGGCGAGCGATCCCGATCCCAGGATTGATTGTCGCCCGGATGCGGGATCGACCCGGAAAATCTTCTTGGCGCCGCGGTCAAGGACGACGACCTTCCCGGCCGGTACCTTGAGCACCTGGGTGGGCTGGATGAATCCCTGGCCCACGCTGCGCACACCACCGCCATCCGGATCGACCTGTACCACCTTCTTGGTGGCGGTGTTGATCGCGATAATCGAACTGGACCGTTTGGTCTTGTAGGCCATGGAGGCGGCCACACCGGACCCGGCCGCATTGACCGCACGAACGGTGAACCGATACGTGACACCCGGCAGCAATTGGTTGAACGTCAGCGAAAGTGTTCCCGCCGGGACTTCAGTGGCGAACGCGCCAAATCCGGTGGTGGACACGCTGTCGCGGCTGACGCGGTATTTCAGGATGGGTGACGACCCGCTGGTGGTCGGTGCCGCCCAGTGCAGGGTCGCCGAACCCGGTTGTCGTCACCGAGAGGCTTCCCGGCGCAGCTGGTGTTCCTGTCTTTGGTTGCAGGACGCAGGACGAAGGATGATTTCGTCGTCGAGGCCGACGTCGTGGTGCTCACGGTGATCGGCCACGTTTCGCGCTGTCAACGAGTGCCGAATTTCGGATCAATTCAATCATTTCATGGAACCCCAGCCTTGCGGGTGGCCGGTACCGTTCCGGGCGGTGCTGGTTTGGACCTGCAAACGGCCGGCATTTCGATCATCCAGGTCGACGAACCCGCGCTGCGCGAGTTGCTGCCACTGCGCGAACAGGACCGGAAGGCCTATCTCGTCTGGGCGGTCAGCTCGTTCCGGCTGGCCACCGCCGGAGTGGCCGATTCCACCGCCGTGCACACCCACCTGTGCTACTCCGAATTCGGTGACGTGATCGGCGCGATCGACGACCCTGATGCCGACATGACCTCGCTGGAGGCGGCCCGGTCGCACATGGAGGTGCTCGGCGACCTGAACGCCGACGGGATTCCCGGGGCGTCGGGCCCGGTGTCCTGGGACATCCANTCACCGCGCNTGCCGTCGACGGTGGGGATCACCGAGTCGTTGACCAGGGCGCTGGCCGCGGTACCGGCCGACCGGCTCTGGGTGAACCCCGACTGCCGGGCTGAGACCCGCGGTCCGGTGGAAACCCGGGCAGCACTGACGAACCTGGTGCGGGCCGCGCGCGGTGCGGACCGGGTGACCGTCAGAGGCAGGTTCAGAGGTCGTTCACAGGTCGGTGACGACACCGACGATCAACACGGTGTTGAGCGTGACGATGGCGACGGTGATCAGCCAACCGATCGTTCGGGTCACCGCGCCGTTGACGTCCCCGCCCATCAGCTCGCGGTTCGAGGTCAACACCAGCAACGGGATCAGCACGAAGGGCAGGCCGAACGAGAGCAGCACCTGGGACAGGACGAGCACGCTGGTGGGATCGGCGCCGACCGCCAGCACGATCAGCGCGGGGATCAGCGTGACGGCGCGCCTGACCAGCAGGTTGACCCGGTGGCGGAGCAGTCCCTCCATGATGACGCTGCCTGCGTAGCAGCCCACCGACGTCGAGGCGAGTCCGGACGCCAGCAGTCCGACCGCGAACAGCACCCCCACGACCGATCCGAGGGCAGCCGTGACGGATGCGTGAGCGCCCTGGATGGTGTCCACGCCGTCCTGTCCCCGCAGCCCGGACGCGGCGACCAGCAGCATGGAGATGTTGACGGCGCCGGCCAGCACCATGGCGACGGAGACGTCGGTCCGGGTCGCGGAGATCAACCTGCGCCGCTGCGGTCCGGGCGGCACGACGCCGAAGCGGTCCCGGGTGAGCGCGGAATGCAGGTAGACCACGTGCGGCATCACGGTGGCCCCCAGCATCGCCGTGGCGAGCAGCACCGAGTCCAGGCCGTCGAAGCGAGGTACGAGGCCGGCTGCGACATCTGCCGCCGAGGGCGGGGCGACGAACAACCCGGCGAGGAATCCGACCGCGATGACCACCAGCAATCCCGTGATGACCCGCTCGAAGGGACGCTGACCGCGCCGATTCTGGATGGCGAGCAGCGCGAGCGACACCAGCCCGGCGATCAGCCCGCCGAGCAACAGCGGAAGGTCGAACAGCAGATAGAGGGCGACCGCGCCGCCGATCACCTCGGCGAGGTCGGTGGCCATGGCCACCGCCTCGGCCTGCAGCCAGTACGCCAGCCGCGACGGGGTGCTCAGCCTGTTGCCGACCAACTCGGGCAGCGAGGCACCGGTTGCCAGGCCCAGCTTCGCCGAGAGGTACTGCACCACACCCGCGGACGCGGTTGCCACCACCAGCACCCAGACCAGCAGGTAGCCGTACCTTGCTCCGGCCTGGAGGTTCGCCGCGACGTTGCCCGGGTCCACATAGGCCACCGCGGCGACGAACGCAGGCCCCAGCAGGGTGATGCGGCCGGTGAACCGACGTCGCGGGCGCGCTGCGCCGTCGTCCGCCGTCTCGGCGCCGTCGGCTGGGCGGCTCTCGCTCACGCCTCGATGGTCAACCATCGACAGTTTCCTGTCCCTGCCGGGTGCGCAACGCCACAGGAATCCACCCGGCGTGTCCGCCCCTGATGCATCCGATCCCTACCCACACGATCGCGCGTTCGCCGCGCACCCGTCGAACCCAACGCAGTACGTTGAGTCCAGTCGGGGGACATATGCGGCGCTCCGCTGCCGCATATGGCGGCTCGGGCACCACGTATCGAAGAGGGCTTGGGCACCACGTATCGAAAAGGGAGCCCCGTGATCATCCGACGGGCGCGGACGCAGAGCGCTCGCGAAGCCTTGGCCGCCGAACTCATCGCGACCGAAGTCAGCCGCCGGGAGAACCCTGAGGTGATTGGCCCGTGGGTGTCGATGCATCGACCTGGAACGGTCTGCGCCCAGATCTGGCACGGACCGTCGACGGACAGAAAAATGGTGGCGATACAGGTCCGCCCCTCTCGCGTCTTCGGCCGGTGGGTCGATTTTGGACGCGGTCATCCCTGACCCGCCAACGGCCGGCCCCGGCGAGCCCGCGGCCTGATTCTCGGTAGGCGCCCTCACAGGGCCATTTTCATCGGCGTCGGTGACGGCGCGCTGTGGTGTGGTCACCTGACTGTGACGAAATCCGCGCGCAATTCCCTCCGTTGGCTGGACCGTACCCATTCGGGGGATCCCGGCAGCCCGTTGTTACCCCCAGACTGCTGACGCGGGCCCGACCATCCCCCCAGGTCGGGCAGTCCGCAGATACGTCTGGCAGGCATCCTGCTCGCAACAGGACGCCGCCAGGCGTATCGCCGGACACCGGAACGCGCGTGCCGGATACCCCGGGTGGGATGCTGTCGTTCCCGGGCCGGCCCACCAGCGGTCGGGTATTCGATCACCCCGGCCTCGAAGAAGTCCGTCCTCGTCTTCGTCAGGTCCATCATCTCGCTCATCCACCGGCAAAGGTTGTCAGTGCCCGGGGCACAGCGGCGCCAGCCCGATCTGCCCGCACCGGCGGTCGGTGGTGGCGGTGGCGGTGGNGGTGGTGGTGGTGGTGGTGGTGAAGTGCCGGTACCGCTCGCATTGGTCGGCGTGGACCGGCGGCGCCAGGCCGTGGACCGAGCGGTCGTGCGATCATCCCCGCATGCCCGCCTTCCCCGCGTCCTTGCCCGCCGCCCGCACCCCGGATCCAATGGCTGCGCCGCCGCTGCGGTGGGGCGTGCTGGCGCCGGGCCGGATCGCGGGCGCCTTCGTCGACGCGCTCCGCACCAACACCCGCCAGCGGCTGGTGGCCGTCGGATCGCGATCATCCGACCGTGCGGCGCAGTTCGCCGGGACGTACGGCGCGGAACGGCCCTACGACTCGTACGAGCAACTGGTGGCCGATCCCGACGTCGACGTGGTCTACGTCGCGTCGCCGCACAGCGAGCATCACGCCCTGGCGCTGCTGGCCATCGCCGCGGGCAAGCACGTGCTGGTCGAAAAGGCGTTCTGCCGCAACGCGATCGAGGCCCGCGAGGTGATGCGGGCCGCGCGGGCCGCCCGAGTGCTGGTGATGGAAGCCATGTGGACCCGTTTCCTGCCGCAGACCGACGTGCTGCGGCAGCTGCTGGCCGATGGCGTCCTTGGTGAGGTGATCACGGTGCTCGCCGACCACGGCCAATCCTTCGCCCCCGACCCGTCGGGCCGACTGTTCAACCCCGCACTGGCCGGCGGCGCGCTGCTCGATCTGGGCATCTACCCGCTCTCGTTCGCATCGTTCGTGCTGGGCGAACCGGACCTGGTGATCGCCGCCGGTCGCCTCACCGACACCGGCGTCGACGGCCAGGTGTCCATCACCCTGGGCCGCGGCGCGGCGCAGGCCTGCCTCAACACCACCTTGTGGTCGAGAACGCCGACCACCGCGTCGATTTCGGGCACCGTTGCCCGGGCCGAGTTGTCCGGGCCGTTCTATGCGCCGGGCGTGCTGACGCTGACCGGCTCCGAGGAACGGCAACTGGTACGCGCGCCCGACGCCGTCACCGGGCACCAGGGGCTGTGTTACGAAGCCGCGCACCTGGCCACCCTGGTCGCGGATGGCGCGACCGAGTCACCACTGCTACCCGCCGAGGAGACCATCGGCATCCTGTCCATCATCGACGAGATCCGCCGGCAGATCGGCGTGTCCTACCCCGGCGAGTGACGCCCGTCCTCCCCTTGTCGGCGCGGATCATCTTTGACCGCGCGGATGAACCAGTTCACTCCTGACGCACCCGTCCCACAACCGCGACGATCAGCCGCGCCGGCGTATTTGATCCGCGCCGTCAAGGGGGCAGCGCCGGCGGGGGCGGGGGTCAGTCATGCGCGTCACGCCGAAATGGCTCTTGCCGAGGCGCTGAACACGTGTTTAGTATGCTGATCATGCGTTCAGTCAGCACGAGCCGGGAGTCGGACCTCACCACCAGGGCGAGGATCCGGGACGCGGCGATCGGCTACTTCGCCGAGCACGGGTTCACCTCCACGACGGTCCGGGCGATCGCCGCGAAGGCCGGAGTGTCCCCCGCCCTGGTGATCCACCATTTCGGGTCGAAAGAGAACCTGCGCGAGTTCTGCGACGGCTACGTCACCGACAGGATCGACGAGCTGGCACGCCAGAGCGCCGAGAAACTGAGCCCCGGGGACATGCTCGATCAGCTCGCCCAGGCTCCCGAGGTCGCGCACCTGTCGAGCTACGTGATCAGGACGCTGTCCGTAGGCGGCGACTTCGCCGACCGGCTGTGGGTCCGGATCGTCGACGACACCGAGGCCTACCTGGACGCCGCGGTCGCCGCCGGGGTCGTCCGGCCCACCTCCGCCGACGAGCGCAGCAGGGCAGAGATGCTGGCTGCCTTCAAGCTGGGCGCCCAGCTGCTGGCCCGCTACCTGTTGCCACCGTCGCACACGGGGCCGCCCGTGCTCGCGATTGCCGAACGGTTCACCCTGCCCGCGCTCGAACTGTTCACCCACGGCATGTACACGACTCCGGCCTACCTGGACGTGTACCTCGCCCAACAGCGGGCCACCGATTCCTCCCCCGCCGCCGACGGCGGCGGCTCCCCGAAAGGCCAAGGAGCATGACGACCACCACAGCCATCGACGTCACCGGAATGGTCAAGACCTTCGGCAACGTCAGGGCCCTGGACGGCCTGAACCTGTCGGTCGACACCGGCGAGGTGCACGGGTTTCTCGGTCCGAACGGGGCCGGAAAGTCCACCGCCATCAAGGTTCTGCTCGGTCAGCTGCGCGCGGACGCCGGCTCGGCCACCCTGCTCGGCGGTGACCCCTGGCGGGATGCCGTCGAGCTGCATCGCCGGCTCGCCTACGTCCCCGGCGATGTCAATCTGTGGCCGAACCTGTCCGGTGGTGAGGTGATCGATCTGCTCGCCCGGCTGCGCGGCGGGATGGACACCCGCCGGCGGGACGAACTCCTCGAGCGACTCGAGCTCGATCCACGGAAGAAGGGCCGCGCCTACTCCAAGGGCAACCGGCGGGCACGCTGTCCGGACTGCGGCACCTGACCCGGACCACCATCGCCGCCGAGTTGGACACGATTCCCGACGCGCTCCCTTCCGCTCCCGGCGTCCATGACCTGGCCGTCGAGGGCTCGCGGGTGCATTTCGATGTCGACACCGCCGAGACCGATGCCGCGATGAAGATTCTCGTCGCCGGCCGGATCCGCAGCCTGTCGGCGACCCCGCCGACGCTGGAGGAGTTGTTCCTGCGGCACTACGGATCCGCTGACGAGCAGCACGACGGCCGGCAGCCGCGACGTCACGAAGCCCATGTCGGTGCGCAGGAGACGGCGGGCGCGCGATGAGCACGCTCACCTCCCCGGAAACCAGGCCGGCGGCGGACACCCGCACCCCGCCACGCAGTTATGCCGGTACCGGATCGCTGATCAGATTGACCCTCCGTCGGGAACGAATACCGCTGCTGGTCTGGGTGGTGGGGATCGCCGCGGTCGCCGCGTCCACCTTCTCCGCGTTCGTCTCGCTGTACCCGGCCGAGGCCGAACGGGAGGCGTTGGCGTTCAGCGTCACCGCCAACCCGGCGTTCCTGGCGCTCACCGGCCCGGTCGCCAGCACCTCCATCGGCGGCCTGACCGCCTGGCGCATAGGGGTTCTCGGCAGCACGCTGATCGGGTTGATGGCCATCGTCACGGTGGTCCGCCGGACCAGGGCCGACGAGGAGTCGGGCCGGTCGGACCTGCTGGCCTCGTCCGTCGTCGGCAGGGCGGCCCCGCTGGCCGCGGCGGTCGCAGTCGCGTCCGGTGCCGGTGTCGCCATCGGCATCCTGGTGGCTGCCGCCGGCATCGCGAACGGCCAGCCGGTACCCGGCTCGATCGCGCTCGGCGCGTCGTTGGCCGGCTGCAGCTTGGTCTACGCCGGCGTCGCCGCCGTGGCCGTCCAGCTGGTCGAGAACGCCCGCACCGCAACCGCTCTGTCGGCCGCGGTGCTGGCCGTCGGGTTCGGCCTGCGGGCCGTCGGTGACGTGACCGCTGCGGCCAGCTGGTTGAGCTGGCCCAGTCCGCAGGGTTGGGCGCAACACGTCCGCGCCTACGGCCAGGACAACTGGGCCGTGCTGATGCTGTTCGTGCTGGTGGCTGCGGCTCTGCTGGTGGTGGCCAGGATGTTGCTGGACCGCCGGGATCTGGGGCTTGCGCTGTTTCCCGCCAGGCTGGGCCCGGCCGGAAACGACCGACTGGACAGCCCACTGGCACTCGCCATTCGCTTGCAACGCGGCCCGCTCATCGGCTGGGTGGTCGGATTCATCGCCTTCGGCGCGATCATGGGCAGCATCGCGGCAAGTGCCGGGGATCTATTGGACAGCAACCCGCAATTGCAGGACGTGCTGGCCAAGCTCGGCGGTGCGGGCGCGTTGACCGACATCTTCCTGGCCGCCATCGGCAGCCTCGGCGGGCTGGCCGTCGGCGGCTACGCGATCTCGGCTGCCCTGCGGATGAGCTCGGAGGAATCGGCGGATCGGCTCGGCCCGGTGCTGGCCGGCAGCGTCGCCCGGACCAGATGGATGTCGGGTCACCTGCTGTTCGTGCTGCTCGGCCCGGTGCTGGTGCTGGGCGCGGCCGGTCTGGTGGCCGGGCTCATCCACGGCGCACGGATCGGCGACGTCGGCGGGGGGCTGGAATCGACCCTGTCCGCGATGCTGGTTCAGGCACCTCCCGCGCTGGTGATGGGCGGCATTGCGGTCGCGCTGTTCGGCTGGCTGCCCCGGTGGACGTCACTGGCATGGGCGGCGCTGGTGATCGCGTTGCTGCTCGGTCAGCTCGGCGCACTGCTGCAGCTGCCGCAGGCCCTGATGAACCTGTCGCCCTACACGCACGTGCCCCCGGTGCCTGCCGAACCGATCAACTGGCTGTCCACCGTGGTGCTGCTCGCCGTCGCGGCGGGTTTGATGGTCGCCGGCCTCCTCGGGTTCCGGCACCGGGATGTGAATTGAGAGCGCTGATCACGGGACCGACCAGTGGCCGATCAGTGGCCGATCAGTGATCGCTGAGCCGGTCGCCGGGGCCCTCCGCCAAGCTGAGTGCCTCGGCGTGCCGGCGCGCGACCGCCCGCAGCGCGGATTCCGGGTCCTGACCGGTGGCGCCCGCCTGGTAGGCGATCCGGAACAGCTGCTCACCGACGGAATCCCCGTCCGGGAGGTCCACCCGCAGGCCGAATTTCGCCGCACGATGACCAAGCTTCCCGGCCAGTGCCGCCGACGGCTGGCCCAGCGCGACCCCCGCCAGGGCCCGGGAGCGGCCGCGTTCGGATCTCTTCAACTCGTCCCAGCGGTCCTGCTGATCGGCCGCCGAGAACTCCGGGTCGACACTGTCGGCGGCCTTGTCGCCGGCGTTCCGGCTTCTGCTGTCCGGCGGGCTGCCCGCCACGGGGGCCGTGTCGGGCTCCGCGTGGAAAACATGCGGGTGTCGGCGAATCAGCTTGTCCACCAGGTCGCCGGCGACGTCGTCGATGTCGAATCCGCCCCGATCGGCCGGCCTCTCGTCGGCGATCCGGGCGTGGAAGAGCACCTGCAGCAGGACGTCGCCCAGCTCCTCCCGGACGGCGGCGGCATCCCCCCGCTCGACGGCGTCGACCAGCTCGTAGCACTCCTCGACCAGATACCGCAGGAGCGAGCTGTGCGTCTGTTCCGCGTCCCAGGGACAGCCGCCCGGAGCCCGCAACCGGTCCATCACTGCTACTGCGTCCAGCAGGTGCTCTCCCGCACTGCGGACGCGCCCGTCCGGCCCGGCGGTGCGGTTCTGTTCGGCGGCATCGGCGGCGGACTGGAAATGCTCAAACATGGTGGCCCGCCGGCGTCACAGACCGCTGTCGCCGGGAACCACCTGTAACGCGTAGGGGTCCCAGGCACCCAAGCGGGGATTGACGTTGACCCCCGCCTGCTCCGCATAGGGCGCCAGCAACAGCGCGCCCAGGTCGAAGGCGCCGGCGATCTGCTGCTGTTGCAGTTCGGCGGCGGTGAGCAGGGCCGGCTCCTCGGCCCGGTCGAGCACGCGGAGAACGAGAACGCTGTCCTGCGAGGGATACAGGATGACGTCACCGACTTTGGCGCTGAACACCCCGGTAGGACCGGCCGCCGGTGTGGTGAGCAGCGTCAGCTTCTGACGTTGCACGCCCTTGGGGGATGCCGCGATCAGCGCGTCGACGGCCGCCGGGTCGGCGAGGAACTGGTTCCGTGTGTTGATCGCATCCTCACGCGTGGTGACGGTGACGCCGTCCACCTCGACGCCGACATCGGTGACGGGCGCTCCCTGCGTCGGCAGCGCCTTCAGCAGGCCCTCGAGGCGAAGAAGGTCACGAATCGCGTCGGGGACCACCGACTCCGGGACACCGAGCTGCTGAGCCGCCGTAGCGGATCCTGCGCCTGACAACGCCGCATTGACGTCCGAGTCGGACACCTGCACCCCGGCGTCGGCCGCGGCCAGATCCAGCAATTGACCGCGGATCGCCGCAGTGGTCTGACGCCGGTTGACCTCCGCGACGCCGACGGGGCTCACCGTCGCTCCGGTGGTCTGCTGCGCCTGCACCATGGCTGCCGACCGATCGAAGATCGCGGCCTCGGAGATGGACACATCCCCCACCTGCGCCGCCGAACTCGGCGGGTTGGAACACGCAGAAACCGTCAGAATGACTACGGACACCCCGATCAGGGCACCCACGACCCGGCCAGAGAACACCCACGTCACCTTCCATGTCGGAGGCCGCCGGCAGATACCCACCCGACATGACGGCCCCGCTCAGACTGCCACACACCACCACACGATCCGAACGAGCACACGATCAGGGCGCACGATCAGGGCG
>JGI20181J14860_1000068_pt1 | contig 17123 bp, 13 predicted proteins | sample NGESurdeep072012_5_FD_14860 | JGI IMG/M metagenome (IMG submission 14860) | reverse complement strand
GCCACAGGGGCCGGGACAGGGGCCGGAACAGGGGCAGCAACAGGGGCCGGAACAGGGGCCGGGACAGGGGTTGCCGCGGATCCCGTCTCCGGTGTCGGCGGTCCGGGCCAGGTGCGCGAGGGCTGATGTATTCGGTGGAGGTCGTGCTGGACGACGAATCCGATCGGTGGATCCGTCGCCAGTGGACGGCGCTGGCCGAGGCCGGCGTGCCCAGTCAGGCCCGGCACAGCGCCGATTCCAGGGGCGAATCCAACCGTCCGCACGTCACGCTGGCGTTGACCTCGCAGATCGATCCCGAAGTGGAATCGCGACTGCGTGACGCGGTCGGTGCGCTGCCGGTTCCGATCACCATCGGCGGCTTGCTCGTCTTCGGCTCGACCAGGTTCGTGCTGACCCGCCTCGTGGTGCCGAACGCGGCGGTGCTGGCGTTGCAGGCGGCGGTGATGGCCGCGCTCCCGGACGGCGCCGATGCAACGGTGGATCGGCATGGCACCTTCGCCCCCGGCCGGTGGACCGCGCACATCACCCTCGGGCGACGGCTGACGGCCGCGGACGTCGGGACCGCGATGCATGCGCTGGCGGGTGTCCCGCGGTCGCGGGGCGCCGACGGCGCGTTGACCCGCGCCCGCCGGTGGGACATGGTCGCGAAGCAGGAGCACTGGCTGGACCCTGCAGGGTAGGCCAAGGTGATCCACCGGCGGTGATCCGCGGCGCTCCGATGGGCCGATCTCCGGTAGCGGGGCTGTGTCCGCCGGCGGTGCGCGATCGGCACCTATCCTGAACGGCGATGACCGGACCCGAAGCCCCGTCGGCGGCAGACCTCGCCGCCCGCCTCGGTGAGCTGACGATTCTCGACGAGCGACGGCTGGAAAAACGGCTGGCCGGCGCGCGGCGGATCTCCGACAGGGCCAAGCGGGACAAGGCACTGGCCGACGTCGCGGCTCAGCTCGAGATCGCGGAGGCCCGCATCGCCCGGCGCCGGGCAGCCGTTCCCGTCCTGCGATTCCCCGCCGCACTGCCGGTCTCTGCGCGGGTCGACGACCTGGCCGCGACCATCGCCGCGAACCAGGTGGTGATCGTGGCGGGCGAGACCGGGTCCGGGAAGTCGACCCAGCTGCCGAAGATCTGCCTGCAGATCGGCCGCGGGATCCGGGGCACCATCGGCCACACCCAACCGCGCCGGATCGCCGCCCGAGCGCTGGCCGAACGGATCGCGGAGGAGACCGACACCGAGTTGGGCGCTGCCGTCGGGTACACCATCCGGTTCGGGGACCACACCGGGCCGAACACGCTGGTGAAGCTGATGACCGACGGCATCCTGCTGGCGGAAATTGCCAGGGACAGGATGCTGTCCGCCTACGACACGATCATTCTCGACGAGGCGCACGAGCGAAGCCTGAACATCGACTTCCTGCTCGGCTACCTGGTCGGTCTGCTGCCCCGCAGGCCCGATCTCAAGTTGATCATCACCTCGGCCACCATCGACCCCCAGCGGTTCTCCCGGCATTTCGCCGACGCACCGGTGGTCGAGGTCTCCGGCCGCATGTATCCCGTCGAGATCCGTTACCGCCCGTACGGTGTCGACGAAATCGACAACGAGGAGCTGGCCGACGACGATGGCCAGGCCGTTGCGCGGCGATCCGCGGGGAGTTCCCGCCCCAGGGACGAATCACCCGACCAGGCCCAGGCAATCTGCGACGCCGCCGACGAACTGATGGCCGCCGGTGACGGCGACATCCTGGTGTTCCTGTCCGGCGAACGCGAGATCACCGACACCGCAGAGATTCTACGTGGTCACCTGGCCGGCAGGCGTGGTGGCGCCGTCGAGGTCCTGCCGCTGTACGGGCGGTTGTCGGCGGCCGACCAGCACAAGGTCTTCCACGCGCATACCGGGCGGCGCATCGTGCTGGCCACCAACGTCGCCGAAACCTCGTTGACGGTGCCGGGTATCCGGTACGTCATCGACCCCGGCACCGCCCGGATCTCCCGGTACTCGCCGAGGACAAAGGTCCAGCGACTGCCGATCGAGCGGATTTCCCAGGCCTCGGCCGGCCAGCGGGCCGGGCGCTGCGGGCGGCTGGCCGACGGGATCTGCATCCGGCTGTATTCGGAGGCCGATTTCGCGGGCCGGCCGGAATTCACCGACCCGGAGATCGCCCGTACCGCATTGGCGTCGGTCATCCTGCAGATGGCGGCGCTCAACCTCGGAGACATCGAGACCTTCCCCTTCATCGATCCGCCGGACCGGCGGCAGATCACCGACGGGATCACCGTTCTCACCGAGCTCGGCGCGCTGCAGACGGGGGGTGGCGATCGTGGGGCTGCGGCGGTCAGGTTGACCCCGGTCGGCCGGTCGCTGGCCGCGCTGCCGCTGGACCCCCGGCTGGCCAGGATGATCGTGGAGGGTGACAAGCTCGGGTGCCTGCGTGAGGTGCTGGTGATCGCCGCGGCGTTGTCCATCGTCGACGTCCGCGAGTACCCGCTGGAGGACCGTGACAGGGCGACCGCCTCGCATGCCCGGTTCGTGGATCCGCGGTCCGATTTCAACGCCCTGCTCAACATCTGGCAGTACCTCGCCGACCAGGCGGAGGAATTGTCGGGTAACGCGTTTCGCCGGATGTGCCGGCGAGAATACCTGCACTACCTGCGGATCCGGGAATGGCAGGATCTGCACGCGCAGCTCCGGCAGATCGCCCGCGGATTGGGTATGCGGGTCGAGAACCGTCCGGCTGTCAGCGATTCCGCTGGACAGGACCGGCCGCGCAAGGCTGCGGCCACTGCGGCCTCGGCCACCCAGGGTGGCCGGGGCTCGCTGGCCACCGACATCGACAGCGAACGCGTGCACACCGCGCTGCTGTCCGGGTTGCTGTCCCACATCGGGCTCAAGCAGGAGACCGGTAGGGAGTACCAGGGCACCCGGGGGAGCTCGTTCGTCATCTGGCCGGGGTCGGCGCTGGCCCGGTCCGGGCCAAGGCTGGTGGTGGTCGCCGAACTGGTGGAGACAAGCCGGTTGTGGGGTAGGGTCTGCGCCGGGGTCGAACCGGAATGGGTCGAGCGTGCCGGCGGAGAGCTGTTGCGGCGCAGCTACTCCGAACCCCGTTGGGACGCTCGCCGGGCGAGCGTGGTGGCCACCGAGAAGGTGACCTTGCTGGGCGTCACGCTGGTCGGTGCCCGCACCGTCCAGTTCGACCGGATCGACCCGGAGCTGTCCCGCGAGCTGTTCATCCGGCACGCCCTTGTCGAGCGGGACTGGCAGACCCGGCACACGTTCTTCGGGGCAAACCAGCGGGCGATCGACGAGGTGGGCGATCGACGAGGTAGCGGCGTGGGAGGAGCGGACCAGGCGCCGCGACATCGTGGTCGACGACGACACCCTGTTCGCGCTGTACGACGGGAGGATCCCGCCGCAGGTCACCTCCGGACGGCACTTCGACTCCTGGTGGAAGAAGGCCCAGCGGAGCCAGCCGGACCTGCTCACCCTCACCCCCGACATGCTGATCGCCGCCGGCGCCGAACGTTTCGACGCCGCGGCCTATCCCGACCGGTTCACCTCCGGCGGCGTCGACCTCGACCTCGACTACGTGTTCGACCCGTCGCGCGCGGACGACGGGGTGACCGTGACCATCCCGCTCGCCGTGCTGGCCAGGGTCGACCCCGCCGCGTTCGAGAGGCAGATCCCGGGCCTGCGCAGTGATCTGGCGGTGGCACTGATCCGCTCGCTGCCGAAGACGTTGCGGCGCAACTTTGTTCCCGCTCCCGACTTCGCTGCCGCGGCACTGTCCCGGATCGAGGCCGGCGGTTCCGGGTTCCCGGCCGCGGGTTCGCTGCCCGCGGCGCTGGCGGCCACACTCACCTCGATGACCGGCATCGTCGTCAGGCAGCAGGATTTCGACCTGTCGAAGATCCCCGACCACCTGCGGATGACGTTCACCGTGGTGGACGCCGACGGCCGGCCGGTCGGCTCCGGGAAGGATCTCCCAGAGTTGCAGGACACCCTGAAGTCCGACGTGCGCAAGGCGGTGGCCACCGCGTCCGGAATGGTCGAGTTCACAGCATTGACTGAGTTCCCCGCCGGCGGTCTCGACCGGACCGTCACCAGTTCCGTCGACGGCCACCAGGTGGAGGGCTATCCGGCGCTGGTCGACGAGGGAAGGACGGTCGGTGTCACGGTGTTCGCCTCGGCCGCCGATCAGGCCAGGGCAATGCGCGGCGGGACGCGCAGACTGCTGATGCTGGACGCGCCGCCGCCGCTGGCCCACCTGCGGAACTCGCTGTCCCGCGATCAGCTGTTGACGTTGGCCGCCACTCCCTATGGTTCGGTCGGGTCATTGGTGACCGATGCGACCGAGGCGGCCATCGACGCGCTGCTCGACTGGGCGGGCGGCCCGGTCTGGACTGCGGCGGCGTTCGCCGCCCTGAACGCCAAGATCACCCCGCACCTGCATCGTTCGGTGCGCGACGTCGTCGTCGCCGCCGAACAGGCGCTGCGCGCGGCGCACGATGCGGCCCGGGCGATCGACGCACTCGCCGAGGGTCCGGCCGGCGCGGCGGTCCCCGACCTGCTGGCCGACATGCGCGCCCAGCTCGCCGCGGCCATAGCCCCTGGCTTCATCACCCGCACCGGCGCGGCGCACCTGCCCGACCTCACCCGGTACGTGCAGGCCCTGGGCGTGCGGGCCGGCCGGGTCCGCGACAACCCCGCGCGCGATCGCCAACGATTGGCCGAGATCCATTCGCTCACAGGGTTTGTAGAGGACAAGATCGGCGGACTGCCGCCGGAGCGCGGAGGTGATCAGGACGTGCAGGCCGTTCGCAGGATGCTGCAGGAATACCGGATCGCCTCTTTCGCCCAGCCGATGCGGACCGCCATCCCGGTGTCCGTCAAACGGATCCAGGCCGCCGCGACTGAGCTGCCGACTGAGCTGCCGACTGAGCTGCCGGCTGTGCTTCCGGCAGCTCAGTCGACGACTCGGGTAGCGGCGGCGGATCGTCGGGCGTCGGCGGGGTCGACTGTCTCGCGGGGCTGAGACGGCGGCGTGGCACCCCGCAGGCTGGGAGAGTGCCTGAGCAGCAACGGCTGAGAACCGGATGGGAAATCCCTGCGTACTCCAGTTCATGATCCGCATTGCTGGAAGGCAGGACATGGACGAGGTTCTTCGCAGGCGAAGGTCCGCCTGCAGGGCCTTGATCGCCGCGATAACTGCCGGGCTGATGGCGGTGTCGGAAATTTCGATGTCGGCGGCCCCGGGTGCCGCGCACTGGTCGCGACAGTGATCGCCCCGACGATGGTGGCGGCCCGGCGTGGCGCTGCGCGCAAATGAAAGCCCAGGTCATAGTCCGCAAGTCTGCTGATGATCATCGCATTCTCGGCGGGCCTGCTGGCCGCCAACGCCGGTGTTTGCGGGTGCGGTCGTCGGTGACCAGACGGACGGATCCCGGTGCTGGCGTGTCTCATGCGTGAGCAACGACCCGCCGCCGACCAGCACACCGGCGCCGTCACCGCCACCTCCGCCGGTGACCCCCCGCTGTGTCGGCACAAACCACGGTGCGTGGAACCTGAGCGGGGGCGCCTGTGCGCTCGCGGTTCCTCGGCTGGTAGCAACGACCGCGTGACGAGATGGCCGCTCGGCAGATACTCGCCGAGGGGCTGTCTCGTGATGGACGCGTTTGCGGGGTTGTCGGCAGCGCTCCTGACCACCGCCCAGTGACCCACTGCTCAGTGACCCACTGCTCGGTGACCCACTGCTCGGTGACCCATTGCTCGGTGACCCACTGCTCGGTGACCCACTGCTCGGTCGGCTATTCGGCAATGAGTTCCGCGAGCACCTCGGCGGCGGTCGTATTGCCCCCGCCGGCGAGCCGGCGCAACTCGTCCAGGTCATCCAGCTCGGTGGCGAGTTCGATCAGCTGGTCGGTCGCCGTGCCGTTCCCGCGGTCGGAAAGGCGCCGCAATTCGTCGATGTCGCCGCGCTCGGTGGCGAGCTCGATGAGCTGGTCGGCCGCATCGGAGTTCCCGCGGTCGGCGAGGCGCCTGAGCTCGTCGGCGTCACCGCTTTCGCCGGCGAGCTCGATGAGCTGGTCGGTCGCCGTGCCGTTGCCACGGTCGGAAAGGCGACGTAACTCGTCGATGTCGCCGCGCTCGGTGGCAAGCTCGATCAGTTCGTCGGCCGCTTCCGCGCTACCGTTGTCGGCCCGCTCGCGAAGTGCGGCCAGATCGGGATCAGTCATGATGCAGGACCTTTCGATGGTTGTCGGTGGTGGGTTTCGCCCGGCGACTGCTCCGGGGTGCGCGGGGGATCGAGCGGACTGGGCAGCGTTCCCGCAGCCAGCAGCTGATCGCGATGCGTCTGCCATTCAGTCCGCAGCGCGGGCAGTCGCTCGCTGAGGAACTCGGCCAGCGCGACCATTTCCTCCAGCGGGGCGCGACGATCCGACGGAGCATCGGCCAGTAGCGCCAATCCCTCCCGGAACAGCGCCGCATGCTCCGTGTGAATGGCTGAATCAAAGTTCTGCGGCTGCTGACTCGCCGGATCAAGACTCACCCGGTCCATCCGCTCACCGGCGACCCGAGTTCGCCGCACCATCCGGTAACCCTCGAGCAGCTTCACCGCGCCGGTGATGGCGCTCCGGCTCGCCAACAACGCCTCACCAAGTTCGTCGATGGTCTGCTGCGGGGGATCGCAGACGAACAGGTACCCCAGCAGGCGTCCCGCCATCGGCGGGAAAGCGTACTGGCGCGCATAGAAACGGCCGACGTGGTCGGCGAAGGTCAGTTGCGCGTCGTACGGCACCCGCTGACGATAGCAGAGTTGATGGAAATAACACGGATATGTGTCATTTCAGGTGAGTGGAGCATGCCGGCCGACGGTCCCGGAAGTTCCCCAGCACAACCCCAGACCGTCGGGCTCATGCCCGCCCCGTCACGCCGGCGTTGTCGGTGGGGTCTGCGGGGCAGGAGGATCCTCACGACCGGCAACCTTGTCGACCAGGCCGTGGAGCTTGTCCTGGACCGGGTCGACCTTGTCGTGCCCCACCTTCTCGCCGACGAAATCGCCGGCTTTGGTGATGCCCTGTTTGATCGTGTCCGAATGCTGCGCCGCGAGCTCCTGCGCCTAATTCTTCAACTCGTCGAAATCGACCACGGTCATTCCCTTCAAGCCGGACCGGTCAGCCGGGTCTGCGGGGCGGTCCCTGCCCCCGGCGTGCACCCTGTCAGCCTAAGCGATAGGAAAGGCGCGGCACATTGACCACGAAACCCTTTCGGTCCACAGTGATCTCGTGATGCCCGGAGGGCCCGTGATGGTCGATCCGCGCGCCGTCGGCCGACACCTCGATGGTCTTGTAGCGGTGTTGGACGGGTTCGACGGCGAGGTCGGGGACGGCAATCTCGGCGACGGTGATCGACTCCTCGCCGTACCGCTGGTGCAGACCGAGTCGTCTAATGGCCAGTGAATTGGTGAACGCACTGGCATTCAAGTCGATGTCGAAGGCCACGTCGAGGTCGGGCATCGGTGGTGATTTCCCCGCGCCGTCGAGCCACGGCCCGCCGGGTGTGCGGGTCAGGGACAGGCCGCGTTCGCTGGTCAGCGAGTCGCTGCGAACGGTGAGCCGGCGGGTCCGACCCGTGGAGTCGCAGAGCAGGGAGTACGACGCACCCAGGCTTGCCCGGCCGACGACGACCAGGTAGCCGCTCGCGCGCAGCCCGCGCTCGGTGATCACCACCCTGACCGTTTCCAGGCGGCGACCGTCATCGGATGACCACGACAAGAACGATGCCGAGGACAAAGCGGCAGTCACGTCCCGTACGGTATCGGTCACGCGCCGAACCGGCGCGATACGGACGTTCGGGTGAATCCACGGTCGTGTGGCCCTGCGGTGGCAACGGGCCGGATACGGCAACGGAACCTGCCAGGATCGAACGGTAACGGAATTGACGGAGATGGTCCGCTCACCCAGGCTGACCGCGTGGGACACATCGAAGCCAGTGGCGTCAGCTACAGCCTGCCCGACGGCAGGCCGTTGCTGGCCGATGTTTCGTTCCGCACGGGACCCGGATCCGTCACCGCCCTGATCGGCCCCAACGGCACCGGCAAGACCACGATCATGCGCATCATCGCGGGCGAGATCCCTTGCGAGGATGGCAGTGTGGTCCGTTCTGGCAGCCTCGGGGTGATGCCGCAGTTCATCGGCTCGGTGCGCGACTCCTCGACCGTGCGTGACCTGCTGCTGTCGGTGTCGCCGGAGCCGGTGCGCACGGTGGCCGCGTCGCTGGACGCCGTCGAGCTCGAGATGATGACCGATGATTCGGATCAGGTCTCGTTGCAGTATGCGCACGCGTTGGCAGATTGGGCGGACGTCGATGGGTACGGGCATGAGACGCGCTTCGACGTGGCGACGGTGGCTGCACTGGGAGTGCCGTACGACCGGGCGAAGTACCGTGCGGTGACCAGCCTGTCGGGCGGGGAGCAGAAGCGGCTCGTCCTGGAACTTCTGCTCGGCGGGCCGGACGAGGTGCTGCTGCTTGACGAACCCGACAACTACCTCGATGTGCCGGCCAAGCAATGGCTGGAGGAGCGGCTCGCCGCAACCGCGAAGGCGGTGCTGCTCATCTCCCACGATCGCGAACTGCTGGCGCGTGCCGCGACCCGCATCGTGACGTTGGAACCGGGGATCGCCGGGGCGGTGTCCTGGGTGCACGGCGGGTCGTTCACTACCTATCGCCAGGCCAGGGACGACCGGAACTCCAGGTTGGAGGAACTGCGCCGGCGGTGGGACGAAGAGCACGCCAAGCTCAAGGCGCTGGTGCTGATGTACAAGACCAAGGCCGCCTACAACGATGGCCTTGCGTCGAGATATCAAGCGGCACAGACCCGTCTGGCGAAATTCGAAGAGGCCGGGCCGCCGGAGGCGGTGCCGCTGACGCAGAAGGTCCGGATGCGGCTGTCCGGCGGTCGGACCGCCAAGCGGGCGGTGGTGTGCGCGGGGTTGGAATTGACCGGGCTCATGCGGCCGTTCGATCTGGAGGTGTTCTACGGCGACCGGGTAGCGGTGCTCGGGTCCAACGGTTCGGGAAAATCGCATTTCCTTCGGCTACTGGCCCGCGGCGGGTCGGACCCCGGAGTGGAACACCAACCGGTCTCCGATGACGATGTGCCGGCCGTTCCGCACACCGGGAGCGCCGTGCTGGGCTCGCGGGTGCGTCCGGGGTTCTTCCGGCAGACCCATGCGCATCCCGAGCTGACCGGCCGGACGCTGCTGGAGATCCTGCACCGGGGGACAGAGCACCGAGCCGGGATGGGGCGGGAACAGGCGGCGCGGGCGTTGGACCGATACGGCCTGGCCCGCGCCGGTGAGCAGGTGTTCGAGACGCTGTCCGGCGGTCAGCAGGCCCGGTTGCAGATCCTGCTGTTGGAGTTGTCCGGCGCGACGCTGCTCTTGCTGGACGAGCCCACCGATAATCTCGACCTACATTCGGCCGAGGCGTTGGAACTGGCGCTTGACGCGTTCGACGGCACAGTTGTCGCCGTCACGCACGACCGGGCATTCGCCCGCACCTTCGACTCGTTCCTGATCTTCGGCGCTGACGGCGGGGTGCGGCGGTCCGACCAGCCGGACTGGGCGGCGGGGCGGGTGGTGCGGGAGCGCTAGGACGCTGCCGACCGGTTTGGCGTGGTTTGCCGGCAGTTGTTGGACTGCCTGTTGGTCGTTCAGTTGGGTCATGCTTGATGGGCTGGGTAGCTTGTCCGATCCGACTTTCCGTGCCGACCTGCGGCGCCGCTGTGATCAGGAGGCGTCGCTCTGACGGCGCATACCGGTTTGCCCGTCACGCCGCGCCTTGCCCGCTCGTGCCGCTGACGGTGGCGACGGGTGGGGTGGCCTCGGCTGATCACCGTTTCCGGCCCTTTCGCGTCGCAGGACGACCTGAAATGGCCTGACTCGTTGATTTGATCATCCGNGGNAGCGCNGCCGATGGACCGATGAAATGTGGGGACTGNATTNGCAGCNGGTCGCGGCAGCACCTGTGAGGCGACGGGTATACGGCCGACCCCTTTTGCCGTGGCTCTGGCCGGCGAACTGAACCCGATGCTCCTCATCGGGCTGCTCCCCGCCGAGGAAGGGTTGTCCACATTGCGTTGAGCGCAAGTTCCCGGCTGGCGGCGACGGCTGTGTATGGTCCTCGGATTGCCCGGTGGAGGCGGAGGAGGTCGGCCGATGACACGGCGGTTGGCCGCAACTGTGACCGCCTTGGTCTTGGCCGCGCTGCTTGCTGGCTGCTCGAACGACTCCGCCGATCCAGTCACGATCTCAGCGAGTGCATCGTCAGCTGCGCCAACACCGTCGGTCGCTGCCGTGAGTACGACGATCTCCACCTCGACTGTCCCGCCCACCAGTGACACCGTCACCGCGGCGTCTTCGGACGGGTCGTCACCTCCGCCTTGGCCGTCCACCCTGGCCGCCGACGAAGTTGCGGCGGCGCAATCGGCCATCACCTCGTATCGGTCGTATTGGCGGACGATGGACCGAGCCGTCGCACAACCGGGCGACGACTGGACCGACGAGATCTCGGTGGACGCGACAGGCCCCGCGAAAACCAGTGCGTTGGAGACTCTGAGCGACTTGGCCGGTGGTAATTACCGCGTGGTTGGGTTCACAGGCACCAGTCCTCAGGTCATCAAGGTGAGCCCGGGAAACGTTGAGGTTGTCGATTGCGTAGACAAGACCGCGACGGACTACCTGGAATCGAACGGAGGTTCGGTCAAGGCGCCAGATCAAGCAGGCTCATATTTCCGTCATCCTTCGAACGTCCAGATGGTCCAGTTGCAGGACGGGCGATGGGCGGTCAGCTTCACGACCGATGATTGGTCGGAGACTTGTTGAGGCCCTTGATCCCGGTGATATTTGCCGCCTCCCTTTGCCTCTAGCGGCTCCTGAAACCTCGCCTAATGGCGAGGGGACCGGTGTCGAATGCAAAGGAGGGGCTGGCTGTCGCGCGGTGGCGAGCAGCACGGGCTCCACGGGGACCACGCCAGCCCTGGTAGCAACCACCCCGACGACAACGGGAGATGCCGACACCGATGCTGACGCGTCCACCGTCGACCCGTGCCCATGGATGACCGTTGAGGACCTTGGCGAGGAGTCTTCGTGGTGGGGCGGCAACGACCCCTTCCGCAGGTCACGTCGAACTCAACAAGTGCGCACTCGGTGACCCCAGCGTTCCTCTGGGTCTGACTCTTCAAGTCCGCTTCGTTCCGAATGCGGGTCCGGCCGGGCCGGCGGCACCTCCGCCACCCACGCCGGAACAGTTGGCGCAGCGGGCCATCGCCCAGCTGGTGGTGCCGGCACCGACCATCGGCGTCGGCCCCGACCGGGCGAAGCTGGCAGTCAACTTGTGGAACTGGTAATGGGTCGACGACGCGCCGCCGGTGTCCGTGACGGTGGCGGCCGGCAATGTGTCCGTGACGGCCACGGCGACCCTGACATCGACAACCTGGTCGCTGGGCGAGCCGGCCGCAGGAGACGTCTACGTGCCGGGCGCGCCGACGACCCTGGCCTGCCAGGGTCCGGGTGTCGCGCCGCCCGCTGACTACGACTGGCGGGCAGAGCCGCCATGCGGGCACAAGTTCGCCTGGCGTTCGCTGAAGGAACGCACCGGTGGAAGCGGAAAGTGGCCGGTGACGACGACGACCAACTGGACCGTCGCCTGGCAGTCCAACACTGGCGTTTCGGGTGCCGATGCCTTGACCGCGACCACAGCCGACCAGTGGGACGTCGGGGAATACCGGACGGTCTTGGTACAGGGGTCAGGCGGTTGACGTCCGGCGAACCGCTCGTGCCGCCGAACCGCTCGTGCTGTCGAACCCCTCGTGCTGTCGATCCCGAGTCTGAGTGAGCCAGATCTGTGGATGGGCGGCAAGGCCGATTGGGCACTCGTCCCGCGAGGTTCGTCACGGATGGCAGCGTCAAGTCGGCAGCCGCCCAGGGCATCGGCCGGGTCCATTCGGGAGCGGTCGGGCGGCCGGCGCTACGGAAGACACCGCCCCCCGGGTGATCACCGTTGCTGGCCTTTTCGCGTTGCAGGACGACCTGAAATGGCCTGACTTGTTGATCATCCCTGGCGAGCCGGCCCTCCCGCGCACGCCGAGGCCATGCTGTGACGCCGGGTGCGGGCAGCAGGCATCACGGCCGCCCCCCCGGGACCGCAGCGTTCGTCTGCACCGGACCGCGGGTTCGCGTGCTCGCAACGGCGTCACCTGCGCCAGAGCCCCCCGCCGTCATCTCCGCCTGGCCGCGTTACCACGCCTGCGCTGACGCATCCACAGACTTCCCGGGAGGATCCGTGCGTCGGGCGACGCGTCAGCTGTTGGCTGGCCGGGCCGCGATCGTGCCACCATGGCGGGCGTGAGTACCGTCCAGCCGCGCCGCACCGACCCGGCGGCGGCGACGCCCCGCGCGGAGCGGGAGACACCCCGCTCGGAGCGGGCGACAAGCGTTCGGACCCGACCGGACCGGAGAACCCGGGGAGCCGGAGCGCCCGTCATTTTCGCCGGGCTGACCGGCTCCGCTGCCCTGTTCGCCGGGCTCCTGCTGGCAGTGGCGGTGGCAGCGGCGATCGTGGCCACCGGCGCCACGCAGCCGCAGCCGGTCAGCGTCCTGGAAACCTCCGGACCCATCGTCCAGTTCGGCATCCCGGTGGCCCGCACCCTGCTCGACCTCGGTGCGGTGACGACAGTCGGGGTCGCTCTGCTCGCCCGGTTGGTCGGGTTCGACCGACCGGCGAAGACGGAGCCGGTGATGCGGCCGACCCGATGGGTGGGGTTGTGGGCCTCGGTGCTCTGGACCGTGGCGGCCCTGATCTCGATCGTGCTGCTGACAGCCGAGCTGCAGCCAGGGGCGGTCCCGACGCCCAGCGCGATCTGGAGTTACCTGTCGAACATCCCAGCAGGCAAGGGCCTGCTGCTGTCCGCCGGCTGCGGGCTGGTCTCGGTGTGGCTCGGCTGGCTGACGATCCGGCACGGCGAGAGCGTCCCCGCCGAACTGCGCGCCGGCGTTGCGCTATTCGGGTTGTTGCCGTTGCCGCTGACCGGTCACGCGTCGAACTGGGTTTACCACGACCTCGGCATGGTCTCCATGGAGTTGCACGTGGTGGCGGCCACGGCGTGGGCCGGGGCGCTCGGCGCCGTGATCATCTTCCTGAGCCGCCGTCCGGACCTGCTCGCGATCGCCCTGCCGAGGTACTCGAAGCTGGCCACCTGGTGCGTGTTCCTGGTCGGGACGACCGGGCTGTTCAACGGCCTGGTGGAGCTCGCGCTCTCACCCGTCACGTCGCTGCCGTCCTCGCTGTGGACCACGCGTTACGGGGTGCTGGTGCTGACCAAGGCGGTCCTGATCGTGGTGATCGCCGCGCTGGCGGTGGTGGTGCGCACGCGACTGTTGCCCCGGATTGCCGCGGGTCGACGGACCGCCGTTGCGGTGTGGTGCGGCTGGGAGTTGATCGTGCTGGCGCTGGCCTTCGCGGTCGCGGTGGTGCTCACCCGGGTGCCCGTCACCGCGTTCTGAGCACGCTACGGGACACCCACTCATCAGCGGTCATTCGTTGAAAGCCCGCACGATGGGCGCGAACTTCTCGATCTCAGCCGGTCCGGCGAGGTCGGGCAGGCAGACGAACACTGTCTGCACGCCGCGGTCCGCCAGCAACCGGTACCGCCCGACCTGCTGCTCCACCGTCCCCGCGTGATGGGCCGCGGCGTAGGCCTTCGCCGAGCTGCGCCCCCGATGCGCCTCGACCAGGCGACTGACCTGATCCGGGTCTTTCCCGACGATCGGCAGGTCCAGCACGGTGACCTCCAGGTCGTCGATCGTCCGCCCGGCGCGATCAAGGTGACCGCGGAGCACTTCCAGCTTCTGGTCGAGCACCGGCAGCGACGAGCTGAGATTGCAGCCGTCCGCGAGCTCCGCGGCGATCCGCAAAGTGCGGCGTTCGCCACCGCCGCCGACGATGATCGGCACCCGACCGGGACGCGGATAGCACGTCGTTTCCGGCGACCGTCCATGTGGTTTGGTACCGGGACCCCAAAACGCCCGGAGGGTGCCGATGGTTGCCTCCAGCGTGTCGAGCCGGGTCCTTGCGTCGGGGAACGGCAGGTCGTAGGCGGCGTGTTCACGCTCGTACCACCCGGCGCCCAGCCCGCAGAACGCCCGGCCGCCGGACACCGCGTCCAGGCTGGCGACGATCTTGGCGAGCAACGGCGCGGATCGGAACGTCACCGGCGTGACCAGTGCGCCGAGTTCGAGTCGTTCGGTGACGCCGGCCAGGTACCCGAGGGTGACGTAGGGCTCCGGGATCGGGTCCCAGACACGGCCGACCTGCGGGATCTGCAGGAGGTGGTCCATCACGGCGATCGCGGCGAACCCGGCCTGCTCGGCGGTCCGCGCGACGTCGGCGAGCCATTGTCGTGGCCCGCTGGGATCCGCTCCCCACGGAAACGCCGAGATCTGCAGGGCGAACCGGAGGCTCGTCGGTCGGCTCCGTTGCGCAGCGGCCGCCGCCCCGCCACCGGGGGCGTGCACCGGCTCCAGGACGGACTCGGGTTCCGCGACGGTGATCAGGTCGAATCCGTCGGCAGCCAGGTCGGCCGCGCCGGCCTTGCGGAACTGTGCCGTGAGCACCGGAGCCGGGACCGGCCGGTCCCGCAGCCGGTTCCGCTGCCGGCACAGGTCGAGCTCGGTGGTGAACCGGACCGCGACGACGGGGAGGCCAGCCGCTCGGCCGATGCTCACCGCCGCGGTCCGGCGCGCCGGGTCGAGGCCGAGAGTGTCGATGACGGTGGTCAGCCCGCGTCGGGTGCGGGCGGCGACGACGGCGTCAAGTAAGGCGAAGGCGTCGTCGGAGGCGTCCAGGTCGCCCTCGCCGCTGCCGACCACCGCCCGCAGCGCGTCGGAGGAAACGATCTCGTTGGAGGCGAAGTGCTGCCGCGCCCAGGTGGTCTTGCCGGACCCGGACGGCCCGACCAGCACCACCAGGGCAGGGGTGGGGATCGCCGTCATCCGCCGAGGGTAAGGCGACACCGCCCGATCCAGCGCCCCTCGCCCGGCGCGGATCAAATACGCAGGCGCGGCTGAACCAGGCGACTTCAGTCACTCCAGTCCCATAACCGCGACGTTCGTGCGCGCCGGCGAAGTTGATCCGCGCCAGAAAGGGGGTCAGCGGGAGGGGGTGGAGGCGTCCCGGTCCGAGTCGGCCCAGCCGTCCAGGGCGCCGCGGGCGTCGCGCACCGGCTCTCTCCCGTACCGCATCGTCGGGCCGGGCGGCCGCCGAGTGTCCAGCCCGAACGCCCTGTCCGCAAGCAGGGTGACGCCGGCCCAGGTCAGCAGCAGCCCCGCGCAGGCGAGCCAGATCGACGTCCAGGCAACCGGCACCATGTGCAGCGAATCGCCGGCCTCGAAGGCCTGCCGCAGCTGCCCGATCGTCCGATCCGCCAGGTCCGTCGGCGTCGACGACACGACGGTCTGCAGCCACATCGCTCCGTAGCCGGCCACCGAAACGACAACGGCGCCGATCACCGCGCGCAGGTAGGCGTTCGCCCGGAGCAGGAACACCGCGTCGACGCACACCCCCACCAGCAGCAACCAGAACGGCACCACGCTGGGCGGGAAGATGGTGAACGTCAACAGCGGCCAGATCAGGCAGCGGTAGGCCACGTAGGCGCCGACCACACCCGTGGCGGTCCACCGCCAGCCGACCATGATCCGGGCGAGCACCAGCAGCGGGACGCAGATCGCGATCGCCCACACGGGGTACACCCACGGCGCGATCGGCACCGCGAACGACTGGATCGCGACGTCGTCCACGGGCCGCCCGAGCTGGATGGCCGCGAACTGCAACAACTCGGGTTCGGCGTAGGGCTGGCCGCGGAACCACGATGCGACCTCGAGGATCCCGTACTCCTGCTGGCCGGTCGGGAAGAACATGTTCTCGAACATGAACGCCCAGAGCGCCACCAGCCCGAGCTGCCACTGCCGGGTGTACCCGTGATCAGCGGGAAACGAGTGGTACCAGTTTCTTATGACGCCGGCGATCATCACCGCGGTGCCGCCGTAGAGCAGCAGGTGTGACGGTGACCAAGCGGTCAGGTCCAGCCCGTTGACCCGGTGGTTGATGACGTCGATCGGCCCGGCCAGCACGAAGATCCCGGTGCCGATCTGCATGATCCGCAGCGAGCGCCGGTCCGCGCCGTAGCCGGTGAAGGTGTGGGCGAGCACCAGGCCGATGGCGATGCCGGTGCCGACCGTATTGAGCACGTGCGCAGCGGCCAGGTCGTCGCGCAGCCACTTGAAGTGCCAGGACACGTCCCAGGACGACCCCAGCAGCTTGAAGGCGAGGGCGACAAGCCACATCCGCTGCATGAACACGACCAGTGAACGCGGCGTCGCTCGGCCCGGCTCGCCCCTTGTCCAATAGGTGCGCATGAACCCTGACAGGCGATGCATGTGGTGGTCCGATCTGAGGTGATCCGGGTAGCACTGAGCGGGCAAACGGCTGGAACAAGCCTACGGGCGCTGGATCACCGCGGGGCCGCACCCACGCGTGCCGGGTTGTGCAGCCCATTCACCCCGTCGGGTACTCGGAGTTCTCTTGCTCACACTCGAGCGCCAATTGCGATGCGACGAAGTCGCGATACTCTGAACGAGTGATACAGGAGCCTGTTCAGCTCAATCGAGCCACATATTGCCCTTCTCAGGCTTCGTTGTGACGGACTGTGACGGCACCGAGCGCGAGCGGGACAGCGATCGACACGACAAGACCCCTCCAGCGCCCACAGCATCACCGCAGCGCAAGGGGGATTGGCGATGGAGAGGCCGACACGAGTGATGGTCGTCGAGGACGACCGTGATCTCGCCGAGTACGCGAGACTGGTGCTGGCAAAATATCCGGGCATCGCCGTCGACGTCGTTGCCGACGGTAGGACCGCGATCGAGACCATCCGCAAATTCGGCACGGACATCCTGATCAGCGACATCCAGCTCCCGGGCATGACGGGCTTGGAAGTGGCGACCGAAGCGCGGCGCTCCGATCCGGCCATGCCGATCGCCATGATGACGGGCTACCCATCGGTGGACTACGC
>JGI20181J14860_1000059_pt1 | contig 17481 bp, 13 predicted proteins | sample NGESurdeep072012_5_FD_14860 | JGI IMG/M metagenome (IMG submission 14860) | reverse complement strand
GGGTGCAGCTGGGGGTCTTCTCGCCGATCATGCGACTGCACTCCTCGGCCAGCGCCTTCAACAGCAAGGAGCCGTGGCGGTTCGGCGGGCGGGCGCAGGCGGTGATGACCGAGTTCCTCCGGCTGCGGCACCGATTGCTGCCGTACCTGCACACGATGAATCACCGGGCGGCGCGGGACGGCTCGCCGTTGGTGGAGCCGATGTACTGGTCGCATCCGGAATCCGCGGACGCCTACCGGGTGCCGAACCAGTTCCGCTTCGGCACCGAGCTGCTCGTCGCACCCATCACCACCCCGACCAACCGCAGCCTGCAGCTCGGCAGCGTCCGTGCCTGGCTTCCGGAGGGCAGCTGGGTCGATGTCTTCACCGGCCTGGTTTACGCCGGCGGCCGGCAGCTGGTGCTGCACCGCGACCTGGCGACCATCCCCGTACTCGCTCCGTCCGGCGCGATCGTGCCGCTGTCCGGTGCGCCGGTTCCCGGGAACTTACCCGATAATCCCGGCTGCTTAGAGGTTCTCGTGGTGGTTGGTGCGGACGGCGGCTTCGAGTTGATCGAGGACGACGGCACCGGGACCGGGCTGGACCCCGCCGGGGTGGCCCGGACGCCGATCACGTTCGACCAATCCGGGGGTACCGTCACCGCGGGCCCGGCGTCCGGCGCGCTCCATGCCATTCCGGGAACGCGTGGCTGGACCATCACCTTCCTGGCGCTGACCACCCTGCTCGAACCGGTGGCGACGGTCGACGGAATCGTCGTCGACGCCCGAATCGTCGTGGGAGAGAACCGCATCTCGGTCATCGTGGATGACGTCGCGGCGACCAGCACTCTCAGCGTCGGGATCGGGCGCAATCCCGCACTGGACCCGGTCGACGTGGCGGGCCGGCTGTTCACCCTGCTCGACGCGGCGTTCATCGAGTACGAGGACAAACAGCGGGTGTACGCGATCGCCACCTCACAGCAGCCGTTGTCGGTGCGGCTGTCCCACCTGCAGGCGCTGGACTTGGACCGCACGCTGGAGACCGCCGTCGGAGAGATCCTGCTGGCAAGCGGGCCGGGGTGAGGCCGGTCGCGCCGGCCGCAGACGCGACTCCCGCCGCCGGCCACGTGCCGGCGCTCACCGCGCCCGGCGCGCGGACCATCGCGGCGCTCGACCTGGTCATCGCCCAGTGCCGGGCCTGCCCGCGACTGGTCGCCTGGCGGGAGCAGGTCGCCCGGGAACGAAAGCTGGCGTTCCGCGCTGAAACCTATTGGGGCAGAGCAGTTCCGGGGTTCGGACCGGCCGATGCGACGGTGCTGATCGTGGGTCTGGCGCCGGCCGCGCACGGGGCGAACCGCACCGGACGGATGTTCACCGGCGACCGCAGCGGCGACGTGCTGTTCGCCGCCCTGCACCGCACCGGGTTCGCGTCACAACCGGCCTCGACGTCTGCCGGTGACGGCCTGCGACTGCGCGACATCCGGATCACCGCACCGGTGCACTGCGCTCCGCCGGACAACACCCCGACACCGCAGGAGCGGGCACGGTGCGGACCGTTCCTGACTCGGGAGCTCGAATTGCTCGCCCCGACGGTGCGGGTAGCCGTGGTCCTGGGGGGGTTCGGCTGGCAAGCGCTGCTGCGCACCCTGCAGGACGCAGGCTGGGTCATCCCGCGCCCGCGGCCGGCGTTCGGGCACGGCGCGGCGGTGCACCTCACCCACCCCGACGGCCGCAGCCTGCAGGTGCTCGGCAGCTATCACGTCAGCCAGCAGAACACCTTCACCGGAAGGCTGACCCCGGAAATGTTGGACCTGGTGCTGGTGCAGGCGCGGCACCTCGCAGGCCTGGCGCCGCCGTCATCGGGGTGACGGACGTGGACCTCGATCTGCCGCATCACCTCGCAGCCGCCGCGCTGCTGATCACCGATCAGCACGGCCGGGTGCTGATGGTGGGCACCGACTATCGCGACACGCTGGTGCTGCCGGGCGGGATCATCGAGCCGGATGAACCGCCGGCTGCGGCCGCGGAACGCGAGGTGCTGGAAGAGACCGGCCTGTACCGACATGCTGGAGCATTGCTGGTGGTGCAGCACATCCCGCCGCGGCCGGGATGGGAATCGGTGCTGCAGTTCGTCTTCGACACCGAGCCGGTGGGCGCCGGTGCCGACCTGGTCCCCCAGCCTGGCGAGGTGCGGGAGCTGATCTGGCTCGACCCGGAGGAGGCGACGCAGCGCAGCAATCCCCCCGGGGCGGTGCGGTTGCGCGCCGCGCTCGCCGCCCGCCGGGACGGGATCACGCGCTACCTGGACGGCAGATCTCCGGCCGGCCCTGATGATGCTCCGCGTCTGTGATCATGGACCCACAGCGATCATGGACCCACAGCGATCATGGACCCACAGCGCAACGCCCGGGTCGGCACGTGGCCAACCCGGGCGTCGTCTGTGTTCTGGTGGCGAACTGGATCAGTCGGATTCGACCCAGTCAAATGTCTTGGTGACGGCCTTCTTCCACTGCGCGTAGTGCTTCGCGCGCTCGGTCGGGTCCATGTTCGGCTCCCAGCGCTTGTCCTCGGCCCAGTTGTTGCGGATGTCGTCCTCCGACTGCCAGAACCCGACGGCCAGGCCGGCCGCGTAGGCGGCGCCCAACGCGGTGGTCTCGGCGACCACCGGACGGATCACCGGAACGCCGAGGATGTCGGCCTGGAACTGCATGAGGGTCTCGTTGACGACCATGCCGCCGTCGACCTTCAGCGCCGTCAGATCGACGCCGGAGTCGGCGTTCATCGCGTCCAGCACCTCCTTGGTCTGGAACGCGGTCGCCTCCAGCACGGCCCGAGCGATGTGACCCTTGTTGATGTACCGGGTGAGTCCGACGATCGCGCCGCGGGCGTCGTCACGCCAGTACGGCGCGAACAGTCCCGAGAAGGCCGGCACGAAGTAGCAGCCGCCGTTGTCGTCCACACTCTTGGCCAGCGTCTCGATCTCGGGGGCCGAGGTGATCAGACCGAGGTTGTCGCGGACCCACTGCACCAGCGAGCCGGACACCGCGATCGAACCCTCGAGCGCGTAGATCGTCGCCTGGTCGCCGATCTTGTAGCAGACCGTGGTCAGCAGGCCGTTCTTCGACGGGACCACCTCGGTGCCGGTGTTCAGCAGCATGAAGTTGCCGGTGCCGTAGGTGTTCTTGGCCTCGCCCGGGGACAGGCAGGCCTGGCCGAAGGTGGCAGCCTGCTGATCGCCGAGGATGCCGGCGATCGGCACACCGGCGAACGCGCCCTTCTCGCGACCGTTGGCGTACACCTCGGAGGAGGATCGGATCTCCGGCAGCATGGACAGCGGAATGCCCATCTCACCGGCGATCTCGGCGTCCCAGGACAGCGTGGCCAGGTCCATCAGCAGGGTGCGGGAGGCGTTGGTCGGGTCCGTGACGTGCAGGCCCCCGTCGACCCCGCCCGTCATGTTCCACAGCGTCCAGGTGTCCATGTTGCCGAACACCAGGTCGCCGGCCTCGGCCTTTGCCCTTGCACCCTCGACGTTGTCGAGAATCCAGCGGACCTTCGGGCCCGAGAAGTACGTGGCCAGCGGCAGACCGACCTTGGCCTTGTACCGCTCGGCGCCACCGCCAAGATCGCCGAGCTGGTGGCAGATGCCGTCCGTGCGGGTGTCCTGCCAGACGATCGCGTTGTAGACGGGCTTGCCGGTGGTGCGGTCCCACACCAGTGCGGTCTCGCGCTGGTTGGTGATACCGACGGCGGCGATGTCCTTCTCGGTCAGGTCGACCTTGCCGAGCGCGGCCGCGGAGACAGCCCGGGTGTTCTCCCAGATTTCCACCGCGTTGTGTTCGACCCAGCCGGCCTTCGGAAAGATCTGTTCGTGTTCCTTCTGGTCGACCGATACCACCCGGCCTTCGCGGTTGAAGACCATACACCGCGTCGACGTCGTTCCCTGATCAACTGCCGCTACGAACTTTTCGCTCATTCCGTTCGTTCCCTTTCGTCACCACATCGTTGGAGGACTTGTTCGAATAATTCACATACCGACAGAATTGTTCACGCACGCCGCTCGTCGAACTCTCTTTCGAGTGACGGCGCGACGGTGAAATTGCTGCCGGCCCAACGGGCCGGCCGTGACGTCCGGGCGATGAATCGTGTGTGCTGCTCACCACCCNGACAACATCACGAATTGGTCAGACGACGCCGGGCAGGATGCCGGTGCCGCCGAGGGCCAGGAATGCCCAGGCACCCAGGGCGCCGCCGATCATCGGACCGACGACCGGGACCCAGGAGTACGCCCAGTCAGAGCCACCCTTGCCCTTGATCGGCAGGATGAAGTGAGCGATGCGAGGGCCGAGGTCACGGGCCGGATTGATCGCGTACCCGGTGGGTCCACCGAGCGAGGCGCCGATGCCGACCACCAGCAAGCCCACGAACAGCGGCCCCCCGATAGTCGAGGGCGAGCCCGGGCCGATCAGGATGACGAACACCAGGACGAAGGTGCCGATGACCTCGGTGAGGGTGTTCCATGCGTAGTTGCGGATCGCCGGACCGGTGGAGAAGACGGCCAACTTCTTGCCGGCGTCTTCCTCTGTGTCGAAATGCTCCTTGAACGCGAGCCACGCGATGACGGCGCCGATAAAGGCGCCGATGAGTTCGGCCGCGTAGTAGACCAACGACTGGGTGAAGGTGATCTTCCCGATGATCCACTGAGAGAGGGTGAAGGCGGGATTGATATGCGCGCCGCTCCGGAAGGCCACATAGATGCCGGCGAAAACGGCCAGGCCCCACCCCCAGTTGATCAGCAGCCAGCCGCCACCCTCACCCTTACTGCCCTTGAGGATGCCTGTGGCCACCACGCCGCAACCGAGGAGCAGCAGTACTGCTGTGCCTGTCACCTCGGAGACGAAGATAGTTCCGTTCGAGAGTTCCGATACTGCCAACTGTGGCCTCCTAGAAGAGTGCGACCCGGCATCGTTGCCGGTGCGAGCCAAGGTGATCTTGCTGCCCACAAAATCTACGCCTAAATGTGAAGTTCGACACGTCGACGTCGGTCCGTAGTTTCGGCGTGTCTGAAGATCACCTCATCCGGCACCTACCCTGACGTCGGGGGCACCCAAACGGGCGGCGTCGGCCGTCCGATCGTCGAGTTGATGTTGCGAATCGCGCTCGGCTTCCACCCGTGCGCGGTAGTGCGCCACCTCGTCGATGATCGCCGCGGCGTCCCAGCCCAGCAGCGGCGCAACCAATTCGGCGACCTCTTGGGCCGCGCCGGTTCCGCGATCCCAGGTATCGATGGAGATCCGGGTCCGGCGTGCCAGGATGTCGTCCAGGTGCAGCGCGCCCTCGTGCGTCACACCGTAGACCGCCTCCACCTTGAGGTACTTCGGTGCGCTGGACAGTGGTTGCGCCAGTTCCGGTTCCGCTTCGATCAGCGCGAAAAGCTCTGACACTGCGCTGCCGTAGCGGCCCAGCAGGTGTTCGATCCGCGGCTGGTCGAGACCGACCTGGGTGGCCAGGTTCGCGCGGTTGTTCCACAACGGCTGGTAGCCCTCGGCGCCGATCAGCGGAACCTTTTCGGTGATGGACTTCTCGACCGGCCCCGGCCAGTCCTTCAGTGCCTCGTCGACCGCGTCCTTGGCCATCACCCGGTAGGTGGTGTACTTCCCACCGGCCACGATCACCAACCCCGGCACCGGCTGCACCACGGCGTGCTCCCGGGACAGCTTGCTGGTCTCGTCCGACTCGCCTGCCAGCAACGGACGCAGTCCGGCGTACACACCGACAACATCTTCCCGGGTCAGCGGTTTCGCCAGTAGGGCATTGGCATGATCGAGGATGTAGTCGATGTCGGTCTGACTGGCTGCCGGGTGCGCGAGGTCGAGATCCCATGGCGTGTCGGTCGTCCCGATCACCCAGAAGTCGTCGCTCCACGGACACGGAATGATGAACAGAAGGCTCTTCTCTGTCTCGGTGATCAGACCGGTCTTCGATTCGATCCGGTCACGCGGGATGACAACGTGCACACCCTTGGAGGCCGTCACACGGAAGGAACCCTTGCCGCCGACCATCTTCTGGATCTCGTCGGTCCAGACGCCGGTGGCGTTGACGGTCCGCTTGGCGCGCACGTCGATCTCGTTGCCCGTTTCGAGGTCCTTCACCCGCGCTCCGACAACCTTCTCGCCGTCTCTGAGCAACCCGATGACTCGCGAGCTGGTCGCAACGTGCGCGCCGTAGGCCGCCGCGGTGCGAGCGATCATCATCGTGTGCCGGGCGTCGTCGAGCTGGCCCTCGTAGAACTTGATGGCCCCGTGAATCGCCTCGCGCTTCCCGCCGGGGAAACTCTCCAGCGTCTTGCGCCGGCTCATGTGCTTGTGATGGGACGGGACGCCCTTCCCCGCGCCGAGAACGTCGTACACGCCGACTCCCGCTCCGACGTAGGCGCGGTCGATGCCGCGCCGTTCGAGGGGGTAGATGAACTCGACGGGCCGGGCCAGGTGCGGGCAGAGCGTGTCCAGGATCAGCGACCGCTCGCGCAGTGCCTCGAACACCAGATGGAAGTTGAGCTGCTTGAGATAACGCAGACCGCCGTGCACCAGTTTCGAGGAACGACTGGACGTGCCGGCGGCCATGTCGCGCGCCTCGACCAGGCCGACGGTCAGCCCCCGGCTGGCGGCGTCGAGGGCGGCGCCGGCGCCGACGACGCCGGCTCCGATCACCAGGACGTCCAGCTCTGTCGTGGCAAGGTCTTTCAGTGCTTGGGTCCGGCTGGCCGGACTCAGCGCGGTGGAGGTGAAACTCATCTGATTGGGTACCCCTTCGTACTCAGGCGTTGTTGCGGCGAACGGAGTGTCACGGGCGTGCGGTGCCGAACTCAGATCCTCCCGTCATGCCGTCACGCCGCGGGCGACCAGGGTGGAGCGGTCGGGATCGTGCTGGGTCTGGATGAAGCGGATCGTCCCGGACCGCGCCCGCATGGACAGCGACCAGGTGCTGATCCGGCCGGTGTGGAAGCGGACACCCTTGAGCAGGCCGCCGTCGGTGACACCGGTCGCGGCGAAGAAGATGTCCTCGCCACCGACGAGGTCCCTGGTGGTCAGGATCCTGTTCAGGTCGTACCCCTGGTCGATAGCTTGTTGTCTCTCCTCGGCATTGCGCGGGGCCAACCGGGCGAAGATCTCCCCGCCAAGGCAGCGCAGCGCGGCCGCGGCGATCACCCCTTCCGGGGTACCGCCGGTGCCCAGCAGCAGATCGACGCCGGTGTCGATCTGCTCGACGGACGCGGCCTCGATCGCGCCGGCCACGTCGCCGTCGGGCAGGAACTTGATCCGCGCGCCGGTGCCGCGGATCGCGGCCACCAGGTTCGTGTGCCGGGGGCGATCCAGCACGGCAACCGTCAGGTCATCGGTCCTGCGTCCCAACGCCTTTGCGACGGAAGCGATCAGGGCGTCGACCGGCGCCTCCGGGTCCACCGCGCCGGCCGCGGCCGGTGGCACCACGGTCTTGCGCATGTAGAAGCACGGGCCGGGATCGAACATCTTGCCCCGCTCGGCGAGCGCGACCACGCTGATCGCGTCCGGCAGCGCCTTGGCGGCCAGCGTCGTGCCGTCGACCGGGTCGACCGCGATGTCGACCTCGGGGCCGGTTCCGTCCCCGACCTGCTCGCCGTTGAAAAGCATGGGGGCTTCGTCCTTCTCGCCCTCGCCGATCACCACCACGCCGCGCATCGACACGGTCCCCAGCACCGGACGCATGGCGTCGACGGCGGCCGCGTCGACCTGGTTCTTGTCGCCGCGACCGAGATACCGGGCCGAGGCCATGGCGGCCGCCTCCGTGGCGCGGATCAACTCCACCGCCAGGTTGCGGTCCGGTTCACGCGTGCGGGGTGCCGTCCGGGCTGAACTCTGGGTAGCACTTGTCGTCTTACTCGGGGGGGCCGTGGTCATCAATCGTCCTCACTGACCGGGGATGGGGAGACGGCGGAATCGCCGATGGCATGGTGCGTCGTGCATCCACGCTGCGAGCGGGCAGCCGGCGCGCCGGTGCACATCTGACCGCCTCCTCGCAGAATGCCCTCATCATGGCCCAGTGGCCTTCCGGTCGCGACCGTATCGATGTCGTTGACAGGCGCACAACGCCGCGCGTTCGGCATTGTCGAACGATGCGCGGGTTAGGGTGGGCTGCGTGCCAGGCATTGTGCAGTCCGTCGAGCGTGCCGCGGCGATCTTACGACTGCTGGCCGAGCAGAACGAACCGCTCACCCTGTCGCAGATTGCGAGCGCCCTCGGGCTGGCCAAGGGCACCGCGCACGGCATCGTCCGCACCCTTGCCGAGGTCGGCTTCGTCGAGCAGGATCAGCGCAGCGGCCCGTACCGGGTGGCCACCGAGGTGTTCCGGCTGGGCTGGACCCGGCTCGATCAGAACGAGTTGCGGTCCAAGGCGATCAACTGGACGGACGCGCTGGCCGCTCGCACCGGAGAATCGGCGCGGGTCGCGGCTTTCCATGCCGGACGCGCCCAGGTCGCCCATCACGTGTTCCGCGGCGACGGCGGCACGCAGGTACTGGTCACCGGTTCGATCGTGCCGCTGCACGCCAGCGCGATGGGCAAGGTGCTGCTGGCTTTCGACCCGGGCGCCGGTCGGAGCGCAGCCAACACCGAACTCACCGCGTTCACCCATCGGACGATCATCGATCGGGTGATCCTGCACCGGGAGTTGGCGGGGGTCCGGGACACCGGCTGGGCCGGCTCGGTGGGCGAGGTCGAGCCGGGGGTCGCCGGTATCGCGGCGCCCATCCGGGACGGCGGTGGCTACGTGGTCGCCGCCGTCGGCATCGAGGGTTCGATCGACCGGGTGTGTGACGACCGCCTGCGACCGCGCGCCGCCCTGGTCACGCACGTCGTCCGGGCCGGCCGGGCGATCTCCCGCGAACTCGGTCACGGCCGCGAATGGTGAATCCCCGCTATGTCGCGGCCATCGACCAGGGCACGACGTCGACCCGGTGCATGGTCTTCGACCGGCACGGCCGGATGGTGTCGATCGCCCAACGGGAGCACCGCCGGTATTTCCCGCGGCCCGGTTGGGTGGAGCACGACGCGGCCGAGATCTGGTCCATCGTCAAAAGGATCCTGCCGCAGGCCCTTTCCGAGGCCGGCATCGGTGTGGACCAGATCGTCGCGCTGGGCGTCACCAACCAGCGTGAGACCACGGTGGTCTGGGATCCGAGAACGGGTCATCCGGTGGCCAAGGCGATCGTCTGGCAGGACACCAGGACCGGCCCGCTGTTGGCCGGGATCGAGCGGGAGTTCGACGCGGAAGAAATCAGGATACGGACGGGATTGCCGCTGCACCACTACTTCTCGGCGCCGAAGCTGCGCTGGCTGCTGGATTCCGAGCCGGAGTTGCAGGACCGAGCGGACCGTGGCGAACTGCTGTTCGGCACCATGGACAGCTGGATCACCTGGAACCTGACCGGCGGCGCAGGGATCGACGGCCCTGCCGGAATACACGTCACCGATGTGACCAACGCGAGCCGCACCATGCTGATGAACCTGGAGACGCTGGACTGGGACGAGGAATTGCTGCGTGTTTTCGGGGTGCCGCGATCGATGCTGCCCCGGATCCATCCCAGCATGGACTCCTTCGGACGCACCCGAGATCCGNTGCCCGGCATACCGATCGGCGCGCTGATCGGTGATCAGCAGGCATCACTGATCGGGCAGACCGCCTTCGAGGCCGGCGAGGCGAAATGCACCTTCGGGACCGGGATTTTCCTGCTGCTCAATACCGGGCGCGAGATCGTCCGTTCGCGGCACGGTTTGATCACCACGGTGGCGCACAAGGTCGCCGGCAGTCCGGCGGTGTACGCGCTGGAGGGGTCGATCGCGGTGGCCGGCGGATTGGTGCAATGGGTCCGCGACAGTCTCGGGTTGATCCGGTCTCCGGCGGAGATCGAGACCCTGGCGGCCGGCGTCCCGGACAACGGCGGATGCTATGTGGTGCCGGCATTCTCGGGGTTGTTCGCGCCGTACTGGAGCAGCGGCGCACAGGGCATCATGGTCGGCCTGACGTCCTACGTCACCAGGGAGCACATCGCGCGAGCGGTGCTGGAGGCCAGCGCGTGGCAGACGCGGGACGTGGTGGACGCGATGAATGCCGACGCCGGCGTGCCGGCGTTGACGCTCGCGGTGGACGGCGGGATGACCGCGGACAACCTGCTGATGCAAATGGTCGCCGACGTGCTGGACATCCCGGTGGTGCGGCCGATGATGGCCGAGACGGTCGCCCTTGGTGCCGGGTACGCGGCCGGGCTGGCGGTGGGCTATTGGTCGGACCCGCAGGTTCTCCGCCGGCACTGGCAGCGCGCCGGGGAGTGGCGCCCGAAGATCGATCCGGCCCGCCGGGACAGGGAGCTGTCGGAGTGGCGGGCCGCCGTCTCATTGGCGCTGACCTGGGGGAAACGCGGCACAATCTGATTACTGCAAATTCAGCCGCGTCAGGACCATCGTCACCAGACCCATCGTGAACAGTGCCGTCGGGAGGAATCGAACCTCCCGCATCGCCCAAGCTCGACTGCCGCGTGCGCGCTGCGCTCGCCGTCTGTCGGTGGCCTATCGCCACCAGCGCATCCAGGGCCGGCCACGCTGTACAGCACCCTCCGCCGCGAAGTTATTCCCGCTAACGGCCGGTGTTATCCCGATGCTATTCGGGTAACGGGTGGTAGGCGCCGGTCTGGGTGACCTTGGCGATGGCCCGCATCTTGTTCACCGCGTCCAGCGCGGCCACCTTGTACGACTCGGCCAGCGTCGGGTAGTTGAACACCGCGTCGACCAGGTAATCCACCGTGCCGCCGCAGCCCATCACCGTCTGCCCGATGTGCACCAGTTCGGTGGCATTGGTGCCGAACACGTGCACGCCCAGCAGTTCCCGTGACTCGGCGTGCACCAATATCTTCAGCATCCCGTACGAATCACCCAGGATCGCCCCCCGCGCCAGCTCCCGGTACCTCGACACCCCCACCTCGAAGGGGACGTTGTCCCTGGTCAACTGCTCCTCGGTGCGACCCACGAAACTGATCTCCGGGATGCAGTAGATCCCGATGGGTTGCAGGTCGCCGAGCTTGTTGCCGACGGGCTCGCCGAACGCGTGGTAGGTCGCCCGGCGGCCCTGCTCCATCGCGGTGGCGGCCAGCGCCGGGAACCCGATGACATCACCGACGGCGTAGATGTGTTCGACCTCGGTCTGGAAGTGCTCGTTGACCTCCACCCGGCCGCGGTTGCTGGCGGAGATGCCGGCGGCCGCGACGTTGAGCTGGTCGGTGACGCCCTGCCGGCCGGCGGAGTACAGCACGGTGTCGGCGGGGATCTTCTTGCCCGATTCCAGGATGGTCAGCGTCCCGGCGGGGTGTTTCTGCACCTCGCGGACCGATTCGGAGTACCGGAAGGTGACCGCCAGGTCCCGCAACTGGTACTGCAGCGCCTCGACGATCTCCTTGTCGCAGAAGTCCAGCATCGTCGGGCGTTTCTCCACCACGGTGACCTTGGTGCCCAGCGCGGCGAACATCGAGGCGTATTCGATGCCGATGACGCCGGCGCCGACCACCACCATCGAGGACGGCACCTTGTCCAGCCCGAGGATCTGGTCGGAGTCGACGATGGTCGCGCCGTCGAAGTCCACGGTGTCCGGCCTGGCCGGCCGGGTGCCCACCGCGATCACGATCTTCTCGGCGCCGAGTTGCTGACGGTGACCGGTGTGATCGACGACCACGACGGTGTGCGGGTCGACGAACTGTGCGGTGCCGACCACCAACGTCACGTGATTACGGGCCAACTGGTTGCGGATCACATCGATCTCGCGGGCGATCACGTGCGAGGTCCGGGCCGAAAGATCCGAGAATGTGATCTCGTCCTTCACCCGGTAGGACTGGCCGTAGAGCTCACGCTGGTTCATGCCGGTCAGGTACAGCACGGCCTCGCGCAGGGTCTTGGACGGGATGGTCCCGGTGTTGATGCAGACCCCCCCGACCATGTCGTAGCGCTCGATGATCGCGGCCCGGTGCCCCAGCTTGGCCGCGGCGATGGCGGCCTTCTGACCGGCCGGACCGGAGCCGATCACGATGATGTCGTACATGTCCATGGCGGGTCGCTCCCAGGGGGACGGCTCATGCGTGACGGCGGGGTGTGGATCTGGGGGTATCAGAGCGTATCAATGTGTCGCGGAAGTGACCGGGAGTAGCCCAACGGCGGTCGAACAGATGGTGCCGTCTTCCCGATCATCCTCGCTCATCGCAGTGTGGCCGACCAGCGCCGTGCCACAGGTACTGCATCACAGGTACAGCCCCATCCCGCCGCCGGCGCGTTGGCTGGCCACCGCCTGCAGGTCACGCTCACGCAGCACCAGGTAGGTTTCGCCACCCACCTCGACCTCGTACTGGTCCTCCGGGCTGAACAGCACGCGCTCGCCGGCCTTCACCGATCGCACGTGCTGCCCGACCCCGGCCACCTCGCCCCACACCAGCCGCTTGGCCATCTCCGCGGTTGCCGGGATGAGAATGCCGCCGCGCGACGTGCGCTCGCCCGGGCCACCGGACATCTTGATCAGGATCCGGTCGTGCAGCATCTGGATGGCCAGCGGAGCATCGGGCATCGGCCGAGCCTAGCTGGCCGAATTCGCCGTCATCGACATCTCACTGACGGCTCACCGACGGCTCACCGGACGTCGGCGCCAGCGGGGTCACGGGGCGTGTCCCACGCAGAAGATGCGCCGGAACGGGAACAGGGTGCCCTCCGCCCGCCGGGGGTAGACCTGCCGCAGCAGGGCAGCGTACTCGGCCTCGAACTCCACTGCCGCGGCCGGCTCCAGCGCACCCAACACGGGTCGCAAACCGGTCCCGCGCACCCAGTCCAGCACCGGATCCTCGCCCGGCAGCACGTGCACATAGGTGGTTTCCCAGGCGTCAACGGACCACCCGCAGTCCAGCAGCAGCCGGGCGTAGCCGGTGGCGTCGTCCACCGCGTCGTCGTGCCGGAGTACACCGGCCAGTGCATCACGCCAGGAGGCGGACTCGGCGAGTTCGCGCATCAGCCGGTGGGACGGCGAGCCGAAGTTCCCCGGCACTTGAAAGCCGATCCAGGCGCCCGAGGGCAGCGCGGCGGTCCACCGGCGGATCAGCCGGCGATGTCCGGGCACCCACTGCAGCGCGGCGTTGCTGATGACCACATCCGTGTCGCCACTGGGCCGCCATTGGCCGATGTCCCCCACCTCGTAGGACACACCGGCGCCGGTGTGGGTGGTGGCCGCTGATTGCGCGGCAGCAATCATCTCGGCCGAGGAATCCAGCCCGCGGATGCGGGCATCCGGCCATCGCCGGCGCAGCCCGGCCGTCAGCCGGCCAGGGCCGCAACCCAGGTCGACCACCGTTCGCGGCCGTTCAGCACCGATCCGGTCGACAAGCTCGAAGAACGGTCGGGCGCGCTCGTCACCGTGGTGCAGGTACTGGGCGGGATCCCATCTCATCATCGGATTGTGCCGCCCGGGTGATGAAAAAGAAGGACCCCGAACGGCTGCCAGGTCGGGGGTCCGGCAGCTGTCCGGGGTTACTGAGCATATCGAGTTTTCCCTGGCGGCTGTTACACCGAAAGAGGGAAATCTGGCTGATGCATTGGTGTCGTTGGGGTCTTGGCGGGGTCGCACCGACACCGTGTCGATGCCGTGTCGATGCCGCACCGTCGCCAAGTCGCCGCCGCGCTCAGCGCAGGCTCAGACCCTGGTGCTGGGCGATCGTCAGCAGCTCGTTGCGGACTGCAGGAGTGCCGGCGTGATCGATCGCCCGGTTCATCAGGCGACGGGTGCGGGCGACTTGGTGATGCTGGTGCAGGGTCTTCCTCAGGCTGATCATGGCTATCAAATCCTTCGTCGGTGCTATGGGTTTCGTCACTGCGGGTCACATCGCGGATCGCTGGGTTCTCGACCCGATGCAATAATTCTATCGCAACTGTGCGCATATCGCAGCGGATTCACCGGTGAAAGCGGACACAGGCCGGACGATCTTCGGCGCGGTGCGATCTCCCAGCGCTCAGGCATAGGCGGCAAATGCGCCAGGAGGGAGGACGACGAACACGGCGGTCCCGTTGCGTGACTCGACTGTGAGCGAGGCCACTGCCCCCGGGTTGCCGCCGTGGAGCGCGCCGACCGTGTCACCGGGGGCGTGCAGGCCCGAGTCGATGGTCACCCACGCCTGGCGCGGCTGGGCGGGATCGGTGTTGATGGCGCAGATCACTTCCCGGTCGGCAAGGATCCGGGACCAGGCCACGATCCCCCGCACCGGTCCGCCGAACCCCGTGGGCAGCCCGAAGGTGACCCCGTCACCGGAGATCTCCCGGAGGTACTGGCGCCCGCGGCGCAGCGCGGGCTCCCGGCGGCGCAGCTCCAGCACGTCCGCCAGCAACTGGTACCCCGCCGCGGTCTCGTCGAACACATGCCGGTCCCGGCTGCGGAACGGGCCGAAATCGCCGCCGAACGCGGCCTCCCTGATGTACCGGTCGGCATGTTCGCCACCACCCGCGCCGTCGAGCGACTGCTCGGTGCCGTAGTAGTAACAGGGGATTCCGAGGGTGGTCGCGTTGAGCGCAAGGATCGCCGGCAGTTGCGCCCCCGCGTCGGTCCTGGCACCGAACCTGGCCTTGGTCGGGCCCTTCCACACCTGGTCGTGGTCGTCGAACGAGGTCACCACCGTGTTGCGCAACCAGGTGTGCGAGTCCTTCCCGATCAGCTCCGAGTTGCGGAACAGCGAGAAATACCCCGCCGGGTCGCCGTCACCGGTGGCGGCGCGTTGCAGCTGTTCCTGGACATCCGCCAAGCCCAGCGCGGCGTCCAGTCCGGTCAGCTCCATCGTGGTGATGGCGTCGGTGCGCGACCCGGTGATCTCGCCGATCAGCAGGAACCGGTCCTTGCCGATCGACTGGGCGAACTCGTGGACGGCGGAGGCATAGAACCGGGTCGCGCCGCGGTCCATGTGTTTGACGGTGTCGACCCGGAATCCGTCGAGGTCGGCGAACGCGATCCACCAGCAGTAGGCGCGGGTCAGTGCCCGGAGCGCGGGCGAGGGCCGGTAATCGTCCAGCGGGCCGAACCCGTGCGCGACATCCTTCAGACCGTCGAAATCGCCCTCGAGGAATTCCGGCGGATTGTCCCAGTTGGTGATCCGGCCCTTGCGCGAGAACGTCTGGGGCGGATGCAGTTCGGTCGGGAAGACCGCCCCGTCCGGCCACAACCCGGCTGCTGCGGGCGGGGTGAAAGGCGCCAGCGCGCCGGATGCCGACCGCCAGCCGGCCACCGGGTAGTCCGCGCCGTCCCAGCGCGGATCGACCGGGCTGATCGGGGAGTCGGCGGTTGCCGGGTACCGAGCGGTGTCGGACAGGTCGTACGCGAAGACGTCACCGGTGTGATTCAGCACCACGTCGAGCACCACCCGCAGTCCGACGGCGTGCGCGTCCGCCACGAGCCCGCGCAATTCGTCGTTGCTGCCGAAGGCCGGTTCGACCGACAGGAAATCCTGGGTCGCGTAGCCGTGATAGTTGCTCTGCTCGCCCGCGGGTGGGATCGCCTGCTTCAGCACGGGGCTGATCCACAATGCGGTGATGCCCAGCCGGCGCAGGTAGCCGAGCTTGCTCCGCAACCCGTCCAGGGTGCCGCCCGCCCGATCCAACCCGGCCTGCCGCCAGCCGGCCGCGTCGGCCTGGGTGCCGATCGCATTGCCCTCGTCGGGTGGCTGGAACAGCGGGGTGCTGCCCGCGACGGGCTGACCCGCAAGGTCGAGGTAGCCGTCCTCGTTGCCGTCGGAGAATCGATCGACGAGCAGGAAGTACAGCACCTCGTCCTCCCACGCCGACGGTGACGGCGTGATCGGGCCGGCAGTGACGGCAGCGAAATCCAGGTCGGCAACACGGCGCACGGTCATCAACACACCCCAGCGGTCGGATGGGCACGGGGCAGGCGGACCCGGCGCACCGATTTACAGCCTCCTGCACAGAACGCGTGAGCGCGCGCCCTTTTGCCGGCCACGACCTCGCAAGTCAGCGCGATCAGTGCGCCCGGGCGGCCTGCGCGATCTCCAGCGCCTTGTCGATGTACACCCGGTAACCGCGGTCCGGGCGCATCCCGTGCACCTCCGAGGTGTCCAGGCTGTTCATGTACGACAGGATCTTCCGGCTGAAGACCTGGCCCGGCACCAGCACCGGGAACCCCGGCGGGTACGGGGTGACGAAGGTTGCCGACACCACATCCCGGCCGGCGTCCAGCTTCTCCATCACCTCGTCGGGCATCAGGTACTCGCACAGGCTGTCGTCGTAGGCCAGGAAGAACGCACGTCGCACGTCGCCCTCCCCGGTGGACGGCCCCTCGTCGCTGTCAGCCGCCCGGAACGCCGGGTGGAAGCCACTGAAGTCGGGCAACGGCGCCGAGGGGTTGGTGAGCCCCAGCACCGCCGTCTCGTAGGCCGCCCGCTCCGACAGGCTCATGTCGGCCAGCATGTCGTCGAGCTCCTTGGCGATCTTGACCAGCACTTCGATCAGGTAGGCCACCGAGCTGCGGGTGGTGCCGATGTTCGTCATGAACAGCACGGTGTTGCGGGTCGTCTTGTTGATCTGCACCCCGTGCTGCTCCATCAACTGGATTCGCTTGAACGTGTCCCCATCGATGCCGGTGGCGCCGATGTAGATCGTCACCCGGCACGGGTCCATGACGAACTCGTCATGGACCCACGCGGTGGCCATGTTCTTCAACCCCGAGCGCAGCGGCTGCCCGATCCCGGACGACCGGTACTCGCTCGGGATCAGGTCCGCGGTCGTCACGCATCGCATGTATTTGCGCAGCAACGGGTGGGTGTCCACCGCGTCCCGCAGCCGCATGGCGTATTCGAGCTGCTTGTGCACCAGCTCGAAGCCCTCGAGGACTGCTTGCCGGCGGCCGAGATCGAGACTGGCCAGGATCTGGTAGTTCGGGGACGTCGAGGTGTGCGCCATGTACGCCTCGTGGAACGTCTCCTCCACCTTCTGCCCGAAGTCCTGGTCGAACACGTGGATCATCGAGCCCTGGCGCAGCGAGGTCAGGGTCTTGTGGGTGGACTGGGTGGCGTACACCCGGATCCGGGTGCGGGCCGGGTCGGGATTCAGCCGCATGTCCAGCAGTTCGGCATCGGAGGCGTCGTTCACCTTGCCGGCCACGGCCTCGAAGCGCTGCCGGTAGGCGGGTTCCCGCATCCGTTCGTGCAGCGTCCTGGCCGCCCGCATCGCGGTGCGCCGCCGGTAGATCGGGTGGAACCGGGCGAAGGCGAACCATGCCTCGTCCCACAGGAACACCAGGTCCGGTTTGATCGCCAGGCATTCCAGCATGACCCGCTCGACGTCGTACACCACGCCGTCGAACGTGCAGTTGGTCAGCATGATCACCTTGACCCGGTCGAGCTTGCCCGCCGCCCGCAGCTCGAGCAGTTGCCGTTTGAGCTCGCGGAGCG
>JGI20181J14860_1000058_pt1 | contig 17581 bp, 6 predicted proteins | sample NGESurdeep072012_5_FD_14860 | JGI IMG/M metagenome (IMG submission 14860) | reverse complement strand
CCGGGCGGGTGGTCGGTCCTGGGTCACCGTCGGCAATCGGGGACAGTAGGCGGATGAGCAAGTGAGAGACGAGCAGGAGATGAGCAGGAGATGAGCGCCGGCGGATGAGGAGCGTGAGCCCCACTGGCCACGCTAGTGAAGTGACGTCAGCCCGTTGAGGTGATGCTGCGCGGCCTGCCGCCATCCGGCCTGCCGCCATCCCGGGTCAGCGTCGTGGGCACTACACCGGCCAGGCGGGGGTCCGCCCCTCATAGGTCAGGATGAGCAGTAGATCGTCGACCTCGTCGTTGTGGAACCTGCTCCTCATCTCCTCGGTGTTGGGCAGGGTCAGCTGCCAGCCGCCGGCCAGTGATCGGCCGATCAGCGGAACCCAGGCGCTGGCGTTGCCCCGGCGGGTGCTGACCAGCCCGTCGACGGTGCCGTCCACGGCGCCGCCCACCGGCGCCGTTTCGCCCTCGGGCGTCAGCGTGAGCTGCGTGAGGCCGATCTCGAATGTGGCCCCTGGCGCCCGCACGACCGCAAACAGCACCTGCTGGATCCGCAGGTCGTCGAGATTCGGCGGGAAACCGTCGGAGGTCAGGGTGAACTCGACGGTGATGGGCGCGTCTGTCGAGACGGGGTTGTGCAGGGCGTACCACTGGTCGGCGAACTGGTCGCGGACACTGATGACGCGGTCGGCGCTCACCCGGTCGTCCAGCTGCTGGATGACCTGCTGGCGATACGAGAAGTCCTGCAGCGCCGTGTAGTCCACCGTGAACAGCACATCGGAGATGGTGCGGTAGTCAAAGGGATTGGCGGCCTTGGGCAGCTGGAGCTCCCAGTTGGTGTCGACTCCCATGCTCTCGAAGGGCAGCAACATCCCGGCATCCGGCTCCAGTTCGAGCAGCCCGGTGGCGTTGCTTGTGCCGGTGAAGGCGATCAGCTCCGGATCGCGCCGCACCGTGATGGTCGAGAACACGTCACCCCCGGTGACCACGCGGGAGATACCGGAAGCGATCAGCGTCGCGCGCAGGCCGTGAGTCGCCGGAACCAGCGCGACCACCGATACGTGGGCCCGCTTCAGGAGCCGCATGTAGTGCCCCGGGAACCCTTGGTCGAACAGTGCCATCGGCGTGGCAAAGGGAAGCACGCCGGTCTCCCGGAACCGTTGGAACTCCCCCGGAGCCAGCCGGGCCAGCGAGAAGGTCTGCGAGAGCTGGAGCTTGCGACGGTTGGTGTCGAACGCGAACTGGTCGAGCCGCGTGATGTCCTGCAGCAGCCGGACCGAACCGGTCAAGCCCTGACGATCGGGCGTGCTCTGGCTACCTGCTCGCTGTGCCTGGTCGTCGGTGGCCTCCCAGTAGTCGGCCTTGATGAACGACGGGGGCGACTCCTGGCGCTCGAAGGCCAGCTGGTACTGCGCCAGCTGGGCCATGGCGATGGCCTGTTGCAGGAAGTAGCTGTACGCGCCGCCGAGGATGCCGCTCATCCAGGCGTACAGCTCGGCGCTGGTGAACTTGTTCGCGAGGAACTCCACGGTGGCCTGTGCCTGGTCATGCTGGGTGCGGGAGATGAACTCCTCCTGACGGGCGACGTCGGTGTGGGTCTGGGCCAGCGTCACCTGCTGCGCGCCGATGGCCATCTCGCCTTCCGCTAGCTGGCGCTGCAGCTCCCATTCCTGGCTGCGACGCTCGAAGCTCGCGGTGGCCGAGTTGATCTGCGCTGAGGTCTCGGCGGTGTTGACCATCACCGACGTGGAGGCCTGCGCGACCGCCAGGGCGCCCACCACCACCGTGCCGCCCAGCCCAGCGCCCAGCCCTGTGCCGAGGAAGCCACCGGACTCCACAGCAGCGAGGGTCTGCGCGACCGTCAGCGCCGCGTCGATGCCGGTTAGGACGTTGCGCCACTGTCCGATCTCCCGGTAGTCCTGGAGCAAGTCGCGTTCCCAGTCGTTCAGGCCGGCGTCGATCCAGCCCTGGTAGGTGTCCCGCTGCGTGGCCGCGCGATCCAGCTGCCGCTCCGCCAGCCCGATGCCCTCCTCGGCCTCCCTGACCTGCAAGGAGTGCAGATCTACGGTCGCGCCGGTCAATTGCAGGTCGTGCCCCGCCTTGAGCAGGTTGTAGACCTCGGCGTCGCGCTTCTCCAGCGCGGCCAGGAACGCCTGTTCGACCTGCTGGGCGATGCTCACCAGGTTCTTGGCTCGCTCGACCAGCACGGCATAGCGATAGGGCGTGGGCCGGAACAGGCGTTGCGCACCGCCGGCCACCGGCGGCCGGTCCAGGGTCAGCGCGGGCTGGGTCACGACCGTGGCCTGGCGCTCGATACCGGCGATGTTGCGGCCGCTGCGCAGCTTGAACAGGTTGAGCTGGCCGCGCATCTTCAGCGCCTGCGGCACCGGATTCGCCGGGAACGGGGTCGCTCCGCTGCCGCTTCCCGGCGGCTGCATCTCCGGCAACCCCAGCAGGGCCAGTGCGGTGCCGTAGAGGGCGCGGGCCCTCGCGACGGCCTCGCCCTCGTCTCGGGTGAACTCGGCATCGGCGAAGTCGAGGTAGCAGCGCGCCAAGGTGATCAGCGTGAAGCGCGTGTAGGCACTGGCCCGGACGCTGACGATCTCGTGCGGGTTCAAGCCCACCCGCAGCCAGTTGTCGGGATTGCGCTGGTATTGGGTGGTGATCTTCTCCTCCAGCACCAGGCCGTGGTAGATCTTGCGTTCGCCGGTCGCCAGATGGTCGGTGTAGAAAGTCTCGATCCAGTCCAGCGCCTCCAGGTACTGCCCGGATCGCTGCAGCTGCAGGGCCAGGGCCAGGGGTACGAAGAAGAAGATCTCCTGAACGTAGTTCGGCGCCTTTGACGGGTCGGTGATGCCGGCGAAGAGAGTGTCGCGGATGAACATGCGCCTGGCGGCCAGCTGAGAGTCGGTGATCTGCTCGGTGATGGTCAGGACCTCCGGGCGCAACGAGGCCGGCAGCACAGTGCCGAGGTCGAGGGCCAGGGTCTGGTGATAGCGGAGGGCAAGGGCCCGCGCCTGCACCGGTGTGAGCCTCGGCTGGTTGCGCAAATCCGTCATCAGCTGCCGGTACGCGTTGGTCTGGGCAATCGGCCGCGGTGGAGCCGGTGGAGCCGGTGGAACCGTGACCGGGCGCAGCTCCGGCAGCAGGTAGATCTCGGGATAGGCGAAGACGCGGATGGCGGCGTTCCAGGTGCCGTAGCCGCCCATCCAGAGCCACTCCTCGTCGAAGTCTTTCTCGGTGTACGGCTTGGCCGCATCGAGTGCCAGCACCCACGCCGCCGCCGGGTTGACCGTGCCGAGTACCGGTGGCTCGGTCTTCAGCCGCCCGGTGCGCAGGGACAACAACACCACCTGCAGCGTTTCCAACCCCTGCTGGGCGCGCGTGGTCCGTTGCCGCCCGCTGTCCAAGCAGTCGATGCCGAGCTCCTGGCTCAGCCGGTCGGCGATGACCGCCGGGTCCCGATCCCCGGCGATGGCAGCCAGGCATGCCTGTCGGAGCAGCGGCAAAGCCTCCTCCTCGGCGGCGCTCACCACCGACTGCATCGCCTGGGTCAGCGTCAGCTCCTGCTGGATCCGTGACCCAAGGGTGCGGCGCCAGGCTTGACGGGTCTGGGGCGTCGCTCGCCACGCCGGCAGCGCAGGAGTTGGCGAGCCGACCGGATCGGGCAGCCGGAAGAAGTCAGGGCCAAGGACCAGGCCCTTCTTCTGCTCCTCGCCGCGCCAGGCAGCCGCTCGACCAAGCTTTCGCACCTGGACGAGGATGGCGTAGACGTCGGCCCACTCCGAGTCCAGCACGGTGCCGGCGACGGCCAGCTGGCGGACCCGAATCAGGTGCAGGAAGGCCTGGATGGTGAGCCGTTTGGCGCGCAGCTGGGTGTCGATCGCGTGACCGCGCTTGCGCTCTTCGGCCATCGCCAACAGCTCGGCGACCGGCCCGAGGGCAGCGGCGATCTTGTCGAACCCGGCCTGCTGGGTCTTCTGCGACTTGCGCGCGGCGTCCAGCGCCGTCAGGTGAGCCGCCAGGTCATCCTTGCGGGCTTTCCATAAGTCGAAGGCAGCGTTGCCCGGGCTCGGCGTGCGCAGGTCTTGGGTACCCAGCATGTCCGGATCGATCACCGGCACCGGCGCGTCCAGCTCCGAGCGCGCGTCGTCGTCTTGTTGTTGCCACCCGGCGCGCAGGTGCTCCTTCTGCCAGATGAGCAGGTTGGGCTCCGGTAGGAGGCTGCCCGTCAAGGGCTTGAGGGTGGTCTCCTCCAGACCGAAGAAGATCTTGAGCGCTGCCTCGGTCAGGTCGGCCGGCTGGAACAGGAGCTCATCGAGCCGGTCGCGGCGGAACCGGGCCAGCGCGATCCCCAACCGGTTGGCCAGGGCGCCGCGGGCTGCGTCGTCGGCCATCCGCGCCAGCCGCATCTCGTCGAACGAGGTGCCCAGCTGGCGCAGCAGGGCGACGTAGGCCGCCTGGCGGTAGGCCGCTTCGGCGTCGGCCGGGACAGTACGACCGTGCGCGGCGAGGTAGCGGCGTAGCACCTCGATACACAGCCGGACCTGGCTGGCCGACTGGTTGGCCACCGCCCGGTTGTCGCTCGTCACCAGGTCGGTGAAGGGCTGCAGGTAGGTGTCGACCAGCAACTGCCGGCTGATCAAGGCGCCCCCCGCCGCGGTTCTGGCGCGGTGGGTGGCGAAGTCGAGCAGGTCATCCAGGTAGGCGGCGGGGCTGAAAACCGCGTCGGGATCCTTCGGCTCGAACGGCTCCGCCACGACGACACCACGTTGCAGGGTCGTGGGGTTGCCGGGCGCGGCCTTGTCCGTGGCGCGCACGGTGATCGTGTGGTTGCCGGCGACAGTCACCGGGACCTGCGCGCTCCAGGTCGACCAGTCGTTGCCGGGTTGGGGCGTGGCCGGGGTGAAGGTGGTCTGTCCATCGACGGACCATTCCACCAACGCGACCCCGCTCTGGGTGTCGGAGGCGGTGCCCCGCAGATCGAAGGTGGCCTTGCCGTCCACCAGCGGACGGGTCTCGCCCTCCGCCGGCACGGTGATGCCGAGCGCCGGCGCGGTGATGTCGCCCACCCGTACGGTGACGTTCTGCATCGGGCCGACGTTGCCGATGTTGTCCCGCGCCCGGAAGGCGACGGTGTGCACGCCAAGACCCGGCAAGGGCACCTGGGCCAACCAGTTCGTCGTCCCGGCGGCAGCGTTGATGGCTCCGCCCCCGAACTGCCATTCCACTGCCGCCACGCCGGACGCGTTGTCGGCTGCGGTGCCGGTGATCGCGGCGATGAACGGTGGCGCGGGGACGACCACGTCGGCCGGCGGGTTGATGGTGATGCCCGGCGGCGTCACGTCGACGACAGTGCTGCGCGATGCCGTCGCGGGAATCTTGCTCGGGAAAGCCTGCGCGAGAACCGTGAGCGGCCCATCCGGGCGGCCGCTGACCGCCAAGGTCCAGCTGGTCCAGGGCGTTTCCGCCGGCCCGGTCGGTGTCGCAGCAACGGGAGCGGCACTACCAAGACTCACCGACACCCCGGTGATGCTCTCGTTCGCGTGCCGGACAAAGATCTCGGTCTCGTCACCCAGGGGACCCAAGATGTCCTTCAGCTGGTCGCAGCTCGTCGTGCCACTCAGCGCAAAGCTCGCGCCCACGACGGCAGCCACGGGGTTCAGGTTCACATCCGACTGAAAATAGAAGATCACCGTGGGCTTGGGTGGAACAGCCGAGACGTTGGCGTTCCTGATCCCACCCACCGTGGACTCGGTGAATGTAGTGAGCTCGGTTTCCATTTGTTTTATCTCCCCTGACTTTGCTCAGCTGTTCGGTGTGAGTTTTATACGTTTGCAACTGGATGGTTCACCAGGGGAACCATTCTGCTTTGAACGGATTCAAGGTGTACTCATCCGAAGTGAGCCGGATATACGCTGCGGCCGCACCCTCGCCGATGCCGGTACCGATGGGTTTGATGACACCGTTGTACACCGATTTCTCGACAGCCTTTTCGGCGGCAGCGAGCCCACCGATCACCGTGTGGTCACTGAAGCCCAGATAGTCGTCCAAAGCCTCGCCGGCGGCATTTGCCTGCTTCTTGACCTTGTCGTCATAGGCCATGATCGTGGCGCCCGCTGCGGCGAAAACCATTGCGGGGGGATAGCGCTTGAAGGCATAGCCGAGCCCGGTCGCAACACCGGCAGTGACGGCCGCCCGCCCCGGCTTTCCCTCGTGCAGATCCTTGATCACTTCCCCGGCGACCGAAGCAACGCCCGCGATACCGGCGACCTTGAGCGTGGTGTTGGCCAGGACGCGTGCGCGGGTCGGTGGCAGCCGAGGCAATGGCGGCAGTTCCGGACTCGCCGTCGACCCCGAATCGGCGCCGCTCGAGATCCACTTGCTTGCCCGACCGATCGGGCTGGTGTCCTTGGGGTTGAAGTTGGGATTCAGGGTGATCTTGAAGTTCAGCGTGCCCTCGGGTCGCACAAGCCGCACATCGAACGACTGCGTCTTCGCGTCGTACTTGTAACGCGCCCAGCCATCCTCCTTGCCGAAGATCCAATGCTCCTTGACGCCTTTCCTGGCGAACTCGTTCAAATCAGTTGTCGATGCGACAGAGGACGTATCTTTGCCGGTATGGGAGTGCCCCAAGGGGATGAGATCCCCAAAGGCAACCTCGGTCTTGGTGCCTTTCAGGATCATGAGCTTTCCACTTGCCGAGTCCCCAGCGAGTCCGTACTCGATTCTGTCTGCGACACCGAGCTTTTTCATTCGTTCCAGCCCGCCCTTCACCGTCGAGGCATACTCGACGAAGTTGGCCGGCTCGTTCTGCATGCCGTTGGGATCTTTGAAGACCAGCGGGTTGTCATGAAAGCTGCAGTAAGCGTTCAGGCCGTCCTTGATCCCGATCGGGTCGCAGCTGGTCCAGCGCCCGAGCCAGGGCGCGTAGTACCGCGCACCGTGATGGTTCAGCCCGGTCTCCTCGTCGCGTTCCTTGCCCGTGTACCGATAGCGCTTGAGGCTCACCTCGGCCGCACTACGCCCGGCCTGGTAGGACGTCGATCCGTACGGGTAGTACTCCTCGTAGCTGATGATCTGGCCGGCGCCGTCCAGCTCCAGCGCGGCCGAGCCGAGATGGTCGCCGAGCTGAAAACGGACCAGCTGTGCCGGCACCCCGGGTTCCTCCCCCTTGGTGCGCGTGTCCACGAGCGCGATGCGCTGTTGGCCGTCCATCACGTGCAAGCTTTCGCGTTCGAGCGAGACCGTTCCGGCGGCGTCGCGCCGGCGGAAGATCTCGAAGCCGGCCAGTATGATCCGTTCCTCGACGAGGTTCCCGGCATTCTTCTCGACCACCTTCCGAACCCGCTCACCTGCGGCGTCATAGACGTAGTAGGCCGTTCCGCCGCCACCGAGATCCACCCGTCGCAGCTGGTCGCGGAAGTCCCACTCCATGCCCGGAAGGTGCGCCATCGCCGTCAGGTTTCCGTGGGGGTCATAGCTGAACCGTTCGGGCAGCTTGCTGCCGACCACGACGCTGCTCAGCCGGTTGCTGCTCTTGCCGGGTTCGACCAGGCTGGCTTCGTCATAGCTGAAGCTGCGCGTCCAGCTGCCATTGACGGCGGTGTGCACGAGCTCCCGCAGGTTACCGACGGCGTCGTAGCCGTACTGTTCCGCGTACCGGCGCATGGCTTGGCCATCGCCTGGGTTCGGCAGGCGGAGTCGCCCGGCGTCGTTCCAGGTCGTTTCGGGCTGCGACACCTGGCCGGTGTGCTCGCGCCCTTCGGCGCCGCGCAAGCGATAGACGGCGTCGTAGGTGTAGTCGCCGGTCGGCGTGACCACCTGGTTCTTGAAGTACAGCGTCTGCTGCGCGTCGTCCTGGATATGGGTGATGTTGCCAGTGGGGTCGTAGACATAGCCGAGATCCTGCACAGGATCGGTGCCCCGAAACGTCCGGCACTGCGTCAGGCGCATGGTCAGCGGGTCGTACGTGTGTCGGGTCCGCAGGCCGTTGCCGTAGCCGACGGCCATCCGCCTGCCCTTGGCGTCGTAGTCGATCCCGGTCACGAAAGGCGTCGGCGCGGTGGCGCCATGCAGCTGCAGCTCCGTCTTCTCCAGCAGGCCGGCGGGGTTGAGCGGCGCTCGGACGACACTGCCGTCGGGCGACGTGACCGCGACGGGACGGTTCAGCGCGTCGTAGGCCGTGCGGGTGACGTATACCTGGGCATCGAGGGCCGGCTTGGTCGACCAGTCGAGCATCGTCTTGTAGTCGTGGGCGAGCTGCCGTCTGCTGGCGAGCAGGTTGCCCTTGAAGTCGTACGCCTCGTTGGTGACGACCCCCGCCTGGTCGAGATGCTGGAAGATCCTCCCCCGCAGGTTCAGGGCCTCAGGATGGGTTGCGCTCTCCCCGAACACGGTGCGGCCGACCAGCTGCTCACCGTTGTCGCCGTCAGTCAGGAACGAGTCGACCGGCCTGCGTAACGCGTCGTAGGTGGTGCGGAGGCGCTGGTCGCGGCTGTTCCAGGCAAAGACCGGCTGCCCGACGACGTCGTGGAGCAGCCAGCGCTCCCCCGCCTCCATGCTGGTCGAGCGGACCCGGGTCCCGAGCATGTCGAAGTCGTAGCGCATGACGACCCGGTCGTTGGCGTCGACGACCTCACGCTGGTTGTTCTCGATGTCGAGCACCACCCGCGTGGCGTAAACCTCGTCGATCGTTTGGCCGCCGCGCTCGAACCGGTTGTGGGCGATGGTGAGGAAGGGGCGCCCGAGAGCATCGGCGTGGGCGATCGAAGGGGTGGCCGCATGCACAGCGGTCTTCAGCGCGGCCGCTTGTTCGGCCGCGCCAAGATCTCCGCCCTGGCGCGCCGCGTACCACGTCGGCAGGTAGTCGGCCGTGTCGAGGCCGGCGAAGAGACCGCCGACGTCGAGATCGTCTTTCGGATTCTCGATCAGGACGGTGTCGTTGACGTCCCAGGTGGCTTGTTGCCAGGGGTCGAACACCACCTTCTCCCAGGTGTGATCGGGACGCAGCGTGGCCACGACCCGCTCGAGCGGGTCGTAGCACACGGTGGGGCTGACACCCACGCGCTGATCGAAGCGGAATGCGTGGGTGTCGTCGAAGAATGGCTCGAACTGCCGGACCGGCTTGCCCTTGTTGTTGAAGATCGTCCATCCGCTGCCGACCCAGCGCGGGCTGACCACAGGCCCACCGTCGACCACGGGGCCGGGTTCGGCCGGGATCTTCTTCTGTACCTCCCGCCCGAAACCGTCGGAATAACTCAGGCTCAACTGCACCTTGAGGCCACCGGCGGGCATCGGGTCGCTGGCGTGGGTCTCACGGGTCAGCATCGAGGCGCAGACGGGCTGCCGCTCGCGCCGGAAGCGGTCCAGGTCGTAGACGATGCGGGTCGTGGCGCTGCCCAGCAACGGCGCGGCCTGGGTCAACGGATCGACCAGGAATCCCAGCCGTTGTTCGGGGCTGAGGTTCGCGGCGAAGCCGGTCAGCGAGTCGCCGAGCGCCTCGCTCGCCTTGCCCAGCACGGCGCTTCCGGCGACGAACCCGAGCGTGTCGAAGGCGACTTCGGCGCGGTTGCCGTTGGGGTCGGTCAGCCGGAACGGTTGCAGGACCCGGTAGTCCTGCTCGGCGAGCATGCGATTGCCCACCGCGTCGTTCGTCTCGAGGGCGAGCAGCACGTAGGGGTCGCTGCGGGTCGTCGCGAAGTTGCCGAAGGGATCGCGCGTGCGGTGCGCCGCGAAGAAGTGCCGCTGCGCAAAGGACAGCTCAGCGGCCGGCGCGTCGGTGTGACCGGGGGAATAGAACACCCGCCCCGAGGGAATCCACCAGGTGGTCGGGTCGTCACCGCGAACGAAGCCGCACCCGACCAAGGTCGGGTCGTCGACTCGATCGCCGTAGATGCGGGTCAACAGGCCGGTGGTGAAGGCGAGCCGGTGGCTCTCCCCCGGCAACGCCAGCGACTCGAGCACGCCCAGCGGCAGCAGGTCGGTGAGGTCGTCCTTGCGGTAGAAGGTGCGCACCCGCTCGATCAGGCGCTTCTGCGGGACGGCCGGATCCGCCACCTCCTCGTAGCCGATGGCCGGTGCGCCGTCGATCCGCGCGAGGTCGTCGGCAACCCATTCGGCGTAGCTGAAGCGTTGGGCGCCGGGCGCAATCGGCGCGAAGCCGGTCAGCTCGTGGCTGAGCGTCTCAGCCGGTGCGGGGGCCCGGTAGGTGTCCGGACTCGCCGGGTCGTCGATCGCGTTGGTGAATCGGGCTTCGGTGTAGGTCACGAGCGTGCGTGTCTGCCGGTCGCGGTCGGCCTGGGTCGGCAAGCCCGAATCCGGGTGCCGACGTCCGTAGCCGATGCTCAAGGTTTTGAGCGGGTTGCCGAAGGCATCGACGGCCAGCGTCAGTGCGTGGCTGATCCGGGGATCGGCGGGGTTGCGCTCGTAGTGGTAGGCCAGGCTCTCCAGCTGGTGGCTGAAATACAGTGCGTGCTTGTTGGTGCTCCTGGGCTGAAGCTGCGCGACCCGGTAGCGACTTTCACTGACCTGGTAGGGGTGTTCGGCCTTGGCGCTCCCGTCGTGCGCGTACACCTCGGTGCGCAACTGGGCGCCCCGCAAGGCTCGACAGGCTTCGGCCGGCGTTTCGCCCGGGTCGACGTCCTGTTCGTCCAGCGGCACGGCGTGGCCGTCGTGCTGGTAGTACTCCTGCCGGAACCTCTCGGTCAGGTCGCGGTAGTCCAGGGGGCGGGTCCCCCGGTCGTCGAAGTAGACGCCGGTGTGGAACCAGGAGCGGGTCTCGACCGGTGGCACGTGATGCCCTCCGGCGCCGTTGGCGAACTGCGTGCCGTCGCCGTGCAGGTCCGGCCGCGAGGAGTCCTGAAGGGACTCGGCGTCAAACTGGTCGACCCGCCCGAAACCGCAGAACTCGCGTTCCCGCCCGTCATAGTGTCCGTGGTGGTATTTGTAGGTGCAGACCCGTCTCGTCTTGCTGACGTGGTCGATGGTTTCCACGGTGTCCACGACCTGGACGGGAAACGGCAGCGGCGTGATCCACGGCGCACCGTTGGCCATGTCTGCGAGAAAGTGTCGGGTGGAGGGGGCATAACTCACCCTGGTGGTGGCGCCCATGTTGTTGTCCATGCCGACGAGGACATACGGCTTGACGCCGCCGCAGAAGTCGAGCGCTTTGTAGTTTCCGTCCTGGGTGTCGACAAAGTCGCGACTGAAGACCAGGGTGGCCGTTCCGGTGCCGAATACATCCGCGAACTGCAGCGCGCTTGTATCGCTGGTGGCCGGTGTACCGCGAATGGTCTGCCGCTCACTCCAGCCGTTGCCGGACTGGTTGAACCAGAAATGGACGCGCTGAAAGTCGACATACACCAGATCGCTGCAGCCCGTCCCGTTCAGGTCGGCAAGGAATAGGCGTCGGGGATCGAAATCGATATCCAGCTGCGGCGCATTGGCCATGCTGACCCGGTTGCCGAAGCGGCCGTAGCCGAGGTTGGGCCAGTAGTCGATCCGGCCGTTGTGGACGGTGACGATGTCGCTCAGGCCATCCCCCGTCATGTCGGCCAGCCGGACACGTCCTGCCGGATCGTCGAAGAAAACGTCGGGGAACTGGTCCAGGTCGTGGCTGCGCGTAATGGACTGTGGCGGGCCGAACCCCTCCTCTCCCAGGCAGGGAAACCACAGGAACTGCTGGTCCCGGGTCATCAGTGCGTCGGATCGACCATTCCCGGTGAGATCCAGCATTCGGGTATTGGGATCCTGCGGCGCGAAACCAGGAGCCGTCTCGTACGGGGTGAAGCGCTTCCAGGCCCCTTCGGATGTGGTTTCGAAGAATCCTGCCAACCGAGGGGTATTGACGAGCAGATCCGCAATGCCGTTGCCCGCCATATCGCCGAAGCCGATCCCGGGTTGGTCGAGAGAAATGCCGGCCGGCATATCGGGCAGGGTGCGCGGACGGTCCAGCGTGGCATTGCCGAGGTTGCGCCAGTAACGAAAGCCATCCGGGCCGGTCTGAAGAATGTCCGGCAAACCGTCACCGAACAGATCCACCAGCGCCATGGTGGGGTCGTTCAAAGCCAGCGCGGGCAGGACGCCGCCCAGTGCCGTGAGCGACTGGTAGCGCTGTTCCTGGGGCCTGAACCCGGCGTAGGAGAACGCGACCGGGGGCATGCTGGCCGATCGGTACTGGCCCTGCCCGTCCTTGTCGTAGCCGGTGACCGTCGCTGCGCTGAGCAGCGACACCCGGGTGTCAGCGTCGGTGGTGTAGCTGAAGTCGGTGGAGCGGACCAGCGTCGGGCCGCCCATCTCGGCGAGGTGATGGAACATCAGGACGCGGCGGCAGCGGCGCAGCGTCCGGACCTCGAACCCGGCGCGGAAGTGGGAGAAACGGTCGGCCCGGACCGGCACCGGTCGACGCGTCGTCGACGCCTGCCGATCCCCGCCGAACAGCTCCTGCTGATCGGCCGGCGGTGGTTCTGGATGGGGCAGCACGGTCGGCAGGTCCCAGTCGCCGTAGTCGAACACGACCTCGAACGCGTAGCGTCGGCCGTTGCGGAGATGCCCGACCGCCGTGCCGTCGGGGTACGTGAGGGGGCGTTGCTGCGGGTCGAGCAGCGGCTCAGGCAGGTTGCCGTAGTAGAACCGGCGCGGGTAGCGGTTGCTCGCCACCCGATGCCGCTCGAAAATCTCGGGCAGGCGCCCGTCGGGGTCGCCGCCGCCGTACAGCGCGGGGTCGTCCGCGGCGTACTCGCACAGGCTGTGGTTTCCCGCCACGTCGAACGTCTCGTGCAGGAGCCACTCGTAGACGCGCCGGTCACCTGCGGGGTCGGCCAGCCGTGTCCCTGCGGTGTTGCCGAACAGGCTGGTGATGTTGTCCTTGGTGATGGTGCGCCAGTGGGTCTCGCCGGTGGTGGTGTGCACCCATCGCTCGATTCGGGCGAACAGCCCCTCGGTCCGGGGACGGTAGCGGAACACGGTATGTTCCCCGCGCACGAACGGGTCCTCCGGCACCCAGGTAATGCGACCGCTGTCCGGATCGACCACTTTCCTCAGGCATCGAACCAGGTCCTCGGAGCCCGACAGGACGAAGACATCGCCATCGTCGTAGCGCGGCAATCCCTTCTCCGTCTTGCGGGTGATGCGCGGCAGCGCCAGCTGCCACCCCAACCCGAAAATGCCGTTGCCGTTGCCGGAGCTGTAGCCCAGCGAGAGTGACGGTCCGAAGCCGTTCCGACCGGGCGAGAGGGCTATCGGAATGCTGTGGTTCGCCGTGCCGCTGAAAAGGTTGGCCTGGAATGTCTCGCCGATGCCCTTGATCGCGCCGCCTCCCTTGGGAAGGCTGAGCGCCGCCTGGGTGCCGCCAGAGGTGTTGCTCACGGTTGTCCTTAGTGCGCCGACCGATGGGTGATCTCGTCCCCCAGCGGTTGAGCGAGGAGGGCTAGTGGTTGCACTGGATGAATCACCCCAGTCCGGACGTCGGCGACGCCCAGAACATCAGGCACGCAAACTCCTTCGGAGATGGTCGGTTTGCCGACTCCTCCAGGGAACCCTGGACGCGGGCTCGCGACATCGGGATTTCTGCCTATGTTGGCGAGGGACACCTCATGTAAGGGGAACGCGGAGAGGCGAGCTGGATGCCGGCCAAGCATCCAACCCGCCTCGAACCGCGTTGGCCGACGGTGCAGCGAGTCTCACTCACTCGGGAGGTGGTGAACTGAACGCTCACCCCTCATCGCCGAGCACCGCTAGCATCCCGACGGGCTCGACGTGGTGCTCAGTTCCCTAGTCGCACAGCGCCTCTCGGTGCACCTGCGGTGGCCGGGCCGGACGGCCACCCAGGTGTCACCCACCATGGCGGTTGAGGTGGAGCTACGTCCGGATGCTCCATTCCTGGAGCAGACCTTCGCGACGCTCGCCTATTTCGACGGCGCGGTACTCTGCCGTACTGCCGCCGCGCCCGCGCTGTTCTCGGTCGGGCTCAGGGACGACGCGTGCCCGTCGATTTCCACCAGGACGCGAGCGTGCTCCACCTGTTCGAGGTACGCAGGGCACTGGAATCGGCTGCGGCGGAACTGGCCGCCGTGTTGATGTCCGACGCCGACGCGCTGATGCAGCATTTCGACGCACTGAGCGACGACCCCGATATCGACACGCTGCTCGCCTACGACCTCGAGTTCCATCACATGATCGCGGTCGGCAGCGGGCATCCCGTGCTGTGTTCACTGATCGACGGACTGTCCGGGCGGACACAGCAGGCCGGGGTCTGGCGCGGTCTGACCCAGGAGGACGCCGTCACCCAAGCAGCCGGCCATCGCTCGGGCGTGGCCCACTGCCAACATCGCCGGGGTGGAGACGTGGTTGCACCACTCACTCGCCGACCCTGAGTCACCGGCAGGTCTGACGGCCGTTGTATCCCGCGGGGGCCTGACGATCCCCGCGTGAACCAGACCCCGCCTGAAGCAGGCCGAAATCGGCTCCCTGTCGGGTCGTGGGGTTCAGCGCAACGGCACTGAACTCCCATGAACGGCAGCGGACGCACCGTCGAGGGAATTCGCGGGCCAGTTGCCGGTCGGAGACGCACCCGGCAGATCCATCAGCCGGAAAGCCATCGCCGCGCAGGCGTATCCGTCGAAGCCCTCGCTGGTGCGTTGGTCCCAACCGACGATCGCTTGAGTAAGGGCGACCTCGGCGGTGTGCTCGGCGATCTTGGAATCCACCCCGACGACGCCGGCGCTGCCGGCCATCTCCCGTGCCAGCGGCCGGTAGAACGCCAGCAACGCCTCTTCGGCCGCAGTCAGAACCAGCGGAGCGTAGTGCTCCCTCGCCCTGGCCAGGGCATCCCACAGCTCCTCGGCAGCAGCACTCTCGTAGATGCGGTGGTCGTTCTCGCCGCTCGTTCGTGGAGACACCTGCTGGGGCAACCCGCCGGTCTCTGTCTGTGCGCGACCGCTGGTCACTCCCGCTGTCGGTGCGAGTCGCTGTCGCGATCCCACAGTTGAGCTCACCGGTTTCCTCCTTTTCCCCCATCTGGGCTTCACGGTCACGCTGCGCCAACTCGATACGTTCGACTATTGTTCAGCGCGCAAAACTAAGCAGGACAGGGTCGAAGGTCCCTTCACAGGTGAATCCTCGGCTCCGCTCGGAAAGCGGATCAGCCAACGGTCCCGACGCAGCGTGCCTGCTCCCGACCCGCCTACCCGATCACCCTACCCCTGAACGAGGATTCTCTCACCTGCGCAACACTTTCGGGCTTCGGTGGCCACCTGCCAGTATCCTGGGTGACCATCTGCCGGGCAGGAGACGGTGAGAACTGCTGGAGAGTGACCAAGCGACGCGCGGATGGGTCAACCCGTGCACGGAAGAGCAATTCATTCCTACGCGCAACGACCGCTTTCCCCATTCCTGCCAGATCCGGATTTCGTGCGTCCTGCGAAGGACCGACCCGCCGAGCTCCTGCCGTACTTCAACGGGCGGGTGAACACTGCGGAATTGGGCGACGGCGCGATGAGGGAGCCGCGTCAGCGGCCATCCTTGACGGTTCTGCTGATCGCCGGGGTGCGACGGTCGACCCGAACGCCGCACCCCTGATCGATTGCCGGCCAACGCCGGGACCGACGCGGGCCCGGCCCGTGCGAATCAGTGCCGACCGAAAGTCCTCAGTGCCGGCGCGCCGTCAGGCTGGCATGATGCGACGGCGCGGCGCCCGACGGTGCAGAGCGAGCTGCGCCAGCTGATGGCGCTCGCAGCCAGAGGTTCGGCCTGGAATCGGTCACAGCGGCCACCGCGAGCCCCCTGACGAGCCTGGCCCGCCGCGCTGCCTCGAGCATGTCGTGCTCGCGGACGGCAGCAGACGATCCAGGCGATCCAAGAGGTACGGGTGGGTGTACAAGAGGTACGGGTGCGTGTACAAAACCCTTCCCTTCCGCTGTCCTTTCACACGCCTATGGCGCACCGCGCCGCGGGGATGAGCACTGCTCCCTCGCCGCTCTTCGCACCGGCACGTTCCGCCAACGGCCGCGCTGGTCCTGTCCTGCCAGCTACCGGTCGAGCGACCATTCGCCGAAAGGCGGATTTCCCCCGGAACGGGCGGAGGGATCGTCGGGGAGTCCTACTCGGTCGGCGCGTCTGTGGCGGGAGAATTCCGTGTCCTCCTCGGCATCCCTGACCGACCGCGATCTGCGAGCACTCGTTGGACTGCTCGACGATGGGCGCAGGGACGATGCCGGACCCGCCATGCCGAAGAATTGCGGTTCTGTGAGGCCGGCCCATCGGCCAATGCGTCCTCGATGGCGGGTCTTCGGCCCGCAGGGGGCGTCAAGTACCTCCTCGATGGGGACATCCATTGCTCTGGCCGCACGTCTTGCTCTGGCCGCACCTCGAGGAGGCCTACCGGGGACGCCAAGCGCCGCCTATCAAGGGCGCCCCGGCTGACGCCGAGGGAATGGCAGGTTCTCGACCTGGTGGCGCAAGGGCACAGCAATGCCGAGATCGCCGGCACACTCGTCACTTCCGTCAGCACTGTCCGCAAACACCCGGAAAACATCCTCGCGCGCATCGGTGTTCATTCCCGCAGCGCGGCCGTGGCACCGATGATGCCGCCGGCTGCCACCGGCCCGGTCCGTTCGAGGCCGGCACCGCGTCCGACCTCGTTCGGTCAACCAAGCGGTAGCGAAATCCGGTCGGCCGGACGATGACTGCCGATGTCAGGCGACTCCGGCCGGCCTGAACTGGACGCTGACCCGGGGGCCGACGCCACGGCGGGTCTTGGGCACGGCGTGTTCCCAGGTCCGCTGGCAGCTGCCGCCCATCACGATCAGATCCCCGTGGCCGAGCGGAAATCCCAACCCGGTCCCGCCACCGCGAGGGCGAAGCTGCAATATCCGGGCGGAGCCGACGGACAGGATCGCGACCATGGTGTCCGTGTGCGCACCTCGACCGATCCGGTCTCCGTGCCACGCCACGCTGTCGGATCCGTTGCGGTACAAACACAGTCCCGCGGTGACGAACTGCTCGCCGAGTTCGGCCGCATAGTGGGCGTTCAGCTGGTCCCTTGCCTCCCGGAGCATCGGATGGGGCAGCTCGGCGTCGGCGGCGTACCAGCAGAGCAGTCGGGGCACGTCGACCTCGCGGTCGTACATGGTGCGTCGCTCGGCTCGCCACTGGACGTCTCGCAGCAGTACGTCGAGGACGTGATCCGACCCGGTCAGCCAGCCGGCCAGGTGATCGACCCACGCGCCCGCTGTCAGCTCCGTGCGCTGCACCCGGCCCGCCAGCGGCCCCAACACCGGCTCCTCGGCAGCATCGAAGATCGTGGGTTGGTGCGTCACGGTCATGGCAGCAAACATACCAAATCAGCCCGAACAGGTGTTCGGTTTGCTAGGCCCGCCCGTCTACGGGCTTTCCCTCGGCGGACGCCACCGCGCACACGATTCACACGGTGCTGCAGGTGGTGCTCGTCGTAACATCGCTGGTGCAGAGTTCGCGGCTCCCGGCGGACCGTGCCGCCGCGCCGGTGTGATGTGCTCGCACTGAGCAGCGTGCTCGTCGCCGAGCTACCGACCGGCCCAGTGCCCGCCACCGGCAGCCCGCCACCCGCAGCCCGC
>JGI20181J14860_1000056_pt1 | contig 17833 bp, 13 predicted proteins | sample NGESurdeep072012_5_FD_14860 | JGI IMG/M metagenome (IMG submission 14860) | reverse complement strand
CGGGCCGTCCAGTGCCGGACGATGCGGCCGGGGCTCGGTCATCGCGTGGTACACGTCGGCGGCGGCCAGCAGCCGATCGGACGGCGTCAACGCGGCTGCGGTCAGCCCCCTGGGGTACCCGGAGCCGTCCAGTCGCTCATGATGGCGAGCGGCGATCGTCCGGGCCAGGGCCAGCGTGTTCACCCGGACCAGCATGCGGTCGGTGAGCAGCGGATGCAGCCGGACCCGTTCCAGCTCGGTGGCCGTCAGCCGGCTGGGCTTGTCCCAGATCGCGGTGGACACCCCGACCCGGCCGAGGTCGTGGATCAACCCGGCCCGCCGCACCGCGGTGTGCTCATCCGCCGGCAGACCGATGACCCTGGCGGCCTCGGCGGCGAGGTTCGCGACGCCCCGGGAATGGCCGGCGAAATGAGGTGACTTCAGATCCGCCAGGTCGGCCATCGCCTCCAGCACGACATCCAGGTCGCCGCCGCTGACCCGGCGGCAGGGCTCCGGTTCGACGTCGAGCACCGCGTCCCAATCCGCCGCCGCGTCCACGTCGTCGAGCACCTCGGCGGCCAACGCGCAGAAGAGTTCGACCAGCCCCGGGTCGAACTGCGTCCCCGTGTTCCGGCGGGCCATCGCGATCGCGGCGCCGGCGCCGTGGCGGCGGCTGAACACCTCCACCGGACTGGCCAGCTGCACCAGCCGCGCGGGCAGCCCGATCCGCTCCCCGGCCAGCTGGGCGGGAACGCCCTTGCCGTCCCACTGCTCGTAGGCCTGACCGATCGCGACGCCCACCGCGGGGTCGAGGCCGATCCGCTCGGCGAACCGGGCACCCATCGCGGCGTGCGTGGTCATGAACCCGAGCACCAGCCGCTGCCCCCGCAGCGGGAAGGTCACCAGCCGCCTCGCCCGCGCCGACGCGCTGCCGTGCGAGGCGAGCCGCCGGACGAAGAAGGCGAGAATCTGCGCCGTGTTCCAGCCCAGCGTCTCGACACCCTCGGACTTGAACCCGATGTCGTCGTCGAACCACGTCGCCTGCTCCGTCGCATCGGCGTGGCAATGGGTGTTCATCAACAGCCCCAGATAGAACGTCGTCGCGCGATCCTGATCACTGGCTCCGGCCAGCTCGGCGAGACGACCGGCGATCACCGTCTGGCGTAAGCAGTGGTCCATCGGCTGCCCGAGACCCAGATCGGCGGCGTAGGACAACGTCCCGACCAGCTCTGCGATCCGCACCCCGTCGTCAACCACGACACCCAGCGGACTCTCTTCCAGGTCGTCACGCAAGCGATGGGAGGCTCGCGGTGCCCGATCTGGACGCGGCCATCGCGTTCTGAGCCAGGCACCGACAGGCGCCGGGCTCAGCCATGAGAGTGCGCGTTCGGTTCACCCGTCGGGACCGGCGGCTGTCCGTCGCCGCCGATTACGCTGGCCCGCATGCCTTCGATTGCCCCGCCAGCCCGCGCCACCTCCGGAGCGGGTCGATCCGTGCTCGGTCGAGCGGCTCTGACAGCCGGATCGCTCGTCGCCGCAGGCGCGGCGACGCTGGCCTGGTCGACGCTGGCAGAGCCCCGGCTGTTCGCGCTCCGCAGGATCGACCTGCCGGTGCTCCCGCCGGGCACCTGGCCCATCCGCATCCTGCACCTGTCGGACCTGCACATCGTGCCCGGCCAGCAGCGGAAGTCAGGGTGGGTGTCGAGCCTCGCCGACCTGCGACCTGACCTGGTGGTCAACACCGGCGACACGCTGTCCCACGTCAAAGCGGTGCCGGCGGCGCTGGCCGCCTTCGGTGACCTGCTCGACATCCCTGGCGCCTTCGTGTTCGGCAACAACGACTACTACGCCCCGGTACCGAAATCCCCGCATCGCTACTTCATGAAGCCGACGACCGTCTACCGCGGCGCACCGCTGCCCTGGCAGGACCTGCGGGCCGCGCAGGTGGAGCGCGGGTGGCAGGACCTGACCAACGCGAAGAACACCATCACCGTTCGCGGCCAGAAGATCGCACTGGCCGGGGTCGACGATCCGTACAGCAAGCGCGACCGGTACGACAAGATCGCCGGCCGAGCCGATCCGGACGCCATCGTCCGCATCGGAGTGACCCATGCACCCGAGCCACAGGTGCTCGACCAATTCGCGGCGGATGGATACGACGTGCTGCTCGCCGGGCACACCCACGGCGGACAGGTGCGGCTGCCCGGGATCGGCGCTCTGGTGACCAACTGCGGGATCGACCGGTCCCGCGCTCGCGGCCTGTCCCGATGGGGTTCGCACGCCTTGCTCAACGTCTCCGCCGGCCTGGGGTCCAGCCCCTACATGCCGATCCGGTTCTGCTGCCGGCCGGAGGCGTCACTGATCACCCTGCGCCCGCCAGGGGATCCGGACGGCGCGATCGAGCAGACGGATTCGGCGATCAGGTCGGGGTCGACGCGGGCCGACGGACGGCAGGCCGAACAGCGGGCCGCCCCGGCGACGCGCCGCGAGTAGGCGCCGCCGGGAATCCTCGAGTGATGCTGGCGTACTTCAGGATTCGCGGGGTCGCCGCCGCCGCACGCCGGTAGGCTCCCCGAGCAGGAGGTGCGTGGTGACGGTCGAAGAGATGCGCTCACGGTACGAAGAGATCAAGCAATCCTGGCGGAACGCCGACGGCCGCCAACGGGACGAGGACATCCACCAGCTCACCGGACTTGCCGACCAGGCTGATTCCTCGACGGAGGAGGGCGCTGAGGCCCTTCAAGTGGAGATCGAGGATCTCATCGAGAGCATCCAGCGGCACCTGCACCTGGACCGCGAGATCAGGTGACGAGGGCGGGGCCCCGCGGCCGAAGGGACGCGGAGTGCCGACGGCCCGCCGCGGTGGCCCGTCGGTGGTCAGGAAGAGAACCCGGCATCGGCTAGACTCGTCCGGGCCTCGGGGTGTGGCGCAGCTTGGTAGCGCGCTTCGTTCGGGACGAAGAGGTCGCAGGTTCAAATCCTGTCACCCCGACCAGGCACAAGAAGGCGCCCCGCTTGCTTTCCGCAGGTGGGGCGCTTTTCGCTGATCAGTGGCGGGCAGGCCGCAGCACCATCGAGTCACGTCCTTCACCCGCACCCCCGCCGCACACACCGCGGACCGGGCCTGGAGACCGGGATGAGCACCTCGGCGGTCCCGTCAGGTCCCATCGGCCGTGCCCGTTGCCTCAGAGCCATCGTCGCCGCTTGAACACCAGGTACAGCACGAAGCCCGTGGCGATCATCAGGAGCACCGCCATGGGGTACCCGAAGTCCCACGCCAGCTCCGGCATGTGCTCGAAATTCATCCCGTAGATCGTGCCCACCAGGGTCGGTGCGAACAGGATTGCCGCCCAGGCCGAGATCTTCTTGACCTCCTCGTTCTGCGCCAGGCTGGCCTCCGTGAGGGCGCGCATCTCCTCGTTCTGTTGCTGCGCGACCAGCGTGGCGTTCACCGTCAGCGCGTTCTGCAACAGCTCGCGGAAAGCGTCACCCCGTTCCACCACGCGCTCCACGTGGTCGGCCACGTCGCGCAGCTTCCGGCGGAGCTCGATGTCCACCTTGTACTTGTCGAAGCCCTGCTCGAGCCCGGACAGCATGTCGCGCAGCGGGTGGGTGGCCCGCTGGAACTCGATGACCTCGCGGGACAGGTCATAGATCCGCCGCGACACCGACGGGTCACCGACGAACAGCTGGTCCTCGATCTCGTCGATATCGTTCTCCAGCCCTGCCACCACGGGGGCGTACTCGTCGACCACCTGATCCAGGATCGCGTACAGCACGGCTTCCGGGCCCATGCGCAGCAGTTCGGGGCTCTGTTCCAGTCGACGCCGCACCCGGGGCAGGTCCGGCGACTCGGCCTGTCGGATGGTGATGACGAAGCCCGGTCCGACGAACAGGTGCAGCTCGCCGAACTCGACCCTTTCCACGTCGTCCAGGTAGCGCGCCGGCAGCAGCACGACGAACAAGGTGTCGCCGTACCGTTCCATCTTCGGCCGCTGATGGGCCGAGATGGCGTCCTGCACCGGCAGTTCGTGCAGCTCGAACTCCGCCGCCACCGAACGGATCTCGGTCTTGTCCGGCCGGTACAGCCCGATCCACGCCATCCCGTTGCGCTCGCGCAACAGTTCGTAGGTCTCGTCCAGGCTGCTGGGGTCGGCGGTGCGGCGCCCGTCCACATACACAGCGTTGTCGACCAGGGTCATCACGCTTCTCCCCTCTTCGTGCCCCAGTGTGTACGTCGGCAGCGGCCGATCCTGGCCGCGCGCGCCGATGTGAACCCGGCGCTTCGGCACCCCATCGGCGACGGCCAATGGCCCGTGACGAGTTTGACCATCAGTGATCGGAAGAACGAGGTCGCGCAGTTGAGCAGGAAATTTGTCGCAAAGCCAGTGCACAAGTGACAATGTGTGGACGAGTCGCCCCGATCGAATGGGTGATCAACCCATCGTCCGGTCTAGGATGCCCATGCATATGCGCGCTGTGGCGCAACGCCCGAGGCGGGCGATGGTCGCCGCCACACCACCTTCGGCATACCGGCGCCAGTCGACAGCGGTCGACTACGCAGGAGGGACCCCGCCGATGACGTCACCCAAGTCACGCCACGGGGCGTTGTACCCGTTGCGGGCAGTGGATCGGGTGTGCGACGTCCTCGAGGCGTTGGCCACGCGTCCTGACGGTGTCACCTTGTCCGTGCTGTCCCTGCAGGTCCACCTGCCGAAGAGTTCGACCTTCCGGTACCTGGCCGCGTTGGAGATGCGCGGCATCGTGACCCGTTTCGACGACGACGTGACCTACCGGCTCGCGCCGGGGGTGGTCGGGTCGGGCCGATCGCACACCGAACGGCTGGACCGGCTGGTCCTGGCCGCCAAGCCGCTGATGCACCGGATGGCCTCGTCCGGCTCGGTGATCTGCCTGCTGGCCGCGCTCGACGGCGCCTACATCCGGTTCCTGTGGGTGGACGGCTCAGGAACGCCGGATCGCCGCACGCCGATCGTCGGGGAACAGGAGCAGCTTCACACCACCGCGGTCGGCAAGGCGATCGCCGCGCAGCTCTCGGACGATGCCGTGCTGGCCGCACTGGAGACCGCGGGTATGGCAACTCCGACGCCCCAGTCGCTCTCCGCCCCGACTGCACTGCTGCGGGAGCTGCACCGGGTGCGCGGCGAAGGGTTCGCACTCAGCGCGCACGAGCGCTACCCGGATGTCCGGACCGTGGCGGTGCCCGTCGGCGGCGAGACCATGGCGCTGGGTATCGCCGGACTGGCGGAGGTGCTGACGGCCGAGCGGGTCAGCACGTCGGTCCGGCAACTCCGGCGCGCCGCTGTCGTGCTCGCTCGCGAGCTGCGCGAGTGAGCTCACCGGGATCGGTGCCGACGCCGAGGTGAACCCCAGGCAAGATGGCCCCGTGCCCGAACCCAGCGATGTCAGCGAACCCGGCGATGTCAGCGAACCAGCGCCGCCCGGTCGACACCCTGCGGCTACTGTTCCGACCGCGCTCTTCGACGACCCGGCGGCCGACGGCCGCTGGCGCGCCCGGTACTCGGCTACCCGGATCAGCTTGCCGTCGATCGCCCGGGACGCCCAGCACCGGACCGTATACGTGTGCAACGCGAGCGGCCGTTACGAGGTGTACTGCTGGGACGTCACGCACGACAAGCACACCGCGCTCACCGACCGGCCCGACGGCACCGCGCACGCGCAACTGTCGGCCGACGGCGAGCAGGTGTGGTGGTTCGACGACACCGCCGGCGACGAGTTCGGGGTGTGGCGGGTGCAGCCCTTCGGAAGTGGCCCCGCGCGGGTCGGAGCGGGACAGGAGAACCCGGGACAAAAGGGGACTGCGGTGCAGGGCCTGGCCGGGGTCGCGGCCGGTTACCCGGCCGGCCTCGAGGTTGGCACCCACGTCGTCGTCGGCGGGTTCTCCGACGATGACGGCACCCGAATTCACCTGTCCCGGGATTCAGGCGCACCGGAGCTCGTCTACCAGCACCCGGAGGACGGCGGAGTCGGCGCACTGTCCGCTGACGAGACGATCTGGGTCCTCGCGCATTCCGAGCACGGCGACGCGCGCTACCCCGCGCTGCGGGCGATCGCAGTGTCCGACGGCACAGTGGTGGCCGAGCTGTCCGACGCGCCCGGCCGGGGACTGATCGCGTTGATGTTCTCCCCCGTGCCGGGCGATCAGCGGTTGCTGGTCGGCCACGAACGGCGGGGACGGCACGAGCTGCTGATCTGGGATCTCACGTCGGGCTCTGTCACCGAGTTGGGCATCGATCTTCCCGGCGACCTGGACGCCGACTTCTACCCGGACGGGCTCGCCGTCCTGGTGGTGCACACCCACGCGGGACGGACCTCGCTGCACCGGTTCTCCCTGGAGGACGGCGAGCTCGCCCTGCTGCCGGCCCCCCGCGGGGTGGTGTCGGGCGCCGTGGCAAGGCGCGATGGGTCCGTGTGGTACCGCTGGTCAAGCGCTGCCGAGCCGGCGCAGGTGCGGGAACTGCGCGCGGACGGCGTCGACGACGTGCTGCTGCGCCCGGACCGGGCGCCGGCCCCTGGCTCCGAACCCGTCAGCGACGTCTGGGTCGACGGGCCGGGCGGCCGGATCCACGCGCTGCTGGCCGAACCGCCGGCGCCACCCGGCGGGCCAGGTCACGGCTCGGGCGGTCAGGTCGGAGGCGCTGACGGCCGGACCGGGCGGCCGTGGCCGACCGTGTTCGCGGTGCACGGCGGGCCGGCCACGGGCGACGAAGATTCGTTCGACGCCAACCGTGCTGCCTGGCTGGACGCGGGATTCGCGGTCGTGCAGGTGAACTACCGCGGATCGACGGGGTACGGCTCGGCCTGGCGGGACGCGTTGACCGAGCGGGTCGGGCACGTCGAACTGGCCGACATCGCCGCCGTCCAGGATCACCTGGTGGCCGCCGGCATCATCGACCGGGAGCGCTGCGCGATCTTCGGGTACTCCTGGGGCGGGTACCTGGCGCTGCTCGGCCTTGGCGTGCAGCCCGATCGATGGGCGGTCGGGGTGGCCGGCGTGCCGGTCGCCGACTACGTCTCGGCGTACGAGGACGAGATGGAGCCGTTGCGGGCCTACGACCGGGCGCTGTTCGGCGGCTCCCCGCGCGAGGTGCCGGAGAAGTACCGGGATTCGTCGCCGCTGACCTACGTCGGCCGGGTCCGCGCGCCGCTGCTGGTGCTGGCCGGCGAGAACGACCCCCGGTGCCCGATCCGACAGATCGACACCTATCTCGACGCGCTGGCCGCGCGCGGCGCCCGGTACGCGGTGTACCGCTACGACGCCGGTCACGGCTCGATGGTCGTCGACGAACGGCTGCGCCAATGCGCCTGCGAGATCGCCTTCGTGCGCGACATTCTCACCCCCCGCTGACCCCCCGCTGACCCCTTGATGGCGCGGATCATCTTCGTCCGCGCGCATGAACGTGCGCGTTGTGGTGCTGGTGTGACAGGCGTCAACCATTTCATCCGCGCGAATACGCGGTACCGGCGGCCGATCATGTCGTCCTTCCACGCCTGTTTCAGCCTGGGGCAACTCGCTGGTGGACTGCTCGGCGTGCTCGCCGCCTCCGCCGGGATCGCCCCGGCACTGCAGTTGACGGTGACGAACACGANGCTCGCCGGCGCGCTGGCGGCAACGGTCCGCTGGCTTCCTGATGACCGGCCGGCCGCACCAGCGCGCCACCTCGTCGGGGCGCACGGAACCGGTTTCCCGATGGAAGGCGCGACCAACAGCCGGGCGGGCGGCGGGACCGGGCTGCAATCCCTCACCCCGCAGCTCATGCTGCTGGCCGGGATGGCTCTGCTGACCTCGATCAACGAGGGCGCTGCCGTGCAGTGGAGCGCCCAGTACGGGGCGGTGACACTCGCCGCCGGCGCCGGCGTCGGAGCCCTGACCTTCTCCTGTTTCTCGGTCGCCATGACGACATCACGCCTCTTCGGCGATCGAATCGTGAACCAGCTCGGACGGGCCAGGTTCCTGAGGTACTCGGCGCTGCTGTCGGCCGGCGGCATGGCAGCGGGGCTGCTGGTCGGCACCACGGCATCCGCGTTCGTCGCGTTCGCGCTGCTCGGTGCCGGCAGCGCGTGCATCGTTCCGACGGTGATGGGATTGGCCGGGAACCAGCCGGGGATCCCGGCCGGGCGAGGGGTGGCTGCGGTGTCTTTCGGGCAGTGGCCGGCCTACCTGATCGGTCCGCCGATCATCGGGGCCGTCGCCGGCCTCGTCGGACTGCGGTCGGCACTGGGCGTGCTGGTGATCGCCGCCCTGGCCATCGCGGCGCTGGCCGGACGGATTCGGGAGCCGGGTCAGGCTGCGTCCTGACCCGCTCCTCCGGGCGTCCCGAATCGCACGCTGTGCCGACCCGGTCTGAGCGACCCGGCCGAGTGCACCCCCGCCACCGGCCACCCCGCCGCCCCGGCACCCAATGCTGACCGCCTGTCCCCGTTGACGCAGATCGACGTTCCCGCCGGGGACGGCGTCAGCGCAGCTCCGGGAAATCCTCGACCCGGTATTCGATGTCCCCGGCGCTCGCGGCCACCACTGCCACCCCATCGCTGCCCGCCCGGTGGCGGTGCTCCTCCCTGTCGCGCAACTCCACCCGGCGGATCTTCCCGGAGATCGTCTTCGGCAGCGGCCCGAATTCCAGCCGCCGGATCCGTTTGTAAGGCGCCAGGTGTTCCTGTGAGTACTGGAAGATCAGCCGGGCGGCGACCTTGTTCGGGTGGTAGCCCTCCGCCAGCACGACGTAGGCCTTGGGCACGGCCATCCGGGTGGCGTCGGGGGATGGCACCACCGCAGCCTCGGCCACCGCCGGATGTTCCAGCAGCACTGACTCCAGCTCGAACGGCGAGATCCGGTAATCGGACGCATTGAACAAATCGTCGTCGCGCCCGACATAGGTGATGTAGCCGTCGGTTGTACGGGACCCGATGTCGCCGGTGTGGTAGTAGCCACCACGGGTGGACTCGGCCGTGCGCGACGGGTCGCCGTGATAGCCGGCCATCAACGGCAGGGGTCGCGCGCTCAGGTCCAGGCAGATCTCGCCCTCATCGGTCGGGTCCCCGGTGACGGGGTCGAGCAGCGTCACCGCGTACCCCGGCATCGGCCGCCCCATCGACCCGTCTCGCACCGGCTGGCCCGGCGAGTTGCCGACCGCCAGGGTCATCTCGGTCTGGCCGAACCCGTCCCTGATGGTGACCCGCCATGCTCGACGGACCTGCTCGATGACCTCCGGATTCAGCGGCTCGCCGGCCCCGACGACCTCCCGTGGCGGAGTTCGGAGCGCGGACAGGTCGGCCTGGACGAGCATGCGCCACACGGTGGGCGGCGCGCAGAACGTGCTGACCCGGTTCTCGGCCATCACGCTCATCAACGAGGCTGCGTCGAACCGCTGATAGTTGTAGAGGAACACCGTGCAGCCGGCCAGCCACGGCGCGAACACGTTGGACCAGGCGTGTTTCGCCCAGCCCGGCGAGGAGATGTTCAGGTGCACGTCCTGCGGCCGGAGGCCGATCCAGAACATGGTCGACAGGTGCCCGATCGGGTACGACACGTGCGTGTGCTCCACCAACTTCGGCAGCGCCGTGGTCCCCGAGGTGAAGTACAGCAGCAGCGGGTCGCGGGCGAACGTGGTGCCGTCCAGCTGCAACTCCTGTTGGTAGTCCTCGGAGTCGTCGTACTCGATCCAGCCGAGGACCGGCGTGCCGACGGCGATCCGGATGAAGGTGCCCTGCACCTCGCGGAACGTCGGCGCGTCGACGGACCGAGCCACCACGAACCGCGCGCCGCCGCGGCGCACCCGATCCTGCAGATCGGAAGTACTCAGCAGGGTGCTGGCCGGGATGATCACCGCTCCGAGCTTGATGCAGGCCAGGATCACTTCCCACAACTCGAGCTGATTGCCGAGCATGACGATCACCCGATCGCCGCGCCGCACGCCGTTCTCCTGCAGCCAGCCGGCGACCTGGTCCGATCGGGCCGACATCCACCCGTAGGTCCACGCCCCGCTGGTGCCGTCCTCTTCGACGATGACCAGCGCGTCGCGATCGGGATGCTCCTGCGCGATGACGTCGAACCACTCGAGCGCCCAGTTGAACCGCCCTGGCCTCGGCCACTGGAAGCTCGCGACCGCCTCGTCGTAGTCGTCGCGGTGCCCGAAGAGGAAGTCGCGGGCCGCCCGCAGCTCCTCGGTGGCCTCCGTGAGCTGTGCCGTCATCGTCGTTGGCTCCTTTCCCGGTGCGGCCCGCGCGGGGAACGCCCCGCCGCGCGCCTGCGAGCATGTCACCGCGCGGCGAACGACGCAGCGCCCGATCCGGAGTTTGCCGGGTAGGGGATCCGGTGGCAGGTCGGGTGTCCGATCCGGTCCGGTCGGCGGCTCAGACCGACCGCCACCGGTGCGCAAAATCAACGAGCTGCGCCGCCATCACCCGCACAGCAGCGGCGGTCGATCCATCCTCGGTCCGGCCCTGTTCGTCGAACAGTGTGACGCTGCTGTTGATGGCCAACCCGAGCGGTGTCGGCCAGCCACGCAGGGCATGCACCACCTCGCGCAGCGTGCCCAGGGTGCCGACCGAGGCCTGCCACCCGCGGGCCACTGCCAACACTCCCACCGGCCTGCCGTCCAGGTACGGGCGCGGGTCGCGGCGAAGTTCCTCGAGGTAGTCCAGGGCGTTCTTCACCAGCCCGGAAACGGTGCCGTGGTACCCGGGCGAAGCGATCACCACCGCGTCGGCCTTGCGGACGGATTCGATGTAGTCGCGGGCGCGCAGCGGAACCTCCGCGTCCGAGTGGTACGGCGGCAGGTCCAGCGACGCACCGGAGAAGTGGGTCACCGACGCGCCCAACTCGGTCACGGACGCCAGCACGGCACGCAACGCCCGATCCGACTGGGATTGCGGATCCACCGACCCGCCAATGCCCACCACCTCGATGTTCACTCGCTCGATACTGCCTGCTCGGCACGGTGACGGCCCACGTGGGTCGGCGCGCGGTACGCGGGCTCGATCTCACTCACGGCTACAACGCGATCACTGCGGCCGCGGCTGCCGCCGCGCCACGGGACGACCGCATGACACCCGCGTGAGGTGGACTCCACGTCCGCCCGCCGCGCGTCGTAGAGTCGCCGGGGGTGGGCGGGCCACCGCGGGAAAGGGGCGGTCGGCGTGCTGTCTGTGCGGGGTGGGCGGATCCCGTCCGTTGCGCTGGCGCTGATCGTCCTGCTGGGCGCCGCGGGCTGCGGCTGGACAGAAAGCGCCGCATCCGGGTCCGCTGTCCGGGCCGCCGATCCCGCCAGCCCCGCCAGCCCCGCCAGCCCCGCCGAAGGCACCGGTACCGGCGAACCAGCGCCGCAGACCCCGACTCCGCCGGCCACCGCCGTGACCGCGACCCCGACGCCGACCACCGCCGACGTCCACGTCCAACACTTCGCTCCCGGGGTGGCCAACGAGGCCAGCGGGGTGGCAGCGGCGACCGGAACTCCTGACGCCTTTTTCGTTGTCGACGACCCCACCGGCACCAACGGGGTGGTCGCTGTCGACGGGAACGGCACGCTGCTGGCCCGGATCAGCGTCGACGGGATGTCCGCCGGGAATGCCGAGGCGCTGGCCGCCGGGTCGTGCGGACCGACCCCGATCGCGGACAGCGGTGAGCAGCCGGCGGGTGACGCCAGATGCCTGTACGCCGGGGACATCGGCGACCAGATCGGCCGTGACCACGTGACGATCTATCGGTTCGCCGAACCGGCGCTCTCCCCGCCACCGGACGGACCGGTACCGGCCGACGCCTGGCAGTACACCTATCCCGATCAGCCGCAGGACGCGGAAAGCCTGTTCGTGGACACCGATGGCTCCTTGTTGATCATCACCAAACCCGCTCACAAGCAGGGACCCGTTGCGGCGCATCGGGTGTACCGCGCCGAGCAGGGAGGAGGCGAGCTGCAGAAGGTCGGTGAATTCAGCCCACCGGACCCGCCGGCTGCCCTGCAGTCGCTGCTCACCGGAAATGTGGTGACCGACGCCGCCGCGACGCCGGGTCGGGTGCTGCTGCTGACCTACGACCAGGTCGTCGAATACACCGCCGGCGACCCGAGCGCGCCACTGGCCACCTTCTTCAGCTGGCCCCAGCACGTTCTGCCAAGGCCCGAGCAGATCCAGTCGGAAGGCATTGCGCCCACCGCCGACGGCTGCGGGTATGCGGTCGTCTCCGAGGGCGGCCCCGGCGGCGGGGCGGGCTCGATCGCCGTGGTTCCCTGTCAGTGAGGCCGGGTCGGGTGAACCCGCCCTTCTCGGCCCGGTCATCGTTGAAGCCGGAGCACCGCTGCGGACAGCGGCCATCGTCCGGTCACGTCACTGGCCACGATGACATCACCCGTCCAGGTCAGGTAGGGCGGCGCTGATGGCGCCGGCAGCGGCAGCGGCACGCTCAGGACGGTCCCGCCGCCGGCCGTCTCGACGACACTGAGCGCGTAGCCGGCGGCGAGCTGATCGGCCATCGCGAGGTAACTGCCGTCGGCGGAGAACACCGCCCCCGCGCAACTCCGCGAGCCGGGCAGCAGCGGTGCGGTGCGCCCGTCGGCGACCGCGATCCCGATCGTCGGACCGAGTGACCCGTTGGGGTCTCTGGCGCACGCCAGCACCGTGCGTCCCAGCGGATCCGCGGCGCCAAGCACAAGGGACCCATGAGGATCACCGACGGTGGCAACCCCGCGCACCGCCCCGCTGCCGAAGTCCGCCCACCAGAGTGTGTTGCGCTGGTCACCGGTGTTGGCGACGACGGCCAGACCAGTGGCCGTCGACCACAGGCTCGGTGAGCTGTTGGCCAGCCCCGCGGGCAGCCGGACTCGTTCGTTCGGCGCGCCGCCCGTCACCTCCACACCGAGGACCGGGCCCGTCGCATCGCCGGTCCGCGGCACCAGCAACACGGCGGCACCGTCGACGTCCCAGGCCGCGCTCGACAGGTCCCACGTTGGCAGGGGCGCTGCAACCGGCCCAAGGCCCTGCGGCCCGACCACGTGGACTGCCCAGGAGCCAGTGTCGATCACGTAGACCTCGGACCGCGCGGCCGGGCCGGCCACGACCAGTAGGTGCTCGCCGGTCGGCGAGAACACCGCAAACGCGGGCGTGACGCCGTCATCGAACGTCCGCACGCACTGCCCCACCCCGGTGCCGGTCCCGGCATCCGGACCCGCCGGCCGCTCCGGATCCTCCGGACGACCGGCGTGCAGACACACGCCGCGATCATCGACGACCGCCGTCAGATCACCGGTCGGCGAGACGATGTCGCCCCCGCCGGTCAGCAGCAGATCGGCGGCCCACCTCCGGCCGGCCGGGACCGCAGGCACGCCGACGCTTGTCGCGGACGGCAAGAGGCCGGCGTCCAGCGGTGCGCCACCCGACACCGCACCGCTCGACCCCGGCTCGCCGGGGGTGGAGGCAGCAGTCGACGGATTCGGCGCCGATGCACGCCCGGCGGGTCCCTGCGCCGTTCCGTCGACGGCCGCGGCGCAGCCCGCGGCCGACCCGAGCGCCATCACCGCGACAATGAGCAACCACAACCTGGCCGCGCTCCTGACTCTCCCCCGATTCACCATGGCNGGCACGGTAGTCACATCCACGCCGAACGCCGACGAGTTGTCCACANTCGGCGGGCCTCACGTCGGTTGTCCACAATTGACGAGAAGACGTTGCGGAACCCTGCGCCGGCGGGTACAAACCCGGACCGATCCAAAGTCAGCCGATCGGTGAGCGGAACATTCCGGACAGCCAGCCCCATTTGTTCCATGGGCTCCCGGGTGCGGTAACAAGTGTGTTTCGTGAGCCAACACAATTGTTTCCACCCCATTCGGTCGGGGCATTGCCGTGAAAGATGCCCTACGAACACAGAACTACGAACACAGAACTACGAACACAGAATGCGACAGCTATCGTCACTCTCACCGGGCAGCGCCGCCANCAGCGTTCTCCCGCGGTCCGTGCCGCAGGAGCAAAGAAACTCCGCTTNTGCGTGACAGTCCCGGGAGGAAGGCAGACCACCGAGCAGTCCGTCGATCACCATTACCATCACCCGTAACCTGGGTATCCCGAATCCCACCTGCCGGAGCTGTTCTCGGCCGAGAGCAGGGCTATCACAAGGCGGTGAAACCGCGCCAGGTGTATAGGTGTTCGCGCTGTCGTTGTTCCCGAAGAAGCCTTCGCAATCGTTCTGAANGTCGCCCCTCTCGGGATTCTGAGCAGCTGGGCGACGATCGTGTTCTGCCGGCTCAAACTACTGCGCGTGGTCCAAGGACGGAATTGTCGCCAGGCCGCCCCTCCAATTGTTCGGCGCCCCGTACACGTCCTATCTGACGCCGCTGTTCCTGGCCGGCGTGCTGGCATTGATCGCCTTCGATTATCCGGTCGGCAGCTGGACGGTGGGTTCGCCGGTGATCATCGTGCCGCTGCCGGTGCTCGGCTGGTTCCTGTGCCGTGACCGGATCATCGAGATCGCGCATGAGCGCGACGGCTGCACCGGGCGGTTCCGGTGGTGGCCAAGCGTCCGCTTGCCGATTCCCGGGACGATTGAAGGCCGTTGCCACGGGACCCGGCGCGCCGCCGCGTGGCAGGTCTTTCGGCACTGTCTTGACCGTTCCAGGCGACCGCACGCTGGATGCATGAGCGCTGGAACTACTGGCACAGCCATCGGTACCACCGGCCTGGTCAAGACGTTCGGTCACACCCGGGCCCTGGACGGTCTGGACCTACAGGTCCAGACCGGTGAGGTGCACGGGTTCCTCGGCCCGAACGGCGCAGGCAAGACCACCACCCTGCGAATCCTCTTGGGACTCCTGAAGGCGGATTCGGGCACGGCCAGCGTGCTCGGCGGGGATCCGTGGACCGACGCCGTCACCCTGCACCGGCGGCTGGCCTACGTGCCGGGTGACGTCGCGTTGTGGCCGAATCTCACCGGCGGCGAGGTCATCGACCTGCTCGGCAGGTTGCGCGGCGGTCTGGACGTCAGGCGCAGGGCGGACCTGCTGGAGCGCTTCGACCTCGACCCGACGAAGAAGGCCAGGGCGTATTCGAAGGGCAACCGGCAGAAAGTCGCATTGATCGCGGCGCTCGCCTCCGACGTCGAACTGCTACTGCTGGACGAGCCGACGTCCGGACTTGACCCGTTGATGGAGGACATGTTCCGTTCTTACATTCGGGAGGAGCGCGGCAACGGCCGCACCGTGCTGCTGTCCAGCCACATCCTGGCCGAGGCCGAGGCGCTGTCCGACCGGGTCAGCATCATCAGGGGTGGTCGCATCGTGGAGACCGGCACGCTCGCCCAGATGCGTCACCTGACCCGTACCTCGATCACCGCGGACCTCCGGCACCCACCGGAGGGCATCGCCGCACTGCCCGGGGTGCATGACGTGATCGTCACCGGCACCCGCCTCACCTGCGAGGTCGACGCGTCGGGGTTGGACGATCTGCTTGCCGCGCTCGGCGGGCTGGGCGTCGTCACGCTGACCAGCCAGCCGCCGACTCTCGAGGAATTGTTCCTGCGCCACTACGCCGAATCGGGCGTCCGTTGAGCGAGTTCACCGGAACCCTGGCGCTGACCCGGTTCGCGCTCCGCCGGGACCGGGTGCTGCTGCCGTTGGTGATCGCCGCCTTCGTACTGACCGTGGTGTCCAGCGCCACCGCAACGGTCGGGCTGTACCCGTCGGTCGCGTCCAGGGTCGCGGCGGCATCGGCCGTCAACGACATTCCCGCGTTGGTGGCGATGTACGGCCGGGTGTGGGACCCGTCCGCGCTGGGTGCACTGGTGATCATGAAGCTGGCGGCGTTCGGGGCCGCCGTCCTCGCCGTGTTCGCGATCATGCTGGTGGTGCGGCACACCAGGGCCGAGGAAGAGAAGGGCCGGCTCGAGCTGGTCGGGTCGACGGTGGTGGGCCGCCGGGCCGCATTGTCTGCGGCCCTGCTGGTGGCGTTCGGCACGATGCTGACCCTGGGGGTGCTGATTGCTCTCGCCCAGATTGCCGCCGGGCTCCCGGCAGCAGGTTCGTTCTCGTTCGGTATGTCTTGGGCGGCAACCGGTCTGGCCTTCGCCGCGATCGCCGGGGTCACCGCCCAGTTGACCGTGTCCGCACGCTCGGCGACCGGATCCGCGATGGCCGTGCTGGGTGTCGCGTACGCCTTGCGGGCGGTGGGCGACACCGTGGGAGGTCCCGACGAGCCGGCGATCTGGTCGTGGCTCTCGCCGATCGGCTGGGGCCAACAGGTGCGTCCCTACGCCGGAGACCGCTGGTGGGTGCTGGCGCTGCCGATCGCGTTCTGCGCCGTCGCCATCCCGTGCGCCTATGCCCTGGCCGCCCGGCGTGACCTCGGCGCCGGCCTGCTACCCGACCGCCCCGGGCCTGCGCACGCATCGGCGTCGCTGGGCACGCCGTTGGGGCTGGCATGGCGCCTGCAACGAAGCAGCCTGGCCGGCTGGGCCGTTGCATACCTGCTGCTCGGAGCGGTGGCCGGCAGCATCGCCTCGACGGTCGGTTCCATGCTGGACAGCGAGCAGGCGCAGGAGTTCATCCGCGCTCTCGGTGGCACCCAGGTGATGTCGGATGCGTTCCTGGCCACCGAGTTCGGCTTCGTGGCGATCATCACCGCCGCCTACGGCATCTCCAGCGCCATGGCACTGCACGCCGAGGAAGAGGCCGGGCACGCCGAACTGCTGCTGGCGACGGCGGTGTCGCGGACGAGGTGGCTCGGTAGCCACCTGACGATCGCCGTGCTCGGAACCACAGTGTTGACCTTGCTCGGCGGACTGAGCGCCGGCCTCGCCAATGGGCTGCAGGTCGGCACGATGAGCCACCTGCCGGCCATCGTCGGCGCGGTGGTCGTCTACCTGCCGGCTATCTGGGTGATGACGGCATTGCTGGTGCTGCTCTTCGGGTTTGCGCCGCGGCTGATGGTGCTGGCGTGGGCCGCCCTGATCGGCGTCGTGTTGATCGGCGAACTTGGCCTGCTGCTGGGCTTCCCGCAGTGGGTGATGGACCTATCGCCGTTCGCGCACATTCCCCGCCTGCCCGGCGGGGCAATGACCTGGACGCCGCTGTTGGCGCTTCTCGTGCTGGCGGTGATCCTCGCCGTGGCCGGCGCCGCCGGCTTCCGCCGCCGCGACGTGGAGGCCGCCTGAGATCTGCATCGTTGCTCGGAGCCGCCCCGGTTCGGCGCGGATCATCTTCGCAAGCGGGGATGAAGTCGTGTACTCCAGCCCCACCCGTCACATAACCCGCATGGTTTATCCGCGCCGGCGACGTTGATCCGCGCCCATAGGTGGGCCTCGATCAGCGGATCTTTGCGGCCAACTCCTCGGCTCGACGCAGCAGGTCCTCGGCCTCAGGGCTCGGCGTCGTCCGGGCCAACAGGCCTGCCAGGTCCTGCACGAGAGTCGTCAGCGCGAGCAGGTGTTCGCTCGGCTCGTGCACCTCGAGCTTGGCAAACGGCAGCGCCACGTTCACGTGCGTCGTCGACGTCACCCTCTCCGGTGCCGTCTTCTGTGGTGCTGTGTCTATCCCCTTGCCGTCAATCCTCTCGCTGCCAATCCTGTCGCGGCCAATCCCCTCGCTGCCAATCCCCTCGCCGTCAATCCTCGCGCTGCCAATCCTGTCGCTGCCAATCCCCTTGCCCGCCACCCGCCGGCGCGCAACCTGACCGTTGGTCTCCGCCATTGTTCTCATCTCCCGCTTCGACTCTGCTGCGGTCAACGACGCTCGACCAGGGCCGTTGGACCCAGCTCCGGCGTGCGTGGTCACCGCCGCGCTGAACCCTGCGCGCGGATGAAGTCGTGTACTCCAGCCCCACCCGTCACACAACC